>ERZ773103.59-NODE-59-length-100553-cov-8.091425_pt1 | contig 100553 bp, 77 predicted proteins | sample MGYA00511118_ERZ773103 | MGnify/ENA primary metagenome ERZ773103 (study PRJEB29015, sample SAMEA2737821) | human gut metagenome | biome: human gut; feature: human-associated habitat; material: faeces | place: China | collected 2012 ... | reverse complement strand
TATCACGGAAATATTCAGCAATAGTAATACCCGTGTAGATAGAAGCCTCACGAGCTGCAACCGGCATATCGGAAGTATTTGCGATCAGAACAGTACGTTCCATCAGGGACTGACCGGTTTTCGGGTCTTTCAGTTCCGGGAACTCGTTCAGTACGTCTGTCATCTCGTTTCCACGCTCGCCGCATCCGATATATACAACGATATCTGCTTCTGCCCATTTTGCAAGCTGATGCTGGATAACAGTCTTACCGCTTCCGAATGGTCCAGGTACGGCTGCAACACCGCCTTTTGCGATCGGGAAAAATGTATCGACAACCCTCTGTCCTGTGATCAGCGGCATGTTCGGGGAAAGTTTCTTTTTATAAGGTCTTCCGCGTCGAACCGGCCATCTCTGCATCAGAGATACTTCTTTGTCGCCATTTTCTGTCTCGATGACAGCTACGGTTTCTTCTACTGTAAATGAACCTGCTTTGATCTCTTTGATCGTTCCCTGAATGCCATACGGAACCATGATCTTCTGCTGTACGACAGCGGTCTCCTGTACGGTTCCGATGATATCTCCGGCTTCTACTGCATCTCCGGCTTTCTTTGTCGGTACGAATTCCCATTTAATGTCACGTTTCAGGGAAGCTACCTCTACACCACGTTTCAGGTTGTTTCCGGAAATTTTCATAATATCGTCCAGCGGACGCTGAATACCATCATAAATGCTTCGGATCAGTCCAGGTCCCAGTTCAACGGACATGGGCACATCCATAGATTCAACCGGTTCTCCAGGTCCCAGGCCTGATGTCTCTTCGTATACCTGGATGGAAGCTTCATCTCCGTGAATCTCTATGATCTCGCCAATCAGACGCTGGCTGCTTACACGCACTACATCATACATATTTGCATCCCGCATTCCGGAAGCAATAACCAGCGGTCCTGCTACTTTTTTAATCGTTCCTCTGCTCATGTAATTTTCGCCTCTCTATTTATTTCTAATCAGAAAATGTGCATGCATTACTCCTGGAACAGGATGTCTGAGCCAACCGCTTTCTCTACACATTTCTTTACATTCTCTACACCCTCTCCCGTATTCTGGGAGATTCCCGGGATCAGAATGATCGCCGGCAGCAACTGTTCTTTATATCTTTCGATCTCTGTATGAAGCTCTGCTGCCAGACCTTCTGTAATATACACAACCGCATATTCACTGTCTGCCACTTTCCGGAGCGTTGCAGCTCCGGTCTTTGCATCCGGGACCGGAAATATATCAAGGCCCAGCGTTGCAAAGCCATAAATGCTGTCATACGGCCCAAGCACTGCTATCTTATACATACATTTCACGAATCCTTTCTGTTATAAATTCTTCCGGAAGACCATTACGCTTTCCTGCCAGAATGATTCCGGCTGTCTTGATCTCATTCTCTCTTGCGATGATATAAGCCACGATCGGTCCTACCTGGAAAGTTTCGTATTTCTGCGGCTGCAGCATACGGATCAGGTAATTGTCACACCACCGTTCAAATGCGGATGGGGAAATCTGCAATGCCTCTGCCGCATCTGCATATCCGCTGGACGACAGATAAGCGCACAGGCTTTCGATTCCATTCAGCGCCGCTTTTGCCAGAAGCTCCGGCTGCATGCCTTCGCAGGCTGTCAGCGCACGCATCATGAATTCCATGGACTTTCCGGTCTTCTGACAGCGGACTGCCGTTTTAATATTTGCCACGGCAACTGTAATCTTTGCATAGATCTGAATGACTTCATCTGCGTTTTCTGCTGCCTTGCGAATCGCTTCTAAGCATGCACGGTCGATAATGACATCGCACAGCTGACCATCTTTCGTATGCATCAGCGTCTCATATGCTTCTTTTGCCGTATGTTCCATGCTTGGCGGAAGTCTGTCAAAGCTTTTCTGTTTTACGATCTCTCTAAGTTCCTCCCGGGAAGGAGAAGTATTTTCGTAATAAAATTCATCATGCTGTGTCTCAGCCAGCGATTCTTTGATTGCTGTTTTTAAGTTGTGAAACACATTCGGGAAAGACAGCACGGAAAATGTTTCCATTGGAACGCTCAGGTCATTGACTACCGCCCAGATCTTTGCCCGTTCCGCAGACAGGATCTCATCGCCATCCTGACTGCCCTGTCCATTGCCCCATCCTTTATCCTGCAGGAAACGGACACATTCCTCATAGGTCTTGCAGGCTGCAAGCTGACTCATCATGGAATCGGAGAAAAGGTTCGTCTCCAGCGCCCGGATATAGGCAACGGCAAATGTATAATTTGTATTCGACATGCAAAGCCCCCCTTATCTGTATAAAAGTTTATGGACTTTATCTGTCAGTTCGTCTTTATTTGCATCAAACACGGCTCGCAGCGTGCAGTTTTCCTCGATACCGCCATAGATCAGTACAAAACCATTTGCTATATCCGCTGCTGTTTCGTCCAGTTTCAGGCTTCCGCCGGCTTCTTTTGCGGCTTTTTCAATCTCTCTTTCAAAGCTCTCCGGCATCCGGTCCAGATCCTTCTGCGAAAACCGGATAATGCCATTTTGCGGCTGTGCATAAGCCTGAAGCATTTTTGTGATCCGTTTAAAATAGGTATCTGCATCTTCCTGACACAGTCTCTCATACGCTTCCTCCAGGATCAGAGCAATCGTCTCCTGCTTTCCCCGTAAGACTGCAGTTCTTGTTTTCAGATCTGCAGCGGAGGCTGCGCGCTTTCTGTAATTTTCTGTTTCTCTCTCAGATTTTCTGGCACTTTCCTCCTGAATTCTGTCAGCTTCCTCACGGGCACGTTTCAGGATATCTTCCTTCGTTTCCTCCGCCTGATCCAGTATTTCCTTGGATTCCTGTGCCGCATCTTCCAAAATCTGATTTACGATTTTTTCTAATCCGGTCATACTGCTGCTCCTTTAATTAAATATTGATTGCGTTTACTGCAAGGATAGAGATCAGAAGTGCGAGGATCGCATATGTCTCAACCATTGCCGGGAACAGCATTGCTTTACCGAACTGTTCCGGTTTTTTAGCAACAATACCGATAGCAGAAGCAGATGTTTTTCCCTGATGCATACCGGAGATAAGACCTACGATACCGATTGGGAGGCAGGCTGCCAGGATCAGAAGTCCGGTTGCTGTGGAAAGATCAGCTGCGCCGCCGCCGAGAAGACCGATCTTTGATAAAGTAATGAAACCAACCAGCAGACCGTAAATACCCTGTGTACCAGGAAGCAGCTGCATGATCAGTACTTTTGCGAATTTATCAGGATCCTGTGCTACAACGCCGGACGCTGCCTGACCTGCAACACCTACACCGATGGCAGAACCAGCTCCAGCCATCATAACAGCTACTGCTGCACCTATTAATGCATATACCATACCCATACTCATTTTTAATTTTCCTCCTGAATGTCTACATATTTTGTTCTTGCCATGAAAGGCTTAAATGGTTTTCCACCGCCTTCGTAGAATTTTCCAAAGAATTCCACAAACTGCAGACGGTTTGTGTGCACGTAGGCACCTAAGATATTGATCGCCATATTTAAAATATGACCTACGATAAATACTACGATAAAGAAGATGACTCCAAGTACGCTCTTACCCATCATGCTTCCCATCTGGTTGATAACCTGGGCGATAACGCCTGTCGCAAGTCCCAGTGCCAGAAGTCTGGAATAAGAAAGCACATCGGATAACCATCCTGTGATGTTATACAGATCGTATGCGCCAAGAGCAAGTCGAAGTCCGATCTTTTTCTTTTTGCGTCTTCCAGACATAACCAGAATGATCAGCGCTCCCGCAATGGCCATAACCTTTGCCGCCATGTTCAGTCCCGGTCCGAAGTTAAAGTCCATCTGGGAGATGGAATGGAAGATTTCTGTCGGAAGCAGCATCAGGATCAGTCCGATCAGGAACAGATACCAGGACACTACATCACAGATAAATCCTACGATATTTTTATCCTTCAGAAGAAGGTATCCTTTTAATCCGAGTCCGGTAAACAGATGGATCACGCCGAATAACAGAGAGTAAACCAACATCCGCATCGGATCATCCAGCGGAACAAACCACAATGCTTTGATCGTTACTGTCTTTCCGAAGAATGTTTTTGCGATAACAGTAATGGCATCTCCAAAATATCCTCCGAACATAACACCCCAGAACAGAGTGGAGATTCCACACCAGAAAAACATTTTGATGGATTTTCTAAGGCTTGGTTCCATCCGTTTGAATTTCAGTAAGACGACGCCGCAGGCAATGGAAATGATGGCTCCATATGCCGCATCGGATAACATCAGTCCAAACAGGAATACATAAAAGAATGACATGATCGTCGTCGGATCGATCTCTCCTTTTCCCGGAAGTCCAAAGGACTCCAGAACCCCTTCTACAGAATTGGAGAATGCATTGTTTTTCAACAATACCGGCGCATTTTCTTTTTCGCCTACCTCTTCGATCTCCACATCCGCAATATAGTTTTCTGAAAACTCCTGTTTCAGCTTCTCTGCGTATTTTGCCGGAACATAACCGCTTAATGCAAAGGTTTTCTCCGTCTGTGGCAGCTGTCCGGAAATATCGGACCGCTCTGCCTGAATCCTGCACTGGTCGGACAGCATCCGAAGTGCCTGCCGGTTATCCGCAAGATTACAGATCTGCTGTTTGTATGTTTCTATCGCTTCCTCTAACTCTCCGATGGCCTTCTCCAGTCCGGCTTTTGTCTCTGCCGGGATTCCATTGGGGATTGAGGATGGTTTTGCAAAACCGTTTTTACGCAAGACCTCTTCTACTGTATCCGCATCGTTTCTCAGACAAACAACTGACAGATAAGTGTGGTCTTTTTCCTGATGAATGATCTCTATGTCCACGGCTTCCACCGGTGGATCGTTGGTTTTTAATAATGTAAGAATTGCTTCTTCTGACATCTCGGAACCGATAAGCCCAAGAAAAATCTTTGTCTGTATACTTCCACTGCTTTCAATGGGAATATCCAGTTCCAGCCATGGCGTCAGGGCCTCTGTCTGGTTTTGCAGCCTTGCGATCTCGGCTCTGGCTTCTGTGATATTTTTATCCAGTGTCAGGATCTGATCTGCAATGTCTCTATATTTCTGCTGATCCGCCAGCATCTCATTCATCTGACGCTTTTCAATCAGTGGCTTTCCTGCCAGCGAATCCAACAAAGATGTCTTTTCCGGTGCAGCATGGTTTAAAATATCCAGTGCCTGCTCTGTCTTCTGGATCTCGCGTTCGTAATCCGCTTTCTCATCCGAAGTATTCCGGGTCGGCATATCTTTAATCTCATCTTCATGAAAATCAATCTGTACAACGCCCAGCTCCTGCAGTCGTTCCAGTATAGATTCCCGGTCTTTGTTCAGTCCGAAAATACTGACACGCTGCATTTTTACAATTGCCATGGAAGCTTCCCTCCTTTACTACTTATTTTTCAGTGAAATATGTTGTTCACTGTCACGGCACCTTTTCACTTCCTCTCACAGGTGCGCAATCTATCAGAATAACTCTGATATTACAGAAGAAATGACTTCCTCTTTTTTCAGCATCGCATCTTCACTCTGCTGATGGATTCTGGCTTCCAGTTCTTTATCATAGGCTTCGGCTTTTGAAGCCTCTTCCTTTATAACCTTATCCAGTGAATCTTTTGCTGTAGCAGCTGCGGATTCCTTTGCCTGAAGCTGAATTGCTTCCGCCTGCCTGTGAGCATCCTCAATGATCCCGGCCGCCTGTTTTTTCGCTTCGTCAATCTGAAGTCTGGCTTTTTCTTCTGCCTCCTGCACTCGCAACATTGTTTCCTGAAGCAAACTCTCACTTCCTTTCCTAATTTTTCATACGCGGATTGTATTAAAGAAAATACAAGATTGTATTCAAAAAAATACAATTTGGATTATATCAAACATTTTCACACAATTCAAGAAGAATATTTTTTTAACAAATAAATTTTTTATATTTGTATTTTTGCACATTTTTTCAACCGTTTTTTGTATCTTTCACACAATACAAAAAGTTTACGCACATTTTTATAACCTAGTCATAAATTTATAACCGTGCAATATCCGAGAAAACATAACGTTCTGAAAATGCCTTTTATTTATCTATACCTGTTTTTAGGGTGCATCTTTTGTGGAAATTTATTCTATATTCTAATGATTTTGCATTTACACAACAGATATACACGGCTGTTTCCATATCTTATTGCATAAAAATCATACATATCTCTTTTCTTTGACTCCAGTTAAATTTTTTCTGATCTGTTCCCTGATATTTTTTGATTATGTTTGCTCTAATAAAAAATATCCTTCATTATCGTGACAGGCAACTTTACAGTTCCTGAACAATTGATAACAAAGGATATCTTTTATTCTTTTATTCTTTAATTCATTCGTTCTATCCTATGGAAGTTTCCATCTTTATATGAAGTCAGGTTCTCACTGCATGTATATGAAAGATCCGAAAGGAAAACTTATGAGTAACTATCTATTTTCCATCTATCATTAAAACCATATTTATCTGGAAAATGCCCACAGATTTTTCATCTGTGGAATGATATCATCAAGATCCCATTCTTTATTACTGTTGATCACGCTGTTACTGTCATTCACAATAACGGTTCCATTCCCGTTGATTGCTGTCAGCACGATAAAATGTCCTCCAGTTGTAAAATCCCCGGGACCCATGATACAGATGATTGGGTAACCTTCCTGCAATTCTTTTGTGATCACAGAAGCATCTTTGGAAAGTTCTCTGGAATGCAGTCCAAGCTGCTCTGCTCCGGATTTCATCAGATCCCAGCTGGAACCGCTTCCATCCACATAGTAACCGTTATTTTCTGCAAACTGCGCCACTTTTAACGGCGTCCATTTCGCATCCTGCGTCAGTCCTGCCAGTACCATAGACAGGCTCGTCGGACCGCATCCATCTGCTGCCAGCATTTTGTTTCCATAGATTTCATAGCCCCAGCGCTCGTCCCACTGGATAAAAAGAGGAATTTGTCCGGATTTCAATTCTCCGCTGATATCAGTGTCATGGTCCTTCCCTGCTTCCGTTCCATAATCAAGAACAAACTGCGCCGTTTCCGGATTGTTTTTCATCATATCAGTCAATTCTGCCGGATACTCCGGATGTTCCCGCAGCACCTTTTTCGCCTGATGAACCGTTCTTGCATTTGAACCGGCGAAACCGGCAATTCCACCATCCGCTCCCTTTAAACCAAGGCTGAACACACAGGTAAGGATAAATACCACCGCCAGTAATATCCCCCGTCTGCGTGCAGTTCTTCTATACATGCGCTGTTCCATATGCTGCACCTCCTGATACATTTTTTGTTTCCATCTCTGTTTCTATTTTTAATTGTGTGGTTTGTCAGCCAGATTCTGACACGAATCATAAAAAAGCAACATACCAGCTTCAACTTTTTCTACCTTCTGACAAAATCCCCTTATTATTTGTAAATATTTGCCTGTCAGAAACTCCATCTTTTAACAAACTCTTTTTATGAATACGCATCTTTAAGCTAGTTATAGAATGCCATATAAAAGTAACAAAATGGATTCACAAATCCTTATCATTTTCTTAATCGTTGTGATCTGGATCAAAATATGAATACTAATGTAACACTTTTCGAAAATAATACTGCTCCCCCTCATAAAAAAACATTTTTATGTCTACTAAATGTGACAAACTAATATAAGTCAGAAAGATTTTTTTGAAAATTGCAGTAATACTCCTTCCGGTGCTATACTACTGATACAATCATCATAAGTATTTAACAGGATTTTCAGATATCCTGTTTTACATCACATTTAGTGAAAATGATTTTCATACAACTATATACCTGATATTTTTCAAATAACGATTTTTGATTCTGAATTAAATTTGTAGCATAAATCTGCAAAATACTAAGAACCCACATAATATTAGGAGGATTTACATGTACCGCATATTAATCGTGGAAGATGACACGATCATCGCTGAAAAAATTGCAAACCATTTAAAAATATGGAACCATGACGTAAGGATCGTTACTGATTTTCAACATGTACTGAAGGATTTTGCCGAATTTGATCCGCACCTTGTCCTTCTGGACATCACATTGCCTTTCTACAATGGCTATTACTGGTGTCAGGAAATCCGCAAAATCTCGAAAAATCCGATTCTCTTTATTTCCTCTGCCTCCGACAACATGAATATCGTCATGGCAATGAACATGGGCGGGGATGATTTTATCGCAAAACCCTTTGACCTTGATGTGCTGACGGCAAAAGTACAGGCGATTCTTCGGCGATCTTATGATTTTGGAGCACAGAGTTCTTTTATTGAACACAAAGGAGCCATCCTGAACATGAACGATGCCTCCCTAGACTACAACGGACAACGAATCGATCTGACCAAAAATGATTATCGGATCTTACAGACACTTCTCGAAAATAAAGGAAAAATCGTCAGCCGAGAAACACTGATGACCCGACTGTGGGAAACCGACTGCTATGTGGATGAAAATACGCTGACCATCAATGTCTCCCGTCTGCGGAAACGTCTGGATGCTGCAGGGTTGGAACATTTTATCACAACAAAAAAAGGAATGGGGTATATCATTGAATAACAAATTATTTTCCGCTTTTCTTTTTGACCATAAACAGATTCTCTTTCTGTTCTTTTTGTGCTGCGGCATCTTTACTGGAATCAATCTGCTGTATCAGCTGCCTCTGGAACCGGTTCTGTATGCTGCTGTACTCTCCATCATTGCCGTCGTGCTGATCCTGCTCCCACATTTTTTCCGCTATCGGGAAAAATATCTGGAACTCCAGCGTATGGCACACGCTATCGATACGATGACAAATGCTCTGCCGGCTCCTTCCAGTTGTCTGGAAGACCGCTATCAGAACCTGCTGCATATCCTTGGAAAAGTCAATGCTGGGAATCTGGTCCGCCTGCAAAAGGAACGTACTGACCTGATCGAATACTATACCACCTGGGCGCATCAGATCAAAATCCCCATCGCTGCCATGCGTCTGCTGCTTCAGGAAGAAGATACCCCTCAGAACCGTCAGTTGCAATCTGAGCTTTTCCGAATCGAACAGTATACAGAAATGGTTCTGTGTTATTTCCGGTTGGACGGACACTCCTCGGATTTTGTGCTGAAAAAATGCCGACTGGATGACATCATCCGCAAAGCCGTAAGAAAATATGCTCCTCTGTTCATTCAGAAGAAGGTTCGATTCTCTTACGAAGAAACAGACTGCATCGTACTTACTGATGAAAAATGGCTGCTTTTCATTCTGGAGCAGCTGCTGTCCAATGCCCTCAAATACACAGCTGCCGGTCAGATCACGATTTCTGTTGATCCGAACACGAAGATTCTGTCCGTCTCTGACACCGGAATCGGTATCGCGCCGGAAGATCTGCCGCGAATCTTTGAACGTGGATTTACAGGTTACAACGGGCATGAAAATATGCACTCCACTGGCATCGGTCTGTATCTGTGCAGGAAAACAGCGGATAAGCTGCACCATCGCATCTGGGTCGAATCCGAACCGGGTGTTGGCAGTCGTTTTTATCTGGAGCTGGCTTCGCGACAGCTTACAGTCGAATAGTGCCTGGAGCTATGGCTCTAACGGAACACTTTGGCTTCGACAGAATGGCTTACGAAAGGTTATGAAGGTCAGACACCGGACAGGATCCAACAACCTTACAAAAATGTAAGGTTGTGCCTCTAAGATGTAAGCTGAAGAAATGGCAGCCAGGTATGGTCTCCTGCTATACTAACTTCAGAAAATAAAAATGAACCCCGGAAGCTTCTAATTGAAGATTTCTGAGATATATTTTTGATATACAATGACATTTTCGCAGTGCATACACGGTGTATACGACGAGAAAATGGAAGCAGTATATCGGAAATGTAGCCAGAAAGATTTAGATTCCGAGAGTACATGAAAATAAAAGGAGGTCACACATATGGCTATACTGGAAGTACACAGTTTAAATAAAGTCTACACCACCCGCTTCGGTGGTAATAAAGTCCAGGCGTTAAACAATGTCTCTTTCTCTGTGGAAAAAGGAGAATATATCGCAATCATGGGAGAATCCGGTTCCGGAAAAACGACGCTTTTGAATATCCTTGCATCTCTGGATCGTCCGAGCAGCGGATCTGTTCTGTTGAATGGCAAAAATCTGGAGGATATCCGTGAACGGGAAATGGCGTCTTTCCGCCGGGATAATCTCGGATTTGTTTTTCAGGATTTTAATCTGCTGGACACCTTTTCTCTGGAGGATAACATCTATCTTCCACTTGTGTTGGCAGGCGTGCCATATCCGGAAATGAAAGAACGTCTGATACCCATCGCAAACAAACTTGGTATTGCGCATCTGCTGAACAAATATCCTTATGAAGTATCCGGCGGTCAGAAGCAGCGTACCGCTGTTGCCCGAGCACTGATCACAAAACCGCAGCTGATTCTTGCTGATGAGCCGACCGGCGCACTGGATTCCCGCTCTTCCGATGAGCTGCTGCAGCTTTTCTCAGATATCAATACAGAAGGACAGACCATTCTTATGGTAACCCATTCCACCAAAGCTGCCAGCCGTGCAAACCGCATCCTTTTCATCAAGGATGGCGAACTGTTCCACCAGATTTACCGTGGCCACAGCTCTGACGATGAACTTTATCAGAAGATTGCCAATACTCTTACAATCCTTGCGACAGGCGGTGATCAGCGATGAAAAAAGGCTTTTACAGAAAGTTTGCAATAGACAGCATCCGGAAAAACCGGCAGATCTATCTGCCGTACCTGTTTACCTGCATCCTTATGACAACACTGTTTTTTATCGTATTTTCCCTGGCGAAAAACGGAGGCATCTCAGATCTCTTTGGACAGGTAATAATATCCTCTATGCTCACAATCTGCAGCAGAGTAATGGGAATCTTTGCATTCATCTTTCTGTTTTATGCAAACAGTTTCCTGATCAAACAACGAAAACGTGAATTCGGCATTTATAATATCCTTGGTCTGGAGAAACGGCATATTTCCCGTATTCTGCTCCATGAGACGCTGATCCTCGGCGGAGCAAGTACCATTATCGGTCTGATTGCCGGTCTGCTTCTCAACAAACTTGCTTATGCCGGCATTTTAAGGATCCTCGGAATGAAAGTCGGCCTTGGATTTGAATTTAATCCTTTTGTTATCGTGACAACAGTCATTTTGTTTGTCATCATTCATCTCGTTCTGTTTTTGAACAACTGCAGACAAGTTCATTTTTCCAATACCATTGAACTGCTCCGTGCAGGCAATGTAGGGGAAAAGGAGCCGAAAACAAAATGGATCCTCACGATCATCGGACTTGTCGCACTGATCCTCGGATATGGAATCTCTGTGAAGATCACAAATCCCCTTGCTGCATTTACGCTGTTTTTTGTTGCAGTCCTTCTGGTCATCGCAGGAACTTACCTTCTGTTTACCACCGGAAGCATCGCATGGCTGAAGATGATGAAAAAACGAAAAGGCTATTATTACAAGGCAAATCATTTCATCAATATATCCGGTCTGCTTTACCGCATGAAACAGAATGCTGTCAGCCTTGCCAGCATCTGCATCCTGTCCACCATTGTGATCATAACGATGGCATCTACGATTTCCCTTTATACAGGCTGCAATGATGTCATCCATCAGCAATATCCGCGCCAAGTCAATCTGAGTATGGATACTTCCCCTGTGAAAACACTGGATGAATCCACGAGTCTTTTCCAGAAAGCTGCCGGACAGCTGCAGCAGACGATTCAGAAACACGGAGAAACGCCAACGGATTCCCTGCACTGCACCAGCCTGACACTGCCATCCCTCCGCAGTGGAAACCATTTTGAACTGAACACCGAAAAAGTATATCAGTCATCTTCACCGCAGAAGATCAATAATATGTGCATGATTAGTGTTCTGACATTGGACGACTATAACCGCCTGACCAATTCCAAAAAGGAGTTGGAAAACAATGAAGTCCTCCTGTTCTGTTCTGAAAAACTGAACTTGAATTCCGACACCTTAAAGCTGGATACCATGGGTTTTTCCGTAAAAGAAGTCGTTCCTGTTTCCAAACTGGTGTATAGCGTTACAGTAAATCCGAACTATACGACATGGTATATTGTCGTAAAAGATGAAGACACGCTCTTCTCCATTTATGAAAGAGACAAAAAGTTAAACAAAGTAAACTACGGTACGATTTCCTACTATTTCGGAGCAGACATCGAAAATACCGATGCTATCCCTGCCATTCAGGAAGACTTTCAAAATCAGGTCAGCGCACAGGGAATCTCCGGTGTAATGCCTGAAACAGATGGTTTTTTCAATAACTATTCTGTCAAAAACCAGGCCGACGCATCCAGAAATATGTACTATCTTTACGGTGGCATTTTCTTTATTGGCATCTTCCTGACCATTGTATTCCTGGCTGCTACGATCCTGATCATCTATTACAAACAGATTTCAGAGGGACTGCAGGACGCCAGACAGTTCGAAATCATGCAGAAAGTCGGACTTTCCAGAGAAGAAATCCGAAAAAGCATCCATTCACAGATTCTGATGGTCTTCTTCCTTCCTCTGGTAACCGCAGGCATCCATGCCGCATTTGCTTTTCCAATGGTCTCCAGATTGCTGAAAGTCGTAGGAATGGTCAACACAAAAGGCTTTATCATCTGCCTGATCGGAACATTTGCTGTCTTTTCTGTGATCTATATTCTGGTATACTTTTTGACTGCAAGAGCTTATTATAAGATTGTGAGTAAGTAAACCCAAAACATAATCCTGTAAGTGTTTCTGTTCTTAATCGCATTTACCAATATTTCAAAAAATCCCTGTAAAGTATATTCAAACATACTTTACAGGGATCGTTTTTTTGATACCGTAACACTATTTTTATTATAGATACATTTGTACAGACAATTCCTTTTTCCATACAGATGCCTTTATGTCCATGGACACTATTCTGTGTGATTACATCCCACATCTGCTACATCATCTTCTTTTTCTTAAGAATAATCCATACGACCATACATACTACTGCCGTGATCAGACAGATCACAACAAATCCATACACGCTTCCAGCAAATGGCATACCTTTGGTATCGACGTTCATTCCATACAGACCAGAGATGACGGTCGGGATAGCCATAACCAGTGTAATGGCTGTTAAATATTTCATCAAGCTGTTCAGACGGTTGTCGATAACGGAAGACATCAGCTCCCGGGTACCATTTATGATATCTCGATAGATCGTGGTCATCTCAATCGCCTGCTGGTTCTCGATGATGACATCGCCAAGCAGTTCCTTATCTTCCGGATACTGTTCCAGACGTTTATACCGAGACAGACGCTCCAACACAACACTGTTGGCACGCAGAGAAGTGGCAAAGTATACCAGCGTGGATTCCAGCTCATGAAGGTTGATCAGATCTTCTTCTTCCGTGTTATCTCCGACACGTTCTTCGATCTCGGTACGCTTCTTGTCTATAATACGCAGATTTCCCTGATACAATGCAGATGTGCGAAACAGGATCTGATATACAAAACGCATCTTTTTCTTTGTGCTGAACTCTCTGACCCTGCGCTGGATAAAATGCTGCAGGATGGGTGTTTCTTCCGTACAGACCGTAATCAGATTTGTCTGTGTCAGAATAATACCCAACGGGATTGTCGTGTAGGTCTTTGTCTCATGTCGGATCTCCATGGCAGGAATATCCACAAGAATCAGTGTATAGCCATCCTCCAGATCGATACGGGAACTCTCTTCCTCATCCAGTGCGGCCCGTACATCAACCATATCAATGCCAAACATCTCCGCGACTTCCTGACTCTCCTCCATCGTCGGATTGATCATGTTGATCCATGCACCGTCTTCAAATTCTTCCAGCTCATGTAACACGCAATCATCTGTTTTGTATATTGCCAACATACTTCCACACCTGCCTTTCTACGATTTTTAGAAGTGTTCCGTAAACAATATCTTTTTCATCTGTTCTTCCAAAAAGATTGTTGCAACAATTCCTTCTGCCGGCATATATTTTCTCTGTCAAAAATATTATTTTTCTGAACGCTCCACAAGGGCTTTTATTTAACTGGAAAATATTTTTATTTTTCAGCTAAATAAAAACCCTTGTTTGATTATAGCAATCTTTTCAGTTTCCGTAAAGCAAAATATCGGTTATGTTTTTGTTCAGACTTTGTTATTTTCTGAATATAGGCTAGATTCTGATTTAGCATTGTATTGAGCACCATCGAAAAAAGATAAGAAACGAAAACCCGCTTCCGTAAGCCACCTTTCCGGAGCCAATGATGCAATCGGCGCGACAAATCAGGATTTTACCTGTGAACGGAGCTGTGACATCCGCACCGTGCAGGAATGTTTGATAGGTTTCCACTCTACTTTTCTGGACAGCGCCACTACAGCAATCGGAGCAAAAGTATACATAAAGATTGGGAATGTCACGACAGACATCAGTTTCTTCGTTGTCGATGCATGGATCATCTTCCATTCCGAAAGCAGTGTATATACACCGAGTCCCATCATTGCCACATAGGTCTTCAACAGATTCATACCTACATTATACCAGACAAAGGACAGGTCTCTGTCTGTTGCCAGACCGGCTGCTACCAGACCGATATTGATAAATACAGATGCAATCATCAGCACAAATGCCGGCCAGATGGACATGGTCATATCAAAGCATGCGAATCTTCTTTCTCTTGTAATGCCATTCCAGATGCGTTGGCCATATTTAGAAAACACCTGCTGATAACCTTTGACCCAGCGGGCTCTCTGATGCCAGGAAGCTATGAAGTTTTCCGGCTGTTCATCATAAAAAACGGCTTTCTCACAGTAACCGATGGTCTCGCCCTGTAAGATCTGCGAAATCGTAAACTCGATATCCTCTGTCAGCAGGAAATAATGCCATCCTCCCATCTTTTCCAGAATCTCTCTGGAGAAGAAAAACCCGGTTCCGGAAACGGCACAGCTTGTTCCTTGAAGCATTCTTGCTTTATTCAACCACTGTGCTTCATGTAAAAACCAGAGGCCATATCCACTGGTCAGCCAGTTGCTTCCAAAGTTTTTCGTATTTCTGTAGCTTGTGATGATGCGGTATCCCTGTCGGAATGTCCGGTCCATTTCTTTGACATAGTCTTTTTCAAGTAAGTTATCAGCGTCAAAAATAAAATAACCATCATAATCTCTGTCTTTGCCTTCTTCCTTCATCTGATCTAAAAGATATTTCAGCGCATATCCTTTGCCAACCTGAATCTTATTAAAACGTTCATATACGATCGCGCCATTTTCCCGCGCGACCTCCGCCGTATCATCGTCACAGTTATCTGCTACAATATATGTATCAATGAAGTCCGCCGGATACTCCTGCAGATGAATGCTTTCCAGCAGCTGACCGATCACGCTCTCTTCATTTCTGGCTGCTACTAAAATAGCAAACTTATGCATTGCTTCGCCTGATATATCCTGATTTGATATCTCTATATCGTTTTTTATATCAGCAGCTCCTTCCTGTTTCGCAGCTTCTAATTTTTTCAGACTGCCACGCTTGCATGATTTTTCCACCAACTGATCTTTTCCATATAGCTCCTGACAGTCACCAACATCGTTCGATGTAGCAATCTTATAAACATCTTCTGTATCTTTCCCAAGAGCTTTCTGTAGCCGCTTCCACGGCTCCCATTTTTTCCAGCAGATCAGCATAAAATAATATGCCTGATAAGCAAAACAGAAAATAAGGATTCCTAACATAATCCAGTTTGTTATTCTTGTGGCTTGTTCCATACAAAAACTCCCCGCTTTCACTGTGTGATACTTTTTATCTTTCTCACTCAGTATAGCGGGGAGTTCTTGCTATTTTTTAGTCGAATTCTTAACACTTCTTAACGAAATGATAAACATTCTGCTAAGATTTATATTTTACGGATAATACGATTATTCGCCGTATTTCTCTACACGCTCACGTTTGATCTCAGCGATCTCATCCTGACGTTCCTGCCACAGTTTGTCAGCCATCGGCTTCCAGTTCTCTGCATACGGGATTGTCTTAGCGATCAGATCATCAACCGGCTCTTCTGCCTGCATATCGGTAGAATGAGCGCCAGATGCCTCTACCATCTTCTTGATCATCTCTGGATTCTCAAGCATCGGGCATGGACGTAACTGGTTGTCGTTGAACGGCATGGTATTATGATACTCCATAAACAGCGGCTGCTGCAGACACTCAAGGAGTGAATGCTCTTTGATGTTGATATTAGAGTAGTGGATAAATACGCACGGCTCTACATCTCCGTTCGGGTTGATATGTAAGTAGTTCTTACCACCAGCGATACATCCGCCTACAAACTCTGCATCATTCTGGAAATCCAGGGTAAAGAGTTTGATCGGACATTTTCTGCTTCGAATGAAGCGAACTCTGTGAACCATATATTCTCTCTGTTCCGGAGAAAGAAGAAGATCTACAGATGCATCTTTTCCTACCGGCATATAATGGAAGAACCAGGAAAGGATTGCTCCTTTGTCTACCAGCATCTGAAGGAATTCATCAGATGTAACGACTTTGTAGTTCTTACTTGTATAACAGATAGATGTACCATACAGAAGGCCATACTCTTTCATAAGATCCATAGCGTTCATAACTTTCTGGAATACACCCTGTCCACGTCTGTCATCGTTGGTCTCCTCATATCCTTCTACTGAAATGGCGAAGGACAGGTTACCAAGTCTCTGTACTTCTTTACAGAACGGCTCATCAATCAGAGTTCCGTTTGTGAAGATGTGGAATGCGCAGTCATTGTGTTTCTCAGCAAGCATCAGAATATCTTTTTTACGAACCAGCGGCTCTCCACCGGTAAGTACGAAGAAATGAATGCCCAGCTCTTTTGCTTCTGTGATAATCTTGTCAAGCTGCTCATTTGTCAGCTGAAGCTGATGTCCGTACTCTGCTGCCCAGCATCCTGTACATTTCAGGTTACATGCGCTGGTCGGATCCATCAGGATAACCCAAGGTACGTTACAACCGTATTTTTCACGGTTTTCTTTTACTTTTTTGAATCCGGTCAGACCTGCTTCAAATCCCATGTTCAGGACATGCTGTTTTACAACGTTCGGATGAAGTCTCTCCAGTGCATTGTAGATCATCTGTGTCCATTTCTCATCCGGATTGCCAAGTACTTCATTTGCATTGTCCCAGAAATACTGCGGGAAGTTCTTTCCTGCGATCTTCTGAGCCAGGTTCATTAATTTTACCAGGTTCTCTTCACGGTTTTTATTAATGTATTTGTATACACCGCTAAAGGCAAGTTCGAATGACTTCCTTGCTGCGGCATGTTTTAAATCTATTGCCATTTTCTTCTCTCCTTTATCAACGGTACGCTAAACTATAACTCTGCCATTTCATACTTTCAAATATTATTATAAAACATGCAAAAAAGCAAGCAAAATATGTTTTAATAATACATTTTGGAGAAATTGTCTATTTTCTGAGTATAATATGTTCCATCAGTATAGCGATGATCAGACCCATGATCAGGCCATTGGAAGCGATGTAACGCAGCATCTGCGGCAGTACCATAAATGCATCAGAACTCAGGAACATGATGCCGGCGCCTACCATAAAGGAAATGCCTACGATAAATCCTTCCCTGTTTGTAAACTGTACTTTGGAAAATTCCCTTATTCCCTGTGCCAGCATCAGTGCAAATACGATCATCATCGCAGAATATCCGACTGCAGGCGGAATCGCTGCAAAAAAGGTACATACCGGTGCGATCACACCCAGGATCATCATAAATACGCCGCCCAGGATAAATGGTCCTCTGGCTGCCACTCTTGTCAGCTTTGTAGTACTTGGCGCAGATGCAAACGGTACAAATCCCGTAACAGGGAAGATCCCACACAGTGCAGCTGTCGCTCCAAATAATACGGTACTTCTGCGGATCATCTTCGGTGTGTTAGGCACATCCAGAAGCTCTGACATGCCATTGATACTTGTGGCAAAGTTGGAGATCAGCACAAATTCTCCGATCAGACAGGTAATGATCACACTGGGATCAACGGTCGGCGTTCCCCATGCAAAAGGCTGTGGTACAGCAAGAATTCCACTTCCAGAAGAAATAAAGTCCGGAGAGATACCAAGCACATAAGCCAGTACCCATCCACATACTACTCCGATCAGTGTTGCGATAGACTGTAAAAAGCCTTTCGCCTTCAGATTGATCACAACAATGATTACCGTCGTAATCAAAAATACCAGCAGGAACTTCGGCTGAATTGTCGTATAGCCGGAAGAAATACCGGTAGCGCCTTTGATAACGGTAGCACTCATCTGCAATACCATTAATATAAGAAATGTTCCATTTACAATAGGGTTAAATATCTTCAGTATCTTCTCCATCAGACCGGTCAGACCTACGATAATAACCATGATACCGGCACAAATCATACCAAGCTCCATATCCGTACGCAGTACTGCCAGATCCTTTCCAAAAGAAGTCGCTGCTCCCGCCAGAATGATCAGCAGACCCATCCAAAGTCCGGCAGGTCCGTCAATGATCGGATATCTATGCCCAAGCACTGCCTGCAAAATAGAGACACCGCCGCTGAGCAGGAACGTACGCTGCAGCATCTGAGCGATCTCTGCCTGATCCAGTCCCAGATATGCGCCAATGATAACCGGCATGATCGCACTTCCGGCCAGGAAATAAATCAGGTACTGTAAGCCATAGACGCCACACTGGGCAGACGGAACTTTCTCTTCCAGTCCATATAGAAAGCCCTGTGCATCCGGCTGTTTCTTACCATTTGCTTCTTTCATTTTATTTACTCACTCTCCATCCCAATTTCAAACTTCTTGATTGTATTATTTTCCGTACAACCCTGATTGCTCTATCATACCGTATCCGACTGGAAAAAACAATATACTTACCGTTCGCTTACTACTGCAAAAAACTTTACTGTAACCAGGAATTCCTGTAAAATAAAAACGTGTCTGAATCGCGTCAGACACAAAAAGGTCTAATTTATGGAACGGAGGTAATAAGCAACATGACAAACAAAGAAGTCGTATTAAAATTTTACGAGGAAGTCTTCAACAACTGGGATGTATCCAACATTGATAACTACATGAAAGATGACTACATCCAGCACAATCCTACTGCTGAAAACGGAAAAGACGGTTTTCTGAGATTTGCAGAGCATTTTCTTGCAATGAAACCGCACATGGATATCATCAAAATCGGTGCTGATGAAGATATGGTCTATGTATTTTTCAAATGTACCCTCGGAAATGGCAGCATCAACAAAGTATGCGACATTTATCGTCTTGAAGATGGAAAACTTGCCGAACACTGGGATATCGTAAACCATGATGTAGGAAATGTAACATCCATCAACGGAAATGACATTTTCTAAAAAGTACCTTTAAAACAGGTGTATTGCAATACTGCGGTTTAAATCAAATCATGGAAAATGACCGGAAAATATGTATTTTTGCACAGTTCTCTAATAATCAGCGTTTTGACCTGACTTTTTTAGGGATCGTACATCTTACAGATTTTCCGGTCATTTTTTACCCGTGAAAGAGATTTCCCCGTACCAGATCTTTCATAACTCCAAAAAATTCACGCAGCATATTATTGGGCAGATACAATGGTTTTGTCTTAGCCGCAATTCCTTCTGCCTGAGAAATTCCCATATGTTTTGCCAGGCGAACCGCCCGGAACACATGGAAATTATTTGTAATAATACCTACCGTATCCCGCTCTTTATCCAGCAATTCACTACTGTTTTTAAGATTCTGATCTGTAGTAAAAGAATTCTCCTCTTTTATGACCCGTGTCGAAGAGATGCCTCTTTCCACCAGATACTCATACATTCCCTGTGCCTCACTCCACGGTTCATTTTTTCCCTGGCCTCCTGAAACAATACAGACTGTCTCCGGATTTTCTTCCAGATATTCCAATGCGCAGTCCAGACGGTATTTCAATACAAGACTTGGCCCGCTCTCCCGAACCTGTGCTCCCAGTACAACGATATGCGACAGCCCTGTTGTCCCTTTCTGGAAAAAACCGCTTAAGATGCAGCCTTCTGTTATGACAAACACTGCCAGAACAGCAATTATCACACCGTAAAGAATCCGACGAAACAACACTGAGCGTTTTTGAAAGAAATGGATTTTGATCAACACCATCCACAGCAAAAACAGAATGCCAAGACCAATCCACAGCAGAAATGATGCTGTTCCGGAATGTGTTCCATAGATGATTCCGCTATAAAGAAAACAGAAGATTGCCAATATGAGTGGCAGCAGCCATATTGTTTTTTTAATAAAGAGTTTTTCATTCATCTGACACTTCTCCCTCGATCTGCATAAACGCTTTTTCACAATAATATCCTCCGCCAATTTTCTGGCAACACAAATCGTCATGAAAAAGTATTTTTCATACCTTAGTTCCTCAGCAGCCTCTGATTGTAATAGTTTTCATTATCATACAGTGTATATGCATCATTTTGTAATACATTTCATTAAATCTAACTAAACGCAAACACTGAACAAAATCTCTTCTATATTTATTTTTTAATACACAATTTATATATAGCGATTCACAATGTCCATAACCCGACCAAGATTGTGGATATTCTCGATGGCATCCTCTGTTTCCAGCGAATGATTTGCACCGACTACCTTATATAATGGAAGGTTCATGGCATCACATTCTTTTTCCACCTGTTCTGTCTCTGCCCATGGATCAGAAGTTCCATGGAATACGATCCCTTCCTGACTGATGCATTGGAAAGTCTGCTCTACCGGTGTAAAAAATATGTTACGCGTTTCCAACGCATGCTGCTGCGCATAGGCTCCGGCAACTGCCGTACCAATGCTCTTGGATACGAACAGTATCTGCGTATAATTTTCCCAGCAGACTTCTTTTAAAATCTCTTTTGCCTGTTCCAGTGCAGAAAAAAATGCCTGCATCATTTTTTCTGCATTTCCTTTGACTCCCACCGGGAACTTTCCATAGGGAACTTCAAGGATCTCATACCCTTTTTTTCTTGCCAGCTGCTTCGTGTAATAAAGCAGCGGCTTATCACAGTGATACCCGATTCCCGGGAAAAATACTGCCACTTTATCCGGTGCTTTTACCAGTTCCTGCTCTCCATCCCAGAGAACCATATCTCCCTCATTCAGATCCCTTTCATATAACAGTGCATCCGCCACTTCTACAACCTGTTCTGCTCCCTGTGCAGAACGGAGATACACTTTGTCCATGATCGGCTTCCCATCTGGTCTGCCTTCGCATCCAAAATCCGGTTCATCAATTCTTCGCAAACGAAATCGTTCCATCTGTCTACCTTCGCTTTCTCTCTAATGGTCACTCAAAATCTGCCTGTATATCCAACATTTTTTGCCTCAGGATTCCTTTATATTATTTCATACTCAACCACACAGACACATTCTATTATATATTTTACTTATATCAACCATGCCATTCTATTGTGTAAACTCACATACATCAGGCATGCAGTGCCACTCTATCATACTAATCTCTCCTGGGCATGCAATGGCTGAACATATGAGGCTCCGCAACTAATAAGACTGCTGTCTGTCAGATCAACACATTCCGGATAACAGCTATCTCCCACCACATCTTCCCCGGTAATCCTGCCGACAAAAGTTCGAATCTGTTCCAGACGTTCCATACTGGACGGATCATCCTCCGGCGCCTCTATATCATATAATTTTTCCACAATCTCAGCCAGATCCAGCACCAGTTTCTTTTCTGTATAATACTGCATCATCTGACGGATCTGATAATTAAGCATATACCAGTACACCCTTGCCGCATCCTGTAAAATCTGATACTGTTCATTCTCCATCGTCAGTTTCATGATTTCTGTGCCGGTATTGGTAATCCGGCACTGACAATCCATCTCCGGCATCTTCCCGTAAAATTCCGGTTTTTCAATCTGTCGCCCTCTGCTGCCGGAAGACTGTTGCGCCCAGGCATCGTGGTAACGGATGAGCTGCTTCATATCATAGGCATTTTTTGCACGGATATCCGTAGCTTCATTCCATATGCCAAGGCTGCCATTTAATTCCCACCCCTTTAATTCCGGAATCTCCAGACTCCGCATCGCTGTGTAAAGCAATGTCCGCTCAAACCGATTTGTCTCTATGCCGCAACTCCAGCACAGATTCTGACTCAGTACATCATCAATCTCATCATACTGTCCGATAAAGATCCTTGCATAAAAATCAAGTACATCCATACAGACTGCGATCTCATGGTTTCTTAAAACAAGTTCCACTTTCTCTCCCACCTTTTCTCTTATTCTGTATTCCCTGAATCTTCATTGAAAAAATCCGGAAACACATTGATTCAGATATTGCCGTGTCTGTATTCCGCATCTTTTGTCTATGCGTTTTATCCTTTGTATATACGTATCATATGGTAAAAAAGAAAAAACGTCAAGGGATTGGATAAAAATGTTAAAAATTATTCATATCTACTTAAACTTTATCTTCTGTAACGTTCTTTCTTTGACACTCACTGATTTAAAAAATCTTATTTCAACAACCGCTCTTTTTATTTCTCTGCGATTGCCTCCAGATAGCCCAGCAGCCGACCTTTCTTTTTTTCAGAAAGTGCATGATACTGTTCCAATATAGAATAATCTTCAGATTCTGGAGAAATGACCAGATAATCAATGGATCTTCCACCGCTTTCTGTTCCATTCAAAAGCTCATAGGGCGTAATGCCAAGCACCTCACAGATAACCATGATCTTGTCAGATGCCGGATTGGTCTTTTTCCGTTTCCAGTCACTGATGGTACTCTGGGCAATCCCTGTTTTCACAGAAAAATCTTTCTGCGAGATATTTTTTTCTTCCAATACATGAAATATTCTTTCGCTGATTATCATTGTCTTCCCTCTTCCTCCATTTTCTTTTCCAGTTCCACCATCCTCATTGGATATTTTATCAGTACAAGGACAGCGACCACAAATCCTGCCACAAGTCCTCCGATATGCGCTGCATTATCCGTTCCACTGTCTGTAAATCCCTGTCCAAGGGTCAGCACTATCATTAGCAGAAGGCGCCGCAACGTGATCGTTCCGATCCGTCCTTTATGTCTCAGCAGGATATAAAAGATTGCCCCCACGACTGCAAAAATCGCTCCGGAAGCGCCGGCAGAAACCCGATACAGACCATGACTGATATCCATCTGCATGGAAAGCAGATTTCCGGCAAGACCACCCACAAAATAAATAATCAGATACCGCACCGGTCCCACCAGCGTTTCCAGAATGTCGCCAAGAAAGATCAGGCACAGCATATTATAAACAATATGCGACAATCCGAAATGCAGAAACATACTGGTAAACAGACGATAGTAGTCCCCTGCCAGTATATAAGGGGTAAATGCCGCGCCATGATCAACCATAAACTGCCCATCTGTCGTATCACCAATTATCGACAACACTATAAATACAACGATATTGATAATGACAATGGTCAGATTTGCTTTTTTTCGTATCTTTAAAAATTGTTTGATCTCATCCATAATATGTCTCTATTCTATCATTGCAATGGTCTGCATCTCAACCTGTTTTTATCAATTTCCAAAAACCATATTCTCTAATATAAATTATTTTTGCATATCATCATATCTTTCTCATGCAAACAATTTACATAAAAATCTTATTTTTCCACACCACTGTATATATAAACAATCGTCAACAGAATCTGAACTACTGACTCCATTCCCTCAACCGTAATGTGTTCATACGGTCCGTGAAATGCATGACCGCCTGTACCGAGATTCGGGCATGGCAATCCCATAAAACTGAGTCTCGCTCCATCTGTACCGCCTCTCACCGGCAATGTAACAGGCTCAAGACCGTTCTCATGGATCGCCTGCTGCGCCCGCTCCACCAGATGAAAGCAGGGCAGGATCTTCTCCGCCATATTTTTATATTGGCGTTTGATCTCAAGTGTTACCGTTCCATCTCCATACTTTCGGTTCAGTTTCTTTACAATCTCCTGCATCTGCTCCAGACGTTTTTCGAAATGCTGTGCATCGTGATCTCTCACAATATAAGAAGCATGGGCTTTTTCCACATTGCCGTTCATATCTGTAAGATGGAAAAATCCCTCATAACCTTCCGTATCCCGGGGCGTCTCTCCAGTAGGAAGCATGGCATTGGCTTCCATGAGCACAAGCGCTGCATTGACCATGATGTCTTTTGCATCCCCCGGATGTACATTAAAACCATGCACAGTCAGCTCGGCACCTGCTGCATTGAAGTTTTCATATTCAATGCTGCCTTCTGTGCCGCCATCTACGGTATAAGCGTAGTCCGCTCCAAAACCGGGAACGTCAAAATAATCCGCTCCACATCCAATCTCTTCATCCGGAGTAAACCCAATGGAAATCGGTCCATGTGGGATATCTTTTTCCAGTATTTCCTCTACCATCGTCATGATCTCTGCCACTCCGGCTTTATCATCTGCTCCAAGAATTGTCGTTCCATCGCTTGTGATCAGTGTCCGTCCCTTTAATGTGGCAAGATGCGGAAAATCTGTCACTTTCAGAACTCTTCCACTTTCTCCCAGCGGAAAATCCTGTCCATCATAATTTTCGGTAATGACAGGCTCTACTCCATGATCTGCAAAATCTGACACCGTATCCATATGGGAAATAAATCCCATAGCCGGAGCATTTTCACAGCCTTCGCTGGCCGGAAGTTTTGCATAGACATAACATTTTTCATCTACAAATGCATTGGAAATGCCCAGCTCATGAAGCTCCTCCACCAGAAAATGTGCAAGATTAAACTGACAGGGAGTACTTGGGACAGACGTGCTTTCTTCCCTGCTGGCTGTCGGTATCTTTACATATTTCAAAAAACGTTCCGTTACTTTTGACTGTTTCATAGATGTTATCCTCGTATCGTATCTCTCAGATACACTTATAAAATTTAACTATTTCATTGATTTTACAAAATTGTAAATCCTCTATTTTTTTGCCTTGCGATATCCTGCATCCTGTGCTTCCTGTTCAGAATGAAAAATAATCAGATTTTTGGAATCTGCCATTTCATCATAGGAAGCCTGTCCCGGGCAATGATAAATCTTGGATTTGGAATTTCCACGAATCTCTTCCTGTGAAGAAATGCTGCTTCCTGCATTGGAAGATCCTTTTGTAGTTGTCTGCGACTGAGAGCCACTGCTGTTTGTCTGGTTCTGAGAAGTTGAACTGCTCTGGGATGCTCCAGAATTGTCACTGTAGGAAGCCAGACTGCTGTCTCCTGTTGCATAATCAATCGTTACACCTGGCTGCACATTATATGCATACACACAGAACGAAACTCCTTCGCCATGATCTTCCACTGATTGTGCTTCCATCAGAACCCCTGATGCCACCAGATTATTGTCTTCAAAAATCGGTGTGACACGATACAATACATGGTTCTTTGTCTCTTTTACATAATCAGCCACCATGTTTTCAAAAGGAAGCATTCCTTCCGTATTCATATAACGGGTTCCAGTGATCAGGTTTTTCTCATTTGCATTTTCTGCGGTCAGCTGATAGCCGATCAGATGGCAGCGGTTATAAAGGCTTTTTCCATCTATAAAATCATATTTCACGCTGTGCCAGCCGGTAGGTTTTACTTTGCTGATATCGCCACGTTTTTCTGTGGGCATCGTCTCCTGACACACGTTGGCATAAGCCACGCCACAACGTCCGAGACTGTCCAGATCACTGTAATTTTCAAAAGCATTCAGTGTGATATCATCGTCTGTAAATGACGGAACATTGTCATTCACGGCTACATACGGCGTTCCACTGTATGCAGGAATCGAAGATAAGGTAATCGCCGACTGAGATGCAGTTATCTGTCCACTGGCTGACTGACTGCCGGTTCCATTTGTATTACTCTGATCTGCCTTTGCGTCGGACTGCTGCGTCGTCTGTGTATTATCTGTAGCACTGATTTCCGCTGTACAGCCACTGAAAAGCAGACAGCATAAGACAACTGCAATCACGCATAAGCTGCGCATTTTTTTCTTTATCATGTTGTTTCCTCTTCTGTTTTCGTTTCTTTTTCTATATCTGGCTGGCAATCCCTGTTTTCACATATATTAAGAATATTTACACATGTCTCTTTGCATAAACCGTCTTTGTGATCTTCTCATGGGAACTTCCTGCAAAGTCCTCCTGCCGCTCCATCTGCCATGTATCTTCAGACAATTCTGCGGTAAAATAAAGATCCGCCGGGTAATGGCGGTTCCACTGATACAAAACAACAGTATCTGCCTGCTCCAGCCAGAGACTTATATCCTGGTCTTCCACAAAACAGCAGTCATCTTCTGAAGCCTGTGCCAGAAAATCTTCGCTGCTGAATATCTGAACCGTAGTTTCTACATCCGCATCCTTTTCAAAAAGTCCGGCTGAATACGCATTCATCCGGAGAATGCTGCCCTGACATTCTTTTCGGATATCATCCCGCAGTACACGATCCTGACTCTGTCTGCGATGGTTGAACATCATTCCTTTTTTTTCATCGATACATACAATCAGCTTCATACCGTTTCCCTCTTATGTTTTTCCTGCGCCATCTTATGACCGGAAATGATACAGATAACCCAAAATACGATCATCATTACAGAACTGATCGCGTGCCATTTCTTATGATCCATGTTTCTTTCCTCCCTCTCTTAGAACATATGTTTTGTTTTTCTTATTGTAGCACAGATATATCATGGATTCTACCTGTGTTTCTTTGAAAATTATTACAATTTCATGTTTTATATTTTAAATTTCACTCTCGTTATAACATCTAAATGCTTTTTTCGTTCAGATTCCCCCGCATCATCCGAATTCTTCGATCCTAACCTTTCGATTTCTCCTTCCCGGTTTCCAAATCATCAGATATCCTTTAAATTCAATGGAATCCTGTGCAGTCACAAACGGTTCCTGCCGAAAAACCACCACATCCATCTGCTGTGCAGCCAGCTCTTCTTTTCGCTGTCTGACCGCCTGCATGACTTTCCGATAGTAGTCGCCTTCTGTGCCAGAAAATACCCGTTTCGGATAAATCTCTGTTGCCTCACGTATCTCCTGCGCCAGCAGATCTACCGTTTTGCTGTGACAGGTTCTACGCATCATCCCGGCAAGCTTTTTCGTCATCCTGTGGACTTTTTTCGGCTCTGTCCATCCTGTCTCAAACTCCTGCGGACATATAGAACGATATTGCTCCAGACAGCGATACAGTTTCTGATCTCCACTCTCCTCTGCCAGCCTCAACATGACCGCAACAGCTTCCTTTGATGGTTTCCACGGATCCTCTCTTGGTACAATATACTTCTCCGGAACCGCCGGATAACAGCTGTAGTTCAACGGCGGGAAGTCCACCAGCGCAGCCAGTTCCTGCTCCGTTTCCGTACAGTAATCTGCTCCCAGATAATCCAGCTTGTCACGCATGATTGCCAGCTGATATTCCAATACCCGGAGATATTCGTAACCATCTACCCAGAAATGTCCTACCGTGCCATATTCATACAGCTGCACTTCCAGTTTCAGATCATCAAAAAATACGGTGCAGACATTCTTCCCCTGATGCACAGCCAGCACATATCCCGGTTCCTTCCGGTCCAGAAAAGCAAACACCTCTCCGTCAAACTCCTTCAGATACGTTCCCGTCATCCGAGCATTTTCAAATACGAGAAAGCTTTCCACAGCATCATTCATCAGATACACAACGCGATATCCCGGCAGTAATTCAAACTGTTCCTGCTCCAACAGCTCTTTTAATTTTTCAAATGTATCCGGACATATCCCCTGCCAGTAGTCGCTGACCTTCTGAGAGCATTCCAGTCCTGTCATGTTACGATCCATTTCTCCACCTTATCAGATAATAATCCCACACTAACATCCTTCTATTTTCCTTCCACAGATACCGTTTCCTGCTGTACATCCGATATTTCCTCGCCCTCATTTGCGGCATCCAGCGTGACATCCGCTTCATTTTCTTCTGTCTCCTGCTGCTCCTCATAATGAAAACGCAGCACTGCCTGTGGCCAGTTCAGACTGACCTTCGACACTTTTCCACGTTCTTCCCCGGCTTTGCGGATGAGTTCCAACAGCTGGTCCAGAACATCCCTTGTCAGATAACCTCCTCTCCAGTGAAAAGTCAGTGTCCTGCCCTTTTTCGCCATCTGAACCGCCCGTTTATAGACATCCTCCGTCTTCGTAAAAGACAGCTTCTTTTCCTTATAATAAAAATGATCGCCATTTTCACATCGGGGCGCAGGCGCGATCAGCGGTTCATGATCACGAAAGATATTTTTATCATCCAGATTAAAATAATCATAACGGATATCTCCCACCTTATCCCGGCGCAGACTGTTGTCAAAAGTGGCATCCAAATGATAATACGCGCCACCTATCTTCACGATATTCCAGGTATGGCGGTATTTGATCCCCTTCTCCGGATTATTTCCGCAAAGGGCGACCATGCACCAGATCCCCAGCGCATCACAAAGGATCTTTACGGATTTCGCGATTCCCTCACAGACACCCACGCCCTGTCCAAGGGGGCCAATGATTTCGTGGGAATATGGCTTTTTTAATTTATCATAACGCACATTTTCACAGATAAAATCATGTATATATTTTTCTTTTTCCCATTCAGAAAAGTCTTTTGCCTGACGCGCAAGTTTCTCCACACGGGACTGCAGCGCTTTCTGATGCTCCCGGATCTTATTTTTCTGAAAAATGTATTCCGGCAGCAGCACCACATTGGGCGAATCCGGATAACAGCGGTATTTATAACTGCTGGTCCAGAAGATCTCCGGATGATCCAGCCGCAGCTGAAAAAATACATTATAAAGTTCCTCCGCTTCCATCCGTGGAATCTGAATCTCATCCTCCAGATTTTTCAGCCCCTGCAGCATGGCATGATATGCCGCCTGCTGCACTTTATTCATCTTGCCGTAATAATATGGTTCCATTATTTTATCTCCAGTTTCATATTACTATTTCAGAAATGATATTTCTTATCTGAGTTTCATCAGGACATGCTTTGCTTCAACCATCCATTACCTGCTATATTTTCTTACTTTTACCAGCCACTGCCATCTGCCTGTCCTGTGAATAACACCTCTTTGGCGAAACATCCTCCAGCGAATGGCTACGGCATCTGTTGTTCTCTGATAACAGGTCTGATATGCCGGCAACAGCGCTCCTAATATGAGCAGGATTACAGCAACCATAACTGTCGCATACAGAAAAGCAAGGCCGCCATTTCCATCCACACCCGGAAATTGACGAAAAATCCTGCTGAACCGCTCTACAAACAGCCCATGAATACCATAATAAAAAATACTGTTTTTACCAATCTGTTTTAAAAAACTGATATGACAGGCATTACAAAAAATAACCGTAATGGCAATGCCTCCCACAACGCCCAGTATAAAATACCAAAAATCGCCATAATTGTTGCTCCACATTCCCACTGCACGATCCAAAATACCATAATTGCACCAGGAAAACAGCAGACTTCCAACAATAGCGATCAGTGCGATCAATACAGTTTTCATATTAAAGCGCACACAATGATTTCGCTCCAGATCCATCAGTTTCTCTGAGAAAACATTTCCTATCACCATAAAAAAGACCGCTACCAGCGCCGCATCCAGAGACCATGGAAGTTCTTTGCCGATCCGCGTGCTGTACAAAAATCCAATGATCAGACAGATACTTCCAAGCAAAACAGAAACTTCTTTCCTGCCTCCTGAGATTTTTATGATTGCAAACAATATAATAAATGCTACAAAAATACAGGGCAAAAACCATACGCCGATACCAAACTCACTTCCCCGCACCTGCAGCAGAATGCCCAGTGCTTTATGCATAAGCCATCCCCAGTCAATGGCTGTTCCCTTTCTGAAATAGTCCCATATTTCCACTCCCAGCCGATAAAACCATGTCACAGATGCGAAGATCATGTAAGGGATCAGCAGCGCTTTTACCTTTTTTTTGAAAAATGAAAAAAACTTTTCTTCCTGTCTTACCTGAAATGTGATGCCGGCCAAAAAGAAAAATAATGGCATATGAAATGAACATAGCCATACGTAAAATGGATACGGACGAAACTGAATATGTCCGTACATAACAAGGATCAGTCCGATGCCTTTCGCCATATCGATCCACTGTACACGTTTTTTCATATTTTAACAAACTCCTCCCGTGTCAACAAATATACTCTCGATATCTTTTAAAATAAAAATTTCTGAGGCATTTTTATATACACTGACATTTTTTGCCCATGTTCTTTATCATAACACGATTATTTTCAATGTAAATATCTAAAAATAAACAATTGACGCTTCACCTGTACAAAACATGCAAAGCGCCAATCACATAATAAATAAAATTTTTTCTCTTCCGTTCCAACTTTTTTATCAGTTGTCACAGCAAGTACATGCAACACTTATCGGATGTTTATTCAAGCTTCAGGTCTCCGTCTTTGACCCATCCGATCTTGCGAAGGATCAGATTGATCAGCGGGCAGATAACTGCCGGAAGTACGAAAGATATCAGAATCAGTCCGATCCAGTCCTGTGCTGTAATAGCTGCCTTCGTCCCTTCAGAGATGTCTTTGACCCATCCGGAATAAACGCCGATCTGCCCTACAAATCCGCAGGTTCCCATACCAGAGGATACCGGTGTTCCATTCATCTGTAAATGGAAGACACAGGTAGCAAGCGGACCTGTAATGGCTGACGTCAGGATCGGGGCGATCCAGATTTTCGGATTTTTAATAATATTTCCCATCTGGAGCATAGAAGTACCGATTCCCTGAGAGACAAGGCCGCCCACTTTATTTTCTTTAAAAGACATAACCGCAAATCCTACCATCTGCGCACAGCATCCTGCCACAGCCGCACCGCCGGCAAGCCCGGTCAGTCCAAAGGCTGCACAGATCGCAGCGGAAGAGATTGGAAGCGTAAGTGCAATTCCCACAAGCACGGATACGGCGATTCCCATCAAAAACGGCTGCAGATTCGTAGCTGCCATGATCAATGCGCCAATCTTCATTGCCGCTGCGCCCAGTGCCGGTGCTATTCCGGCCGCCACCAGAATACCCGCCCCGATCGTAACCAGCGGCGTGACAAGAATATCGATCTTTGTCTCCTTTGAAACTGTTTTGCCAAGCTCTGCTGCAATAATGGCAATGACATAAACTGCCAGCGGACCTCCTGCGCCGCCCATGGCATTGGAGGCAAACCCAACCGTTATCAGGGAAAACAAAACAAGTGGAGGACTTTGCAATGCATAGCCGATTGCCACAGCCATAGCCGGGCCGCTCATAGCAGAGGCCAAACCACCTACTGTATATGCCGTTCCGTTGATCGTTGCGACCGTCGCTGAAAGAAACGGTATGTGCAGCTGGGTTCCAAGCGTATTTAAGATAGTTCCGATCAGCAGCGAACAGAACAGTCCCTGCGCCATAGCACCCAAAGCATCAATGCCATAGCGTTTCAAAGAGATCTCAATATTTTTTCGTTTGAGAAAAGCTTTCATATTTTCCATAACATTCTCCTCTTGTTTTTATTCACAATTATAATTTCTAGCTGATCTGCCATTTCACATGGCTGCCCTGTTCGTCTCTGGATACGATCAGCTGGTCTTCTATCTCCTGTTTTAACTCTGTCACATGGGAAATGATCCCAATCAGACGAGATCCTTCTGCCATCTCCTGCAGCACACGCACTGCCTGTTCTCTGGAGTGTTCGTCCAGAGAACCAAATCCCTCATCAATAAACATCATGTCCAGATGAATAGATGCAGAACCATTCTGGATCTGATCTGCCATTCCAAGAGCCAGAGAGAGCGCAGCCATAAAAGATTCGCCGCCGGAAAGCGTCCGCACTTCCCGCACCTGGCCGGTCACATGAGAATAGACCATCAGATCCAATCCGTGGTTTTTCCCCTCTCCGGCTTTTTGCAGATCATACATGCGAAATTCAAACTGCCCTGCGGACATGTTATAAAAACGCCGGTTCGCTGCCTGCAGGATCTGCTCCAGATAATGCCGCTGCACATATGTCTCCAGATCCATCCTGGAACCACTGACATTTCCGGATGCAATACGATACATCTGATCCAGCTTTCCATACCGCTCCATCGTCTGCTTGCGGCTTTTCAGACGGGGTGCCAGCTGTTCATAGGCTGAAATGTTATCTCTGGTATCATTTTTGCAATGCCCCAGGATTTCCGTTGCCTGTTTCCAGCTGTTTTCAGCCTCTTCACATTCCATGTTCAACTGTTCCAGATCCGGTTTCTGTCTCTCCCTGACAGCATCAGATGCAGCTTCTATTAATTTTTTCGCAGCCTCCAGTTTCCCTTTAAACTGATTCAGCTGCTCACGGATCTGCTTTTTTTCTGTTCCATGGTTACACAGAAGTTCCTGCCATTCCATATCCTGAAATGCGTATATTTCCATGGAATCTTCGTATCTTTTCTGTTTTTCTCTGCATTCCTGCTCTTTAACCGGAAGCTCCTGCCGGGATTTCCTGATCAGCGCCCGAAGCGCTTCTTTTTCTTTTCCACATTGTTCTGCCAATGTTGCAGCAACCTCATAAGCATCTTCTGCCTGCTGCCTGCGTTTCTTTCCTTCCTCCAATGCCAGATTTGCTGCATCTTCGTTCGGATATGGGATATCTGTTGGGATAGCACATTCCTCCAGTATTGCCTGACTCGCTTTCAGATCAGCTGCGGCATCTGATGCCTGTGTTTCCGATTTTTTGATATCTCTGAGCTGGATTTCTTTTTTCTGTTCTATAGTTTCGAGCTTTTTCTGTGTCTGATCAAAGGCTTTTACCTGCGCCTTACATTTCTGTCCTTCTGCCTGCAAAAGTTCCTGCTGCCGGGCAATGATTGTCTGTATATTAGAAATCATCTTTGACAGATTTTCATTAACATACTGTTCAATGCCCGGTTCTGGTGCATCTGTTTCGTTTTCCGATAAATCTATTTCACATTTCGATAAATATTTTCCATATTCCAACAAAGACAACGGTTTCAGATTTCCTGCTGTCTGTTGTCCTGCGGCTTCCATTCCTGCCGTATCCTGCAGTTGCCCTGCCACATGGAAAAGCTCTTTCACAAGAACACTTTTCTGTCCTTTTACAGCCTCCGCTGCCGCACCGGCCCTCACTGCCAGAGATGTCTGTTCTTCACGGAGCTTTCGTACGTTTTTTTCCTGCTCATTCAGTTGTTCCTGCGTCAGCTCAGTTCCATCATCGTTTCCCGTATCCGCAGCTGTCTTCCACTCCGTTTTCGCAGATTCTGCCAAAAGATTTTGTTTTATCCGAACACTTTTTACCTGAAACGGATGAGGATGCTCCAGTGAACCACACACCGGACATGGATCCCCCGGCTTTAATCGTGCGGCAAGTATGCCTGCCTGATGATCCAGAAAGGCGCTGCGCATCTCTTCATACAGATTCTGCTCTTTCTGATACTCCTGCGTCTTTTTCAGATACTCTTTTTGAAGCTTTCCCAATTCCTTTTCCAGCTTCTGCAGCTCCTTTTCAGACTGTACGAGATCTTTCGCATTTTCTAAGGTCAGATCAGCCCGTGCCTTTTTCTCCTCCCAACGTGCCAGCTGTACACCTGCTTCGCGGAGTTCATCCTGTTCCTGCCTCCACTCTTTTTCCTGTTTTTCCAGATCAAGCAGCATATCACGCTGTTTTTCCACAAGCGCAGCCGCTTCCTCTGCTGCTTTTCCACAACGTTTTACATCTGCCTGTGCATTTCTGTTTTTCTCCAGCAGTTCCAGAAAATGCCTGATCTTTTGTGAAAAAACATGATAGCGTTCCCGTTCCGTTTCACATTTCTCCCAGGTCTCTTTTTTCTGTTCTGCCGCTGCTTTTTCTTTTGCAGATAAAAATGGAAACTGCTTCTCCTGTTCCTGAAGCTCTTCCTGCAGATGTTTCCTCTGCTGATTTGTTTCTGAAAAACTCTGATACGCAACCTGAACCTTCTCAGCAGCTTCCAGTCGTACAAGTAACTGTTCTTTCTGCTGCACCTCTTCCTGCTTTTCTCTGCACTCCTGTAATTCCTGTTTTGCTGTTTCCAGCTGTGCAAACCATTTCAGCAGATTTTCCCCCTGGGTAAGTGCTTCTTTTTTCCTGTCCCGCAGCAGCTGCATCTGCTGACAGTTCTCAGCGGCTGCCTTTTCCTGCTCTTCCAGATATACGCACAGCCGCTGCAGTTCCTCCATAAAGGTGTCCACATTTGCAAAATTTTCCTGCTCGATCTGTTGTTTAAATGCGAAAACCGCCTCATATCGCTCATAGGTTTCCGGGATTCTTACCTGTGCCATTACCGTAAGAAATGTAGTCTTGATCACAGCCAGTTCTTTTCCAAGCGCCTGCTTTCTGTCATACAATTCTTTTACGATTTTCTCATACAGTTCCGTATGAAACAGCTTACGGAAAATAACCTTTTTATCTTCTGATTTTGCCCGCAGCAGCTCCATAAACTCCCCCTGGGCAATCATAGCTACCTGCATAAACTGATTTTTATTCAGACCTACGATCTCTTCCAGTTTTTTATTGGCTTCTTTCGGAGGATATTCTGTCCCGTCGGGCATTTGCAGCGAGACAGAACCGGTCGTCTCCCTCCGCTGTCCCTTTGTTGCGCCACGGGTAATGACCCGCAAATGTCTCGGCACCCGGCGTACAACATACTCTTCCGGTTCTGTTCCACGCTGCTCAGAAAAAGTCAGTTCCACAAATGGTTCCACATTGACATCTGCGAACTGACTTTGTAATACAACGCCTTCTTTTCTGTTGTTTGTAGAGCTTGCCTCCCCATACAATGCAAATACGATGGCATCAAAAATCGTCGTTTTACCGGCTCCCGTATCTCCGGTTACCAGAAACAGATTCTGATCCACATTGGTAAAATCAATGACCGTTTCTTTTCCATATGAGCCAAAGGCCTGCATCTTTAATCTTAACGGGCGCATATAAATCCCCCTCTATATACAAAATATTCTTTTTTATAAATCTCTCCAGCTATACATTTTCTGCCACTTTCATCTTCTGCGCATCATATACACTTGTAAAAATATCATTATACAAGTAAAACATAATGCAAACATTCTTCGTCTTTATTTTGAATCTTCTGAAAGCACCTGATTGATCACATCTCGCAGAATCTCCCGCTCTTCTTCATCCGGATCATTCAAAAAAGAACAGCACAATGCGTAGGGATCAAGGATTTCTTCTGCTTTAACCGCATCCTCGTATACCGCACTGCGCATATATTCCCTGCGGATTTCCAGCAGATATGGGAATGCCATGCGGATACGATCCTGGATATCCGGTCCCGGCGTCAGTTCCTTATCTGTTAAGATCACTGTCACATAATCTTCACATGCCTTTTCCAGAACATCTTCCAGCGTTCCACGGACCACGCGCACCTGACGCAGCGGATGGAGCGGCAGGCCCGTAATATGAATCCAGTTCTGCCAGGATTCTTCCTTCTTGGACAATTCTACCATCAGCACCTGTTTTTCCTGTCCTGCCTCACTGACTGAACAGGCCAGTGGCGTCCCGCAATAACGCAGACAGTCACTTCCCACTTTCATCGGCTTATGGATATGTCCCAAAGCTGCATAGTCAAAAATATTCAACATATCCGCCGACACCGCATCAATATTTCCAACGGTACGCACCTCAGAGTCCATACGTTCTACCGATACCGCATCCTGTCCGGAAGGAAGGTAAAACTGATGGCTGACCAGTACATTCCTCTCATTCTCATCAATCTCTTCCCGCCGGATCAACGCCCGTAATGTGGCATCATAAGAAAGGTTATTGCCGTTTTCATCCGTCCCGACAATAGCCTTTACCATAGAAGGTTTCACAAAAGGAAGCAGATAGAAATTCACTTTTCCATATGCATCCTTTAATGTTACCTTTTCCATATGTTCATATTCCTGCTGTGGCGGATTGCCGATCATATATAACCGTTGTCTGGACAGCACACTGCGAAAACAGTTGACACGGGGCGCACTGTCATGATTTCCGCTGATCAGCATGATCGCTGCCGCCGGAACAGCCTCCGTCAGATCTGCCATAAAATGATCAAAAATCTCCACCGCTTCTGCTGTAGGAACTGACTTATCATAAATATCCCCAGCAATCAAAATGGCATCCGGCTGTTCCCGCTTTGCAAGAGAAGCAATCTGCTTTAAAATGTATTCCTGATCTTCCCGCAGATCCTGATTCATCAATTTTAATCCGATATGTAAATCTGACAGGTGAAAAAATTTCAACTATTTCCCCTCCTCAGCTTCCGGGGCTGCCTCACAGGTAATCTCAGCTTCTACCACACGATGAGATTCGATGGCAGTAACCACAATCTTGAGTCCCATATATTCCACACTCTCACCGACAGCCGGAATATGATCCATCAGTTCCATGATCCAGCCGCTGAAAGAAGTCATCTCCGAATCTGTCTTTACATGGAAGAAGTCACAGACTTCGTGAAGATCCACATTTCCATCTACCCGGTACACACTATCAGAGATCTTGTGGAAAGAATCCACCACTTCATCATGCTCATCCCATATCTCGCCTACCAGCTCTTCCAGAATATCTTCCATCGTTATAATACCGTAAGTTCCACCATATTCATCCAGGACTACCGCCATATGGGTATTGGCCTTCTGAAGCTGCCGTAGCAGACTGCTGATCTTCTCATGCCGCATAACAAAGATGACCGGTGTAATGATTTCTTCAATACTTTTCTCTGTAATGCCATGTCCCACATAAAAATCTTTCTGATGAATGACGCCAACAATGTTATCAATGCTTTCTTTGTATACAAGAATACGGGAAAAACGGGATTCTGCAAAATGCTCTGCGATCTGCGCCTTGGTCGCTTCCAGCGGCACTGCTTCCAGATCCACACGGTGGGTCAGGATATCCTCTGCCTCCTGCTCTGTAAAATCAATGGCATTACGCAGCAGATCGCCTTCTTCCTCATCAATGCTTCCGCCCTCTTCCACTTCATCTACCAGAAGCATAAGTTCTTCACGGGACATCTTTGTATCTGATTCCAGATGAAACATTTTAGAAAGCAGCTTTTTCCACTGGGTAAACAGGAAATTGACCGGTGTCAGGATCACGATCAGCGCATGGATTGCCGTTGCAGCCCCCATCGTAATCTTTTCCGGATAATCTTTTGCAATACTCTTTGGAGAGATCTCGCCAAAGATGAGTACTACAACCGTAACAACGACTGTTGATATCGTCGCTCCGCCATCTCCCAGCATCTTTACAAACATTACAGTTGCGATAGATGACATCGCGATATTTACAATATTATTTCCGATCAGAATCGTGGAAAGCAGCTTATCATACTCATCCAACAGATCACACACCAGCTTTGCTTTCTTATTTCCATCGTTAGCCATTAATTTTAACTTTGTCATATTAACACTGGAAAATGCCATCTCCGTAGCGGAAAAGAATGCAGACCCAGCTACCAGCAGCACCAGTACAATAATATAGACGGTATTTGACATATTTACGTTTACTCCTTATTTCTCTTTTATCTTTTTATTTTTAATAAATATGATTCCTCTCCAAAAGGGAATCAAGTTCTTCTATTCTAACATATTTTTATTGTAATTTCTCTATAATTGTTTTTTCATACAAAATTCTTTTCCTGTGTTGTCCGGTCATATTTATATATCACCGCCAGTAAAGCATTATCTCTTTAACAAAAAAGTTTTAACTAATGTTTACAGGCAAAATTTAAGCCCGATCGATATTTTTTTCCTTCGACCGGGCTCTTAATGAATTTCCTGTAATTTCATTATCTACACCTTCAACTTTCTCAGATTATAAAGTTTTACTTATGTTCCTTTTGGACTGTACCTCCTGTTCTTAAATTATAAAGGAAAAATTCTTATTTCATTGGACTGTACCTCTGTTTCTTAGTTCTTTTGTTGACATTATAGTAACTCATTTATATGTATTTGTCAACACTTTTTCTATAATTTTATCTTTATTTTTAAATTATCTGATTTTTATTGCTACACACCTGTTTTTTACACATTTTAGTATGACACTGAGTACGTTTAAATAAAGCCAGTGGGATTGCGATAGCCTTATTTCAAAAATACCTCTATCGGTAAAAAATTACCGCAAAGAGCAGAAGCAATATCAGTCCAATCACATTATAAATACTAAATGTTGTCACATATCCTTTTTTTTCTACCTCCGGTTCGTTCATATATAATTTATATGAGATCAGACTGGCCATGGATGCGATCAGCGTGCCAAGTCCTCCTATATTTGTTCCGAGAAGCAGACCTTTATAATTATCCGTAAATCCGGACAGCAGTATTGCAGCCGGAACATTGCTGAGAAACTGGCTTCCGATTGTAGCTACCAGAATTTCCTTTCCATGCAGAATCTGATATAACAGCTCTCTTATAATCGTAATCCTTCCCATATTTCCCACAAATATAAAAAATCCGGTAAATGTCAGAAGCAATGCATAATCCACCCTGCACAACAGATACTGTTTTCGAAGAATGAAGATTCCCACAACCGTTACTACGACCGCCACTCCCCAAGGGACAACATGTAGTACTACAAGAATATTAAATATAAACAGTCCGCTGTACATCAGCAACGAAATCCGATCGATCCTGTTGGAAGGCCTCTCTTTTATTCCAACCTGTATCTTTTCATTTGGGAGGAGCAGTAATCCTGCCAGACTCAATATCACAAAAGAAAACATGCTCAACGGAAGCATTGTCTGGAAAAATTCTCCAATCTCCATTTCAGATACAGAAAACAAATACAGATTCTGGGGATTTCCAATTGGTGTAACCATACTGCCAAGATTAGCGCCCATCGTCTGCAACACGATGACCGGCATCATCTGTTTTTCCAGATGACATCTCTTCAAAACCATAATCGTAAAAGGTACAAATGTAATCAGCGCCACATCATTTGTGATCAGCATACTCGAAAAAAAACATAACCAGATCAGAAGCATGCATAATCTTTTGCTTCCTGAAAGATTGCCAAACAGTTTTTCTGTCATAAGATCGAACAGCCCCACATCCTGAAATCCTTTTACAACAAGCATCAGACAAAACAGAATTGCCAGTACACGATAATTGACATATCCTGCATATTCCGCATTCGGATGGATAAAAAACATGGATATTACTGCCAGAGCAGCTGCTATCGCCAATACTTTTTCTTTCTTAATAAATTCTATGATCGATCCTGTTTTTTTCACGGTCCTGCTTCCTCTTTTATTTTTCTATATTTCATGCAATATTTTTTGGTCTGTATTCCATACACGATTCTGTTTGCACAGAAAGACTGCTTTTCAGAAGCATATATATCCTTCTGAAAAGCAGTTCCTCAAGCATAATATCTGATTTTATAAAAAAATACAATCATTTTTATAAAAAATCCGAGTCATCCGGACGCTTCTTTCTTGCAAGTAACTCTTCCAACGTTACAGGCGTTACCCGGACAGATGCATCATCCATATCTTCTGCGCACTGAGCAGTACACACAATATCAAATGGATCCGGTATGAATCCGTAGATATCGCCTCCGCTTAACGCTGTTCCACTGGCATTATACAATGTATAGCGCCAGCCAATGGGGGCATCGACTTCCACATAAATAAAATATCCATTAGAAAGTTCAAATAATGTATCCGTATATGGTTGTGGCGGTGTCAGCATGATAGATTCTCCTTTCTTATATCGTATACTCTCGGAAATATAGTGTTCATTAAACGACCGCTTCCCGTACTTCCGGATATTTTGGATGATGGGTCAAATCGTATTTGGAAACGATCTTCGGTCGGTTGCCACGAACGAACAGATATGCTTTGTCCAGTGGCATATACAGCACATCTCCCAGGGGACAGTTGGCTTTCTGCGCCACCCAATTGCTGGTCTGCACATCCTGACCGCCGAGGTACAGCATGGTGTCGCAGCCATTTAAGATCGTAGCAGATGCCGCCGATCCGTATAAATGCTCCAGCTGGGAAATACTCTGAAGGATCACGCTTACTGCAATGTTTCTGGAGCGGATAACAGAAATGATCTTATCAAAATCCGGGATAAATGTACTGGCAGCAAAATCATCAAAGTAAAATCTTACCGGAACCGGAAGTCTGTGGTTACGGAAACAATGATCTGCCTCATAACAGAGCACATGCAGCGCCTGAGTATAAAACAGATTGACCAGACAGTCCATGGAGCGGTCCGTATCAGATACATTTACAAACAACGCGCATTTGCGTCGGCCAAACGCCTTCAGATCTACTTTCTTCGGATTGTTGACGATCTGGTGGATACCGTCAAAATCCAGTGATCTCAGGTGTGACGCACAGATGGAGCGCACACAGGATGCTGTTTTTTCTGCGGTGCAGTCTGCCATCTTGTACTGTTTTACAGCAAAGCTGTCAGGATGCTTCTTTTCCAGCTCTTTGATCAGAAGCTGGTAACTGCTGTTAGCACCTCGCATCTTTGTGTCAGTAGCCGTCTCTCTGAACAGACGCATCATGCTGGAAATATTCCAGTCTTCTTTTTTGCAGAATTCCAACAGAAAAGCGATCACGCTGGAAATCAGGAACTGACCTGCCAGCTCCCAGTACGGATCTTTCGTACATTCCAGAGGAACCAGACAGCTTGCCATCGTAAGAATATCTTTCTCGCTGAATTTATCCTTACTGTCCCTGTGGATGTAATCAAAGGGATTGTACCCACAGGAATTTCTTACGTTGTCGAAATCCAGCCGAAGCACTCTGTATCCGGCTTTTTCGAGAGAATATGCCATTTCTTCATACAGAACACCTTTTGTGTCCGTGATGATCATGGACTCATTCGCCTGCATAATATTCGGTTTGCAGTAATACCGGGTCTTGCCGGAACCCGTAGGACCGATAATCATATCATTATTGTTGATGTGAGTCCTTGTGGTATCATTGGAGATCATGATGCCATCGGCAAGAATGCGGTAGGTTTCTTTTGAATTGGTCTCTTTTTTCGTATTTTCTGATTTATTCAAAGGGAAGTTCTTCAAAGTCGAAGTCTGTGTCGGGGTCTGGGATTTCATTGTCATAATCATATTCCTCACTTTCTGTCTGAGCACCTGCAGCAATCTTTTCCATATCTTTGTCTGTAAAATATGTTACAGCCGAACTCTTTTGTTCCGGTTCTGAACGCGTATCGCAGGGAATGAACCGGGGTTTATCCGGAATTCGTACAAAATCGGCAAATCCAAGCTTGATTGCCTCATCTGCTGACATATAATAGTCAGACTGTGTCAGCTGATAGATTTCCTCTAAGGTTTTTCCGGTGTGATCTGCCATGATCTGAGATGTCTGTCTGCGCAGATACATGATACGTTCTGCGGAACGCTGGATCGCCATGGCGCTGCCACCGGTATTCTGGATCAGCGGATCATGGATCATCAGTTCTGCATGTGGCATCATGACTCTCCAGTTTCCTGCAGTAAATAATACGGCTGCCATGCTGGCCGCCATACCCTCACACACCGTCTGCACCGGACAGGATACATCCCGCATGGCATCATAGATGGCAAGGCCTGCGGTCACTTCCCCTCCGGGGCTGCTGATCCGCATAATGACCGGAGCATCTGCATCCTGCCGTTCCAGATAATAGAGCTGATCAATGATATTTCCAGCCAAAGCCATGTCAATATCTCCGGTCAGATGAATGGTACGCTGTTCAAACAGTTCATCCTGACAGGTACGGATTGAAGCCCCGGCATGATTTTCTTTTAAAATGTTTGGCATTGGTACATAATATTTACTCATGGCTTACCCTCTCTTCTTCTGTGTCTTCTCAGGAGTTACATTGTCATACATGGGGCGCTGCATAAACACCCGAAGCAGCGGCACCATAATAGAAAGACCTTTTTTAAGGCTCTGTTCATCATGATTTTTTTCATACAGTTTCAGATGATGATATGCTTTTTGCAGCACCTGTTTAATCTCCATCCCGTATTGAATCTCTGGATTCTGACGGACAAATTCTCCCATCATCTTTTCATTATTGATCAGTTCTTCGATGTAGACCGTCACAAACCAATCACTCAATGATTTTGATGCTGATTTTATCTTTTCTACCTGCTGTGTTTCTTTCAGATCTTGTAAAATCTTTTCCAATGGCTGCTTGTAAGTAAAATCCATACTGCATCCTCCTTCTAAAACCCGGAACCGGGCAGCTTTTTCTTTCGTTCATTTCTTTGTGCTTATTTATCTTACACTGGAAAAAAATTTCTTTTTTCCGGTTCTTTTTACAAGTATTTTTCAACTATCTTCTTTATGAAAATCTCTCTGTTTTTCTAACACTGTCTTACCTCACAATAATTATTTTCAAAAACAATCTACCACTTACCGGATTTTTTCTGCCGTTTACCGGATTTTCAGGACAAAATCGCATTTTACATGTACAGTATAGATACGGGAGGTGGGAACAATGATTTTTAAATTACATATTGATAAAAACTGTGATGAAGAGGTAAGCGCAAAGGTTCACGAGCGAACGCCTCTGATCGATGAGATAGAAAGACTTGTTCTGATGGAAAATATCACGGATAAGATCCCCGGCTATCTGGAGGATGAAATCACGATGTTGGATATCAGTGAAGTGGAATGTTTTTCTGTAGAATCGGATAAAACCTATGCCATATACGCAGATGGAAAAAACTACCATATTAAAAAACGTTTATATGAACTAGAGGCGATCCTGCCCGGAGATTTTGAGAAGATTAATAAATCCGCTATCGCAAACTGGAAGAAGATCTCCCGGTTTAAAGTACAGCTTTCGGGTGCTGTGGACGCCGTCTTTCAAAGCGGTTACACGGATTGTATATCAAGAAGATGTTTTTCAGACTTAAAAAGGAGGTACGGATTATGAAAACATATGTAAAAGATTTTATCCGCAGGGGTATAATGTGGGCCTGGGGCGGTCCTGTGGTACTGGCGATCGTATGGTTATGCCTCAAAAAATCCGGTGTTATGACTACGATCACGATTGATGAAGCTGCACTCGACATCTTTACCACTTTTGTCATGGCATTTATCGCTGCCGGTGTATCTATTGTCTATCAGATTGAAACATTACCGAAAGCCTTCGCCGGGCTGATCCAGTTTGCTTTCCTGTATATCGATTATCTCGGATTTTATCTGGTCAACGGCTGGATTCCATTAAAAGGCATCTGGAACTTCACATTGATCTTTGTCATCATATTTGCCGTAATCTGGTTCAGCATCTACATTTCCATATGGATAAAAGTAAATAAGATGAACCAGATTATGAAATAATTGACAAAAAAACTGTCTGCCATATCGTAGCCAGCCTTTTCGGAAAATCTTCTTTCCAGAAAGAACGGTTACCATATGCAGACAGTTTGTCTCATATCATCAGATATCAAAGATCGGATACACGCCAACGATATTTTCCCGTTTAATAAACGGCGCATGCGCCTGAATCAGATAGGAAGGGAATACGGACGGTGCGATCACACCATCATAAAAATTCTCTGCAACTTTGTGCAGATTCTCTTCTGTATATGGCGGCATGAACATGACCGGCGGCATCAGTGCCTGAAAATCATTAATATCAATGAACAATGGGTTAAATAATGTGGTATCATATTCCAGTTCCAGCACGCAGGCATCCGGTGTGGCAATCTGCTTCCACAGACTCTTGATCGCATTTTTGGAAGAAACGATAAACTGATAGAACTCCACATAATTGGTAAATTCTTCAATATATTTGTTGGTCTTATTCTGTGCAAACGCAAAAATCAGCCCAGGATAACCGGTCTCATTAGCATGATTAAAATATTTACGCACACAATCATAAAAATCCGCGTTGTCTTCTCCCTGGGATGCGTACCAGCTCTTAGAAAAATCCGGCTGGTAAATACCCTGCTTTAAAACGGTATTTAATGTTGCATATTTCTGAACAGTCCAAAATTTCATTTGTGTGTTTTCCTCTACTTTCTATATTTTTAATACGAATCTACATTTTCATTCTGCATCCTTTGACTGGCGATACAAATAACTATGAACATATATTTCTCATACGCCATCAATTACTTACTTTATGACCAGCCAAAAATTTTTTTTTTTAGTCCTCATCATGAAACTTCACTTTACCGATCTGCATGTCATCGTTTCCATTTTTCAGAACTGGGATGATCACGCCGCATTCTGATCCGATAGATTCCAGTTTGTTCGGCGGTGCACAGAAGATAACCTGAAAGTTCTGATCCCGGAAGAAATCCAGCATCAGCTTGATATTATGGTCACTCATCTTCTCAAACGGCTCATCAATAAACAGCAGGCGGACAGATTTCGGCCGGGCATTGTAAAGCATGGACAATGCCGCAGACAGAATGATCGTATACGGGATCTGAGTTCCAGCGCCGGAATTATATCCCACCTGTCGTGAAAGCTTTCCGTCTTTTACTTCATCATTGTTGATGATGATCTCATAACTCATATAATTGCGATAATCCGCAAAGCTTTCGATCTCCGTTCTGTTATCACTATCGATCATGCGGTTGATGAGATCACGGATTTCTTTTTCCCGTTTTTCTACCTCGTCATCATCATATCCCATAAGTCCGGTCAGCGAAAACTGACCGTCTGCCAGATTATTCGTCTCCTGCAGATACTCCGCATACCTCAGTACCTTCGCATAATCAGACTTATCATCCAACAGTTTCACTTCAAACTGATACTTTGTGGAAAACTGCAATTTACGCAGCTCCTTATTGATCTCTGCGATATCCTGTTTTGCCGCCTTGGCAGCCTCATAGAGCTTCAGTACAAATTCACGCTTGAAGATCCGTTCATAATTACCGGTCTGCTCCTGCAGTTTTGTCTGGGTGCCCTGAAGATCTGTCATCCAGATCCGTCCCCGGCGTTTCTGATATTCCACTTCCTGATCCAGTCCTTCCGGAAGCCGGTCTTCCATTGCTTTTCGGTTGTTATAGGCCTGCTGCGCTGCCAGTACGGCTGTTTTCAGATCAGCGACCTTCTCTTCCAGCTGCTCATGCTCTGCTTTTGGCAGGACATCCCCCGTCTCCAGCTGTCCGGCAAGAAATGCATCATACTCTGCCACCGCAGTCTCCACGCTGGATCTGCCTGTGATCCGCGCATCCTCCAGTGCCTGCTCCTCCACAGATTCTCCATTTTTCATACTATAGGCAAGGCGCCGGTCAGAGGAGATTGTACCATCCAACTCCGCACGCTTTCTCTCGGAACGGTTCTGCTCTTTTTTCTTATCCCCAAGCAGTTTCTCCAGCTGCTCCACACGCTGGGTAAGCTGCATAAACTCTTCGTTGTTTTTCTGTGCTTCCATCAGTTCCTGATACCGTCTGCTCTCCTCTTCCAGCAGATCTGCCACTCGCTGATATTCCTTATGCGCATCCAGATGATAGGATCGGAAGGCATCCTGTCCTTCTTTCAGGAAATCGATCTGACGGTTCAGTGCCTGCTTCTGCTCCAGAAGTTCTTTTTCCTGTAATTCCAGCTGCCGCAGAAGTTTTTCTGCCCGATGGCGGTTCAGCTCGATAGCCTCACTGCCGAGACAGTAGCTTTTAATCTTTTTTGTATTAATATAGGTAACTGCCATGTTCCGGCTCAACTTGCCTTCCTTTGACATAGCATTGTCATATTTTGGCACCTCGGAAAGTTCCACTGCATGAATGCCGCCCAGCCAGAACGTAAAGTACCGGGCTGCTGCATCATTTTGAATATCCAGATAATGGTATACCGCATCTTCCGCACATTTTAATTCCCGGCTTCTGAGACGCTTCGTATTGACCAGCTCCACATACCGGTGCCTGGACGCATCCATGACCCCGTTTGCAATATCAAAATATTCCGGCGGCACGATGATGGCGTAACGGTGCACGTTCAGAAATGCCTCGATGGCATCCCGCCACGCTTCGTCCTTCAGCTCTGCTACATATTCACATGCCATCCTTGCCTGTGCGTCAATTCCCTGCTTTTTAAATTCCCGGTTGATCTCGCGGATCAGTTCTTTCTGCTCTGTTACCTGGGAAAAATCAGCCTGATTCCGTCTGCACTCTTCGATAATCTGATTCTGTTCCTGACAATCTTTCTGCACCTTTCGCAGACGGTCTGCAATATTTTCCCGTTTTCCAAGAAGCTGATCTCTGGCATCGCTGATCTGTTCCCGCAAACGGTCAAGACAGGTCTGTTTTTCCGCCGCATCTATGGTCACAGCGGTAAGATCACGCAGAACCACCTGTTTCTCCGGTCTGCTGCCAAGCTCCGCCAGCATATCCAGCAGTTTTTCTACTTTCCGCTGGAAGATCTCAAGCTCATCTTTTTCCTTTTGCAGCTGCTTTTTCTGCCGCTCATATGTCTGGCACTGCTCCTTTGAGGCACGAATGGCTTTGGATACATCCATTTCCCGGAGGGCATGCTTTGCCTCTTCCAGCTGATCGTCAGCGTCCTTTATCTCCTCTTCCAGCTCCAGCAGCCGTTTTTCCAGATGCTCCTGCTGCAACAGGTTCTGAGAAATGCGCGTTTCTACCTGCTGGCGGCTCTTCCTCGTCTCCAGAAGACTCTTATAATGCAGTTTGACCGAATCCACCTTCAACGCTTTTTCTTTTTTATCATACTCGTCAAAACCATGTATGATTTTGTCCAGATCAGCCAACTCCAGTTCGATCCGCTCCAGACTGCTGTTGATCTGCTCGATATTTTTTCTGGCTTCTTTTAATTTATCAAAATTCACATCATGCTTTTCCAGCACGGATTCCCGGATAAATTCCTGAATCTTAGCAGCCGGGTTGTATGCCATAAGGTTTCGCAGCTTTGTCTGATATTTCGTAACCTCCGGATGGGAAAGACGCAGTCCTACCATCTGCATAAACAGCGTGATGCCCTCCTGCTTTTTCTTCAGCTGTACCTGATGTTTTTTCTGGAAACCGGAAGCATCGTAAGGTTTTACCACATCTCCGTCCTGATACACATAGTCCAGATCTGCAATCCGTCTGCCATCCAGTGCATACCAGTAAGTGCCGCGAATATCTGCCACTGCTGTCTCGATCACAACCCCCAGCACAAAAGGCCGGTTGTCCGTCTCGTCAAAATATTCCAACGCGATATGGGTGTATACAACAGGAACTTTATCCGCCGGTCTCGCATAGATCCCTGCGCTTGGGTCGATCAGACAGCGGGTGTAGGAAACCAGATTTCGCTTGCCCACACCAGTGTTATAACCGCTGGTGGAACGGTTGAACTGGGTATCGCCGGTATAGGCGTATTTGATGGCATCCAGTATGGTGGACTTTCCGCACTCATTTTCTCCGGAGATCAGCGTCAGATTTCCGGCAACCGGAATGGTCGTATTGGTAAATCCATACCAGTTGATCAATTTGATATTGCACAACACGATTTTATTCATCTGCGTATTCATCCTCGCTTTCTTCCAGTGTATGCCACTCGTTGATCTCTTCCTCTGCTGTTTCATCCTGAGCCAGTCCACTCAGCTCTGTTTCTTCTGCATCAGAATCTTCCTGTGTATATTCTTCCATGACCTGCTTTAACTGCTCCACATCCATGCAGAACTGCAGAGAAGGATACAGACGGACTTTTCCATCCTCCTGATCGATATCGTCACTGTAATCAATGAGACTGAACCGCCGGAAGATCCGGTATGCATGCTTAAACTCCGCCGGTGTCAGGCTGATCTGATAGATATGACACTTGTCAATGATCTCCCCGACGGTCACATATACTGCCTCTTCATATCCCATGCGCTCCAGAAACAGCAGCCACAAAACAATGAGCAGCCGCATCTCCTTCTGGTCAAAATGGTAGAGGTTGACCACTTTCAATCCGACGGTCTCTCTGTCCTCATCGTTTGGCTGGAGCATGACCACCTTCAGTCGTTCCGACAGTACCACCTGATATCCCATCAGGGACAGATAGGCATTGACGTTATACAGATTGGACTCCTCTGCGATAAAACGGTACAGCCGTTCTTCTTTTTCTTCTAAAATAAAAGTCACATCTAACAGTCTGCGGATACAGCGTTTGAAAAGATATGCCTCATTTTCGGTCATTTTATTTACGAAACTAAAATCCTGCATTTCTCTCTCCTGTTTCTACTCCTTTTTAGCGGATTTTTTTAAAATCCGAACTGCACTGATGCTCGCTATGCCGGTCTCGGTCTCCTCCACCGGGATCTCCACTTTATATGGGAACTCTACATTCTGGGAATACAGCATGGCTGCCGCATACATAAGCGCTTCCTCTCTGGTTTCCAGCGTCTGCTCTTCCAATCGGATCTCATCCTTCTGGCCGAAAGCATCTTCCAGATAATCGCTGACCCGGTCTACGGAATAACGGTTTGGTGCGCTGGCAAACAGATTTGCGGTACGGGCTTCTTTCTCTTCGTCCGTCAACGTGGAAACGGAAAGTCCCGTGTACTGCTCCTCATTTTTTACCCGCTTATATTTTCGGAAAGAAGCATGTCCCACATAGCTCTGATGGGTCACACGACTGCACTGCGCCGCCTTTTCAAAGGCTTCCTTCTGCGCGTCTTCCGGCAGCGCTGCGGTAACATTCAGAAAATCATTCAGCATCGTCTCCAGACGGACGCCATTGCTCGCCATGAGCATGATCCGCGTATTTGCAAGATTGTAATAACTGTTGATCCGCTGATCGATCAGTTCCATATTTTCCTCATACTCATAGGAAACGAAATATTGTAACTCTGTAAAATACCGATCCAGCAGTTCTCTGGCTTCCTGTACAGTCAGCTCCTGCTTTTCACAGCATTCCACCAGCATCTTTTCATAAAGCTCATCTTCCCGGAACGTTCGCAGTCGATCCCGGATATAAGCGATCTGTGTCGGGATCAGACCATTGTTTTTAATAAAGAAATACTCACTGAAAAACCGATCCAGAAATTCATTTTTCATAATATACTGCCCCAGACTGTTCATATCCTGAAAGGCGATGACTGCCTTCATAATGTCGGAAATATTGTCCTTTAGATCCAGCAGTTCATTTTTCAGCTCACTTTCATTGTCCAGCAAAGGCATCAGAATATTGGAATACGGACGCTCCCGCCGGATAGAATCCGGCTCTGATGCAGATTTCACGATCTCGTACATAGAGAAGATCCTGTTGGACATGGTTCCCTGTCCGCCTTTTTGAGTCATCTTGTGCAGGAAATCCATGATCCGTCTGCAATCAGTAGAAACCGTTACCACATATTCGCCATTGCGTCCCATCTCCCTCGGCCGCAGCCAGCCGCAGGCACGAAACAGCGCCAGGATCGCCGCAGGCTGTAAGGCAGTCTCCGGTTCCAGATCTTCCCGCGTAAGATCTGGTGTTTCTCGCTCTGCTTTCCTGTTCCTCTCCTTTTGCTTCCATCCGTTCTGGCTGCTCCGGTCTTGTAAAACTTCTTCCTTTTGAATACTGTTCAACCTGTTCTGTTGTAAAAACTCTGTGGCATTTTCATGAATCTGTCTCTTATCGGCTTTATCAGATACAGTTTTCTCTAATGTTACAGTCTGTTGTTTTTCCACTTCCAGATTGTTCAGATAGACCGCAAGACTATCCTTTGCATCCGCTTCATACAGCACCGGATATTTCTTTGACTCCCGAATCAGGATCTGAATGCATTCGTAATAAATCCGTCGGTATTTGAATGTCAGCGGCTTAAAAAAATCCTCGTTTTTTATATGATCAAAAAAGTTCACGTTCTGAATCCTTCCATCTCTTGTTTCCAATATTCTTTGCATGCTTCGCACAGCTCCTGATTCCTCATTTTGCAAACATGCGAAAAAACTATGTTTATTTCAGTATAAGATTTTCCGGAATTTTATTCAATTCTTTTCTGTTACTCCTCTTTGCTTTTTCTTGTCATTTCTTTTGTCATCTCCGGTTGTCAGATTTTCAAAAATCAGATAGAATAATACCCAGAGTCGATTTCATGTGAGATCTGGCACATGATTCTGACAGACCTGATAAAAATTTATCTAAAGGATTGCCTATGAAAAAAAATGATAAAAAAACGACTTTTATTACCCGTATGTGCATGACTTCACTGACAATCTTACTGATTATCTTATTTTTCGGCATCATGATCATGGTTGGCAGGATTCAGGGAACAGCCCGGGTCGTAAACTATGCCGGTCTGATCCGGGGCGGCACCCAGCGTCTGGTCAAGCTGGAAAACACCGGACAGCCGCAGGATCAGATCATTGAGACAATCTCTTCCTATATTAATGGTTTGCGAAATGGCAGTGATGAACTGAATTTTGTAAAACTGGATGACGCCGCCTTTCAGGAGAAAATGACCGAACTGGATGCCTATTTTCAGGAGTTGAAATCTGAGATTATTCTGGTACGTGAAAAAGGATATGAAAATACAGATATCATTGAAAAAAGCGAACATTTTTTCAATATCTGCGATGAAGCTACCGGACTAGCGGAAGCTTATTCCCAGAAGCTGGCCACATCCCTGAATCGTCTGGAGAAGATCGTCATCCTGGATATCATCGCTCTAGTAATCCTGATTGCGTTTGAGCTGATCAAAGCGCTGCATTATGCCGCCCAGAACCGTCTGCTGCAAAAGAAGGTCTATCTGGATGAAGCTACCGGACTGCCAAATAAAAATAAATGTGAAGAGATTCTGGATCAGCCACTGACGGAAGATAACGCAACATCCACCGCCCTGTGCGTATTTGATCTTAATAACCTGCGCGCCATCAATAACAATCTTGGACACGACAGAGGAGATGCCTACATCCGCTCCTTTGCAGAGCAGCTGCGCATCGCCGTCTCTGCTGAATATTTTGTCGGCAGAGATGGTGGAGATGAATTTATCGCTGTACTTACCGGTCTGGATCATGACAGCGTCCAGGGCTGTCTGGATGCCATCCGCGGACAATGTGCGGAATATTCCCGGCAGCATCCGGAACTGCCTATCAGCTATGCCGCCGGTTACGCTCTGTCCACAGAATTTCCCGGCAGTTCTATGCGTGATCTGTTCCGCCATGCAGACCAGAATATGTACATTGACAAAAACCGTGCCAAAATGCAGGAGACTGCTGAACGCCAGAAACAGGATCTCCGGATTTTACATTACATCAAATCTGAGGGATTTACTTTTTCCAGCTGCCTGTACTGTGATGCCCTGCAGGATCAGTACCGCGCGCTGCGCAACAGCGCCTGGTCTTTCCTTGCTGCAGACGGCAGCTACTCCGGTGCTTTAGAGCAGATCATTCAAAAGCTTTCCACAAAAGAAACACGTAAAATGTTCCGGGAACAGCTGCAATATGACACACTTGATCAGCGATTAAAGAAGAAGGGCGACCGCATCGTCCTGCCATTTTGCCAAACCGAAAACGGTACGCTTTTACAGGGACGTATAACCGTCCTGTTCTGCGACCGCACAGAGGATGACCGGCTGCACCACTTTATCATAGGATTTGAAGAGATCTTTGACAGTTCTGAAGAAGCCGAAAATGAGCGTATCCAGCTGACCCGTTATTACGAGCAGATGAAACAGTCCATTCTCGAAAACGACAACTATGTAGATGCCATGCTTGAAACCGCAGAAGCAGTCTATACCGTAAATCTTACGGAGGACCGTATAGAAAAAGTCTTCTATCAGGATGGCACCAATAAACTGAAGATCAACCTCCAGCTCCCATGCTCCTACGATGATTGCTGTACCCAGCATATTCCGTATATCTCCGAAGAGACGCTGGAAAACTACTGTATTGTAAACTCTTCTGAAAAACTGCTGAATCGTTTTAATATCGGGGATAAACAGGTAACGGTCGAATATCAGGAAAAGGGGCAGAACGAAGACATGCTCTGGCTGCAGAAGATTGTTCTCATGTCTCAGGAAATCCGCTACAACAGTACGACCAACAGCGAACGCACTGTGATCCACGGCATTATCCTGTTCCGAAATACTTCTGCATTCCACAAAAAGGAACAACAGGAAAACGAACGTCTGCTGGAAGCTTTTGAGGAAGCATCGTCTGCCAGCAGGGCAAAAACAGAATTTCTGAACCGCATGAGCCATGATATACGTACACCGATCAACGGTATCATGGGCATGTTGGAGATTATCCGTACACACAGACAGGATATGCAAAAAGTAGACGACTGTCTGGATAAGATCCAGCTGTCCGCAGATCATCTGATGGCGCTCGTGGAAGATGTGCTCAGCATGAGCCGTATTGAATCCGGCAAAGTGAAAAATATCCAAAAACCGTTTGATCTGGAGCAGCTCCTGAAAGAAGTTTCCACTATGGTCGATGCACAGCTTACTGCTACCGGAATCACGCACAAAAAACACCGGAAAAACATAAAGCATACTGCCCTGATCGGCAATCCGCTGTATCTGCGGCAGATTATGTTAAACCTGATCAGTAATTCCATTAAGTACAACAAACCCAATGGACAGATCGACACATGGACAGAAGAGCTTTCTTGTGACGAAACGACAGCCACGTATGAGTTCAAAATCATTGATACCGGTATCGGTATGAGTCAGGACTTTGTTCAGAATCAGCTGTTTTGTCCTTTTTCCCAGGAAGAAGAAACAGATGCCAGAACCAGGTATAAGGGTACCGGACTTGGCATGTCCATTGTAAAAGGATTACTGGAGCAGTTGGGCGGCTCCATACAGGTAGAAAGTGCGCCGGGAAAAGGTACAACCATCTCCTTCCAGCTGTCCCTCCTGTTAAATACGGATCAACAGCAGATGATCCCCGCCGACAAACCGGGAAATGCAAAACTACCAAAAGAGTCGAAAAAGACGCTTAACGGCACACACATCCTGATCGCAGAAGATAATGAGATCAATATGGAGATCAGCGAATTTTTCCTTACAGATCTGGGCGCTACTGTGGAAAAAGTATGGAACGGCCAGGATGCATTGACCAGATTCCAGCAGTCTGAACCCGGAACTTATGATGCTATCCTCATGGATATCATGATGCCTGTCATGGACGGACTGGAAGCGACACGCTGCATCCGTATGCTGAATCGTCCGGATGCAAAAAAGATCCCCATCATCGCCATGACGGCTCAGACTGCTACAGACAGCATTGTCACCTGCAGGGCAGCCGGAATGAACGCCCACATCAGCAAACCTGCAACAAAAGAACAACTGGGAAAAATACTCTTTACTCTGCTTGAGAAGGATCAAAAATAATACAAAGAGACACGCTGTACAGGATTCAGGACAACAAGAACCCCTGTACAATGTGTCTCTTTTATTGCATTTTTATATACGGACGATTTTATTTTTCACGATTTACATACGAAAGCGTCCATATTTCTGTACCTGCAAGTTACATTCGTATTATAAAGTAACAGTCTCCCATTCAAATACTTTCGCCAGCTGCTGTAATTTTACTGTCTGATTTCCCGCAAGGATCAGGGAATGATGGGAACAGAGATTTTCCATAACAGCTGCGCCGTTTCCGTTTTTATAACGAATGAGCGCGCCATTCAGGCAATCCGATCCCGGATATCCTACATAATCTTCGATCTCTGCTTCTATGATGCTGAGGCGTTTGAAATCCGGATAGATTTTCGCAAGCGTCACATCGCCTTTGGGGAACTCCGCATCAATCACAATGGCATTATCATCAACAATTTCCAGTACTTTCGGCCGCATTGTCCACGATGAGCAGAACTGACGGGGGACAAATCCGAAATAGCCGCAATGCACGCCCAGACAGTGATTGTCCGGATCATCAATCTCCGGGAACTTATCAATCCTCTCATGAGCCAGCGCTGCCATTCCCACGAGGAATGGATACAGGTTTGTCATCATGATCGGTGCCTGGGTAGAACGGTACAGAATGAACGTGCTGAGCAATGTCAACGTATCGCCTTCACAGGCCCAGATGATGTCATCCTTCTCGAAAATCATATTCCAGGCAAGACATGGTGTCGTATCACAGTACATGGATTCGTTCAGACAGTTACAGCCCACGCCTTCCACACCGCCGATCTCGTTAATCACATTTTTTACCGCCATATACAACTTTGCTGCTGACAGACAGGATTTTTCACATACGCCTTCCTGATGCACTTCCCAGCTGTCATACACCGCTTTGGCATCCTCATCCGGAATTGCTTTTGCCGCAGCTGCAACTTCACTCCAGCTGCGATAGATCAGCTCTATTCCAAACGTATCCGCCATACGCTGGGTGCATTCTTTCTCGTACCAATAAAACCGTTTAAAGATATTGGCCTGCTTTCCCTCTCCGGGAGAATCCTGAAACATCAGGAAACGCGCGCCGTTTTTCAGAATTGCCTTTACCGTCACTCCGCGAATGATCGTTTTTGCAAGGTCAATATTGTAAGGTGAAAATACGGTCATGCCTTTTTCCCGCAGATAGGTCACGATTTCCCAGTCCCACATTTCCACAGTGCCATACTTTGACGTAAGCACGATCATCGGCATATCATAGGCAGCCAGTGTATCCGCCACCCGAAATGCCTCGAATATCATCTGTGGAAACACTATGGCTTCCGCAGTCTCATCTATCGGTTCTCCAACGACTACAGGCTCCAGAAAATCTGCTACATCTCCATACAGATTCTCCAAAACCTTTAACTGTTCTTTTAGTTCTCCTGCTTCCCGTTCATTGATCAGGGAAAAATAAACGGGAGCTAATACGGCTTTTTTCATTCTTATCTCCATTCTGTCGCCCTTTTAACTAGCGACATAAAAACTGCAAAAAATCCTTTCTACACATTCCCCTGTTCCCCATATTTTTTAATGGAACATAGAGCGATAAAAATATCTTTTTCACATGGTTTTTCTCCCGTTATTCCAGCTCCGAAAGCATTACTTTTCTTCCCTCCCGGCTGGAGATCTGCGCTGCCTGCAGCGTGCGGATGATCTGTTCGCCATCATTAAAGTCCGGCACCATACTGCCGCCTTCTGCTATAGCATGAACAAACTCTTTGAATGCATGTACAAAGGTATGTTCATACCCGATAATATGTCCCTGCGGCCACCATGCGCCCACATATGGATGTTCCCCTTCTGTGACCAGGATCGTCCTATATCCGCGTTGGGCATTTGGTTCCGTATTGTCATAATATTGCAGCTCATTCATCCTCTCCAGATCAAAACAAAGCGCACCCTTGCTTCCATAAATTTCAAAACAGTTGTAATTTTTTCTGCCTGTCGCAAAACGGGACGCTTCCAGACTTCCCATTGCCCCATTTTCAAATTCCAGGACAAGTGATGCCGCATCGTCCACAGTAACCGGCAGTTTTTTCTGTGATCCTGAAGTATCTCCGGCGGAAAATACCGCTGAATTTTCTCCCGGCTCCGGACGTTCTTTTACAAATGTCTTCAGCATGGCTGTAACTGCCACCGGTTCTCCCACCAGATATCTGGCAAGATCCACATTATGAGAGGCAAGGTCATACAAAGCGCCGCCTCCGGCTGTCTCTTTCTTTAACTGCCAGGTAACAGGGAAATTTTCATCCATGATCCATTCCTGCAGATAAGAGCCGCGATAGTGATAGATCGTGCCCAATTTTCCTTCTTCGATCATCTGTTTTGCCAACGCTACCGCCGGAACCCTGCGGTAATTGTGGTTCAGATAAGATACGACGCCTGCTTTTGCAGCTGTCTCTGCCATTTCATGACACTCTTCCCAGGTAAGAGAGCATGGCTTTTCACAGATCACGTGCTTTCCGGCTTTCATAGCTGCAACTGCCATCTCTTTGTGCAGATAGGTCGGTGTCAGAATATCGATCACATCGATATCCTCCCGATCCAACAGCGTATGCCAGTCTGTAGTATAGCTTTCATATCCCCAACGTTTGGCAAACTGGCGTGTCCGTTCTTCATTTTTCCCGGCAACTGCTTTCAGACAGATTTCATATTCTGTATCAAAAAATTTATTCAGCTGGCTCCATGCATTACTGTGGGCACGCCCCATAAATCCCATGCCAATGATGGCAATATTTAATGTCTTTTTCATCATGCACCTCCGGATTATTTATAAGCATTTCCAATCTTACGCAGATTGTGGACACTTACCGCAATCGCTTCATCTTCCATATTCAGCCATTCCGGTGCCGGCGCATCAATCTCTACTGCAAGAAATCCCTGATAATTATTTTTGCTCAGGATCTCTGCCAGCTTCATATTATCAACCAGTCCCATTCCTACCGGCACGCCACAGAAATAATACCAGTCATCCGGGCGGGCTGTCGGGTGCATAACCAGATCTTTTATATGTGTTGAAAATACATACGGCGCCAACTTCTCCATACCTTTGATCGGATCATCCAGCAAACGCAAGAAATTGCCCGTATCAAAATTCACGCCAAAATTCGGAGAATCCACTGCCTGAATCATTTCCAATATCTCATCTGAAGTAAAATCTATATGATTCTCTACTGCTACTTTTACCCCGCTGTCTTCTGCGATCCTGGCAATTTCTTTGTACATAGGAACCAGTCGTGCGATATGATCTCTGTGATTTTCATGCCTCCAGTCAAAGGCAGAACCGGTAATGCGCATAACATCCGTACCGATCAGTTTTGTCTTCGGAACCAGACGTTTTACCTCTTCAAATGCTTCCTGATTCAATCCACGTTCCAGTCCGTTTGGATGTCCCCAGGCAAATACTGTATCAAACTGCATTTCTTTCAGTTTTGCACCCAGTTCCTTTAAATAGCCATCCTCAAGACTTGGCAGAAAGCAGGTTTCCAGAGAAACCCCGTCTACATCCAGCCTTTTTGCCAGATCAAGAAATTCATCTACTGTCTTTAATTTTTCCGGTTTCTCCTGCATGTCGTAAACTTCCCCAAATAATCTGTGATAGCAATAACTGTCAATACCAATCTTCATGTTCCTTCTCCTCCTTATTTTTATTATATATTCCCAGTATCTTCTGACAAAAGATTACTGAGACAGATTCTTAACAGAATCATTGCATTCTAACATTTCTCTGTATTCATCTTTCAATTTCCGGTATATCTTTTCCTGACTCTCATCTGGCAAGATCGTACCGGTTACACGGATATGTTCTCTGGCAGTCTCTCTGATATCCGGAAATACCCCAAGCGCATCTCCCGCCAGAAGAACCGCACCCCAAAGAGCCGCATCTTCCCGGTCCACGCGCTGAAATGTCCGCCCCGTAACATCAGACAAAATCTGCAGCCACGCTCCGGAGCGTGCTCCGCCGCCGATGACTTTTACCGCGCTTTGTTCACACTCCGGATAAGTCTCACAGATACTATCCAGTGTGATTGCCAGATCATATGCATAACTTTCCAGCAATGCCCGATAAAAATGCTCCGGCCTGTGACTCCAGCTGAACCCGCTCCAGCTGCCTTTTAATTCTCCTTTAAAAGGCATTGCGCTTCCACCGAGCAATCCAACAGCTGTCAGTCCTTCGCATCCCGGTGCAAGACGTGGAACGCTCGCTTCCATATAAGCAAAAGCTTCAGACTTATCCATGCCTTTCAGAAAAGTGTCCATAAACCAGTTCAGGGTAATACCGGATCCCGGAATATATTTGTGCGCGCAAAACAAGTCCAATGCAGAAGGAATGATATCGTAATACTGCTCATCTCCTTTTGCACAGTAATCTTTTATCATACAACTGACAGCTCCATAGGAACCAGCCTCAAACACCATATTCCCCGGAGCAAATGCCGCTGTTCCCAGACAACCGGACATCTTATCTCCGGCTCCCGATACCAGAGGAATTCCGGAGCGCAATCCCATTTTCCCGGCCATTTCAGCAGAAAGCGTGCCACAGATCTCATTCGACTTTACTACCCGGGGCAGAAATTGTTTTTCCACCCCTACAAGCCGGCAGATTTCCTCTGACCAGTCTCTCCTTGCCACATCTCCCAGTCCGGTCCATGACAAAAACGACTGATCCATGACCGCTTCCTCCACCGGACATCCGCTGAAGCGACCGATTATATAGCCACTGATCATCAGATATTTACGTATCTTTTCAGATTCCTTCGGATATTCGGTCCGAAACCATGTGATCTTTGGCGCCATCAGCGGCGCATTTGTTCCCGAAATCCTGCGAAACAGCATACTATACTGCTCTCTCTGCTGATTAGCATAAGGTACATATCGTCCATCAATAAAACATGACCACGAAGTCACATCGTTCCAGTCCTGATCCACCCCCATAAAACCAGCCATCTGACCGGTAAAAGAGATTGCCTCTATCGTATGCGCCTTTTCCGGCAGGAGCTTCACTGTCTTTTGAATACAGCAGACCACCGATGCGAACAGCTTTTCTGCCCGTTGAATCACAACCCCCGGCTCCGGCCGCTCATCTTCCACCATCTCTTTTGCCGATGCAAGGCAGTTTCCGGCTGTATCATAAAGACCGGTCTTGATAAAGCTGGTTCCCAGATCAACCGCTAAAAATGTTATATTTTGTTTCATAGGCATCCCCCATAAGCAGACACATATCAATCCATATCAATGATATTTTTCAGACCATTGGCAGCTTTTGCGTACTCAAATCCCTGCTGAATCTCGGAAAGCGGAAAATGTCTTGTAATCAGCTTCTTCACGTCAAGAATTCCGTCTGTAACAAATCCAAGTGATTCTTTGAACTGTTTCAGGCTGGCTCTTGTACTTCCTGTCACGATCAGCTGTTTATAATGAATCAGATTGGAATTCAGCGGCACTTCCTGTCTATCCGCAGGAAGTCCTCCAAAAAAGCAGATCCGTCCATAATTTGCAGCCATCTTCAAAGCATTCTGCTGTGCAGACGGAACCGGACATGCTGTGATCACTACATCTGCCCCATGTCCTCCTGTCATTTTCTCTACGACCTCGGCCACATCTGCTCCCACCGGGATAAATGACGGATCAATGTCTTTACAGGCTTCCAGACGATTCTGTGCGATATCACTGACAAACACTTTTCCTGCTCCGGACATCTTTGCAAGCATGGCATGCATCATTCCGATCGGACCTGCACCGATGACAACGACTGCATCCCCCGGCCGGATATGACACTGGCTGATGCCATTATAAACACAGGAAAGTGCTTCCGTAATCGCCGCTTCTGCATAAGATACATGATCTGCCAGCGGAACAATATTTCCGCTTCGCACTGCTGCCGCCGGTATCTTTACATATTCTGCAAATCCACCATCAAGGCTGATGCCCAATGCCCGGTAGTCCCGACACATGTGACCGTTTCCGCTGATACAGTCATCACAAAGTCCACACCCCATATTCGGTGCCACTGCCACCCGCATGCCTTCTTTATAAAACGGCACACGTTTTCCGACTTTTTCTATGACTCCGGCCATCTCATGACCAATCACAAGTGGATGCTCCACATCGATGCCATTCGCGCCATTGTTATACATTCTTACATCGGTGCCGCAGATAGCGGCACTTTTTATTTTTACCAGAACTTCTTCTTCTGATATCTGAGGGATCTCCATCTCCTCCAGTCGAAGATCCTCTTTTCCATACAGCCTCGCTCCAAGCATATGTCCTTCCCCCTTTTTGTCTACAGTTCTACAATACGTTTTTCCACGATAGAGATATTCCCCGCATTGACAACCTTTACTGCCATCTTTCCATCGTATCCGGTCACTTCCGGTTCCGTATCATTTAAAATGCTTTCTATGAAAGCCATATCCTCATTTCGATAAGCTTCTTTAAAAAGTCCCCGCCAGCTCTCTACCAGAGGATAAGTTCCCGTATGTTTCTCAGAATTGCATACAAGTACATGATCACCTTTCAGATCGCCGAGATAAATGCATCCTCTTGTTCCAAGGATCTCTACTTTGGCATCGTAAGCATATCCAACACCCTGGGCTCCGTCAAGCATACCCTGGGCTCCGCTTTCAAACTGAGCCGTCATGACCACATTATCATAAAAATCCGGATACTGTTCTTTTGCATCCGGACACCTGTAATTACCGCCAATGGCATACAATGATTTGAATTCACTGCCGGTAAACCAGCGCATAGAATCAATATCGTGACTGTTTACCTCTGCCAGCGGTCCATTACTTTTCTTAATGTCATACATCCACGGCCGCGGGATGCTTGGACCTCTGGTATTGGATCTTACCATGACCACATCCCCGATCTCGCCGGAGTCAATGACTTTTTTCGCATGGCGGAAACTGTCATCAAATCTTCTCATAAATCCTATCTGCAGTTTGATATCATTTTCTTTCGCAGCTGCTATCATTGCATCACATTCTGCCTCTGTCATTGCCATCGGCTTTTCACAGAGAATATGTTTTTTTTCTGCTGCGATAGTTTTTACAATATCTACATGAAATTTCGTAGGAGATACTACCACATAAGCATCGATTGCCGGATTGTTCAGCGCCTCTTCATGAGATAAATAATAAGTATCCAGTCCCAGTTCTGCTGCAGATGCTTTCGCAACTTCCTCCACCGGGTCGGCAACTGCCACCAGTGTTGCGCCTGGAATCTGTTTTCTGAAATTTACCGCATGTATCATACCGGCTCTGCCGGCTCCTACTACACATACTCCTATCTTTCCATCTATCATAAGCTCTTCTCCAATTCTGGCGGCACCCTCCGGAGGGCATCAGAGAACTGCCGCCTGTATGTTGCATTACATGAAATTGATACTCTTTTTTAAATAGCTGCCAAAACGTTTTTTATCTGTCTTATAAGTCTTATAAAATAAACTTACATGCTTTTCCTTCCAGTACATCTATCAGATTCTGTACAGAAAGGGCTGCCATATTGTTGGTAGCCTCTGCTGTATGTGCTCCCGTATGCGGCGTTGCAACCACATTGTCAAATGCAAATAACGGAGAATCTTTTGGCGGTTCCTGCTCAAATGCATCCAGACCGAGTCCACCGATCTTGCCTGACTTCAGGGCTTCACAGGCTGCATCTTCATCAATAATTCCGCCTCTGGAAGTATTGATGATCACAACTCCATCTTTCATCTTCGCAATGGCATCTCCATCGATCAGATGTTTTGTGCTGTCCATCAGTGGGAGATGAAGGCTGATCACATCTGCTTTCTGAATTCCTTCCTCAAAAGAAACATTTTCGATTTCATTCTCTTCACAATATGCTGCATTGATATACGGATCATAAGCGCATACGGTCATGCCAAATCCCTGCGCACACCGTGCCACTACTTTTCCGATGGAGCCAAGACCAAGGATGCAGATTGTCTTGCCCTTGCATTCAAAACCGGTAGACCGTGTCCATCCACCCTTTCTCGTATCCTGATCCAGATACGGAATCTTCCTTGCCACCGCAAGAATCAGAGCAAATGCCAGTTCTCCTACAGCTTCTGAATTCACACCCGGCGTGTTCGTCACGGTAATCCCATGTTCTTTCGCTGCATTCACATCTACACGGTCATATCCCACGCCATAGCGGGAGATCATTTTCAGATTCGGGCATGCCTTGATCACTTTTTCCGTTACAAAATCCAGACCTGCCACATAACCGTCACAATCCTTTAAGAGCGGGATCAGTTCATCTTCTGTTAAAGGTCTTCCTACCGGATTAAACACAAGCTCATCTGCAAAAGACTTTAATTGTTCCAGTGCCGCATTTCCTTTCTCCGGCTGCAATGAGGTGGGTGTTACCAGTATTTTCATCTTATTTTTCCCCCTGTTCAATCAGTGCAACAGCTTCTGCTGTCAGGCGCTCTATCTCATCAAATTTTCCTTCTTTAATAAGGGAATCTTTTACCATCCAGCTGCCACCAACAGCAATGATCTTGTCAAAAGACAGGAATTCCTGAATATTTTCCTGATTTACACCACCGGTCGGCATGAAACGCATACTTGGGAATGGAGCTGCCAGCGCTTTGATCGCCGGAAGTCCGCCATACTGTTTTGCCGGGAAGAATTTTACAACTTCCAGTCCGTATCCCATAGCAGTCATTACTTCCGATGGTGTACAGCAGCCAGGGAAGATCGGGATCTCATGGGCAATGGCAAATTCAATAACCTCGCGGTTCGTTCCCGGAGATACAAGGAAGGATGCCCCTGCATCCAGAGCTTTCTGTGCCTGAACTGCATTTACAACAGTTCCTGCCCCTACCAGCATATCCGGAAATTCTTCTTTCATAATGCGGATGGATTCCTCTGCCGCATCTGTACGAAAGGTAACCTCCGCAACCGGAAGTCCCCCTTTGCACAATGCTTCTGCCAGAGGTTTTGCATCCTCCACACGATCCAATTTTACCACCGGTACAAGTTTTCTCTCTTCCAGTGCCTGTAACATTTTTGTCTGATTCATATCTTCTCCTCCGTTCTGCCAGACAAACAACAGAAATATTTAATCCCCGTTTGTCAATACATTGATACAATTTTTATTTGATATCTTTTCAATCTGCTCTTCGGTAATGCCTGCGTTACGCATTGCCGGGCAAAATGTTTTTAAAATATAATCCAGGCCAACCCCGTCCGGATTATACGCCTTCAGTCGTTCTCTTGTCGTATCCAGTGAAAACAACAGCTGATCCTCATACCCCTGATCCAACAAGGTCTGAAACAATGCAATTTCCTGTTCATCACTGTGGTATTTTAATCTTCCTATGGTATCAAACTCCAGATATACGCCTGCATCCAGAACCTTTTTGTGAACTGCAAGATCCGGTATTGCCCGATCCATATGGCAGAAGACGATCTGATGCGCCTGCACTCCCTGATCCAGCAGGAAATCCAGCAGCAACAACGGATCTGAACCTTTTTCAATATGTACCATCATGGCGCGTCCGGTCTGCTTTGCAGCCCCGGCGGCAGCCAGAAACAATTTTTCATATTGAGGACTGAGATTTTCCTGATCCAGCGCACATTTGATGATTCCGGCTTTCTGTTCTCCCACATGATCAGTAAAAATCTTTTCGCACCGGTTATTAACACCATAGATCAGTTCCTGCACAAACAGCGCTTCCAGCTCATGTCTGCTCTTTTTAAAGATCCAGTGCTCTTCCGGATAAAAGATCATTTTATGAAACCCTGTGGAGCAGATGATATGTACGCCTGTCATGTGGGAGATTTCCGCAAGTCCTTCTGCCATACGACCGCAGCCGGGAGGCTGGGCATCGATCAGTGTCCGTCCTCCCGCCGCATGAAATCTGGCCGCTTCTTTTGCGCTGGTAGAAATATCTTCCATACAGAGTGCAGGATTAATCTCATAAGATCTTCCTTTCTGCAATAGCAGATGCTCATGGAACTGACAAAATCCGACTTCCGACTTTGGCAGTAATCCTGTTACTGTAACGATGTCTCTCATCGTTATTTCCAGTTCGGATTATCTACGATCGCAGGTTTACCATCTCTTTCAACGATCATCTTGTGGTAGCCTTTTGTCTCAATCGTTCCGTAATCATGTCCTGCATCCGCATCAAACACATAGAAGGTACGCAGCGGCACAGTTCCTGTATTTACAGTTCTGTGGGCATACCGCCGTGGGACATATACGACCTCGCCTTTTTTCAGTGGCATCTCAATGGTATCGCCTTCCGGATTTTCCATAACCATATAGCCTTCGCCATCCAGCATATAATATACTTCTGCGGTTTCCAGGATCGTATGGAAATGTCCTTTTGTCATATAATATTCATCTCCTACACATCCCGGATAGAGAATTGTTGTTCCAAAAGCCAAATCGCCGGCCCGCTCCGGGCAGCCAAGCTCATGCCATTCGTAAATGACAGGATCTTCTGTCTTCAGAATCTCTTCTGCTGCTTTTGTATCATGAAACATATCTTTCATCTGTGATAACGTACGTTTGCTTGTCTCCGCAGTTTTGGAACGTGCGGTCTCAAGGTCAAAATCTACGAGAAAACTTGTATCCCAGTTAAACTGATTCATATCTGATGCCTCCTATTTCTTCTGTGCCTGTACATTCTTTGCAATTTCGCTTAATTCATCCAGGATTTTACCTTTGATGGAAATATGGAACACTTCTGCGATTACCTGTGTCCAGCCATGGATGAAATAAATCCAGCCATCTTCCACGTGTAAGTGTTTGGCTTCTTTCTGTGCATCTGCCTGATCTTTGAAAATCAGATTTCCACGGTAGTTAATCTCCCATACGAGACTGTCCATCGGAAATTCACAGTCATCAGTAAGCGGTGAACCAGGCGCATCTTTTCCAAGTCCTGTAGCATTTACGATCAGAGAGTGCGGTTTTAAGGAAGCCAGCGTCTTATCATTATCTGCCGGAGTCGGATTATGGATATACTCAATCTTTGTCGCCGGGTTTAATCCCTTCAGCAGCTCTTTCGCAGATTCCAGTCTCGGCACGCTTCGGTTTGCGATAATGATACGGCTTGGAACATTATCTCCGAATTTTTCCTGTGTCAGATACATGGACATTGCCAGAGAACTTCCTCCTGCTCCAAGAAGTAATACATCTCCGTCATAGTCTTTCCAGTAATTTTCCGGTACAAAATTTTCCAGTGCCAGTCCGCTGGAAATCGGATCTTTTGCGTGACCGCATAATTTGCCATCTTTCTTGGAAATTGAAGAGATTTCCCCAAGGGTCACTGCATATGGATCCAGATATTCGAACTGGTCTTTGCAGGCATTGTACAGATCGATCTTATGCGTGGTAACCAGCGCGCCCAGAGAAAGCGGATCGTTTTTGATAAATTCTACCGCCTCTCTGTATTCCTCCGCGGAAGAATGCGGTTTAAAGTCAATGCCTTTGATCACAGCATCTTTCAATCCCAGGGCTTTTGCCCATTCCGGAAATACACGCATGATAGATGACTGTGTTGTGGTTACTCCGATAAAATAGATAGTTGGCTGTGTAGCCGGTACATAAGTGTTCATTATAAAACCTTCCTTTCCTGCTTATATAGTAAATTATAGTTTCGTCAGTGTGCTGCCCACATCGGACATATCATGGGCAAGTTTTCTGTGGATCTCATACATTTTGCTGTACTGAGCAACATTTTCCGCATTCGGTTCTTCCACACTCTCGATCACATGCAGCTGATCCATACAGTCATAAGAATTCCAGTATCCGAGACCATATGCCACCAGAGCCGCTGCGCCAAGAGATGCTGCATCCTGATCAATTACCGTTTTTATAATCTTCATATTAAAAATATCTGCAAACATCTGCCGCCAGATCCTGCTTTTGCTTCCGCCGCCTACTAAAAGCAGCTCCGGAATATCAGCATGATATTTCTTCAATATATTCATAGCGTAGCAGAGATTAAACGTAATTCCTTCCATGGCAGCCCGCACAAGGTCATTTCTTGTATGTCCAAGATTTAGGCCGGCATACGCGCCGCAGATATCCGGGCTGTCTTCAATCATGGAACCGCCGGCAAGACTCGGATTAAAAAGCAGATGCTTTGCGCCGATCGGCGATTGTACGATCATTTCATTCATGGCATCGTAGGCATCTTTGATTTCTCCGCTTTTTTCTTTCTCCACCAGATCCGGACAGATCACATCCCGCACCCAGCGGAAACTGTTTCCTGCGGAAAAAATGCTTGTGGAGGAAATATAGTACCCCGGAATACAGTGTTCAAATACATATGGTCTCTGCTTCGCATCCAGGATCGGCTCTTCTGATGCAACCGCTATCCAGCTGGAAGAGCCAAGCGATACATAGGTTCTTCCATCCTGCGTAGCCCTTGCCCCAAGGGACATACAGGAATTATCCACGCCGCCGCAGATGACTTTTGTCTCCGTGGAAAGTCCCAGTTCTGCTGCAGCTTCCGGAAGCATTGTTCCTACCACGTCATGGGAATACAGAATCTCCGGGAACAGGGATTCCTTCACTGCCGCAGCCTGAATGTACGCAGATACATATTCGTGTTTTTTCAAACTGTATGCTCCGCAGCCGGATGCATATGAATAATCCGTGCAACATCTGCCCGTCATCCGGAAATTGCAATAATCCTTCGATCCCAGTATCTTATATGTACGCTCATACATATCCGGTTCATGATCCCGATACCACATGATCTTAAAAAGGGAATAACATTCTGCCGGAAAGCCGTTTCCGGTAGTCATATACCACTGCTCATACGGTATCGATTTAAAAAAAGCTTCCGCTTCTTTTTTTGCCCTTTTATCGGACCAGATCGGTGTATATTCCCTTAAAAGATTTCCATCCCTGTCAATAGGCACTACCCCAAGGGAATGACCGGAAATCGCGACCCCCACAATCTCCTGTCCGGAAACTCCAGTATTGCCAAGCAACAGCTTTGTCGTTTCTACGATACCTTCCCACCAGTCATCCGGCCGTTGCTCATGAATATCTCCTTCTTCATATCGGGTATCGTATGCCCGAAATGTATGCGCATATGATTTTCCCGCCACATCAAATAACGATGCTTTGATTCCCCCGGTTCCAAGATCGTAAGCTATGATTTTATCTTTTTCTTTCACCTTCTCCTTTCCTCTCCTTCCTTCTCCCTGTTATCTATATTTTCTGAACGGTGTTTTCAAAAAAACACAACTCTGAGGAACTTAATCGAAGCTGGATACAATCTCCAGAGCTGATTTTGTATTGATCCCGAATCGTTCCACTCCCATTGCGCAAAGAGCGTCAAACTCTTCTCTCGTCCGGATACCTCCTGCCGCTTTCACTTTTACTTTCCCCTGTGTCAGCTCTTTTATTTTTTTGATACGTTCTACATTTGCATTTCCAGGTACCCAGCCGGTACCGGTCTTCAGAAAATCTGCACCGCTCTCGATCACAAGCTTACATGCATCTTCCATTTCCGCATCTGTCAGACAGTTTAATTCTATGATTACTTTGGTCAGCACATCATCCGGAGCCAGCGCAATGATCTGTCTGAGTTCATCCAGAACATAATCATATTCGCCACTTTTAAATTTCCCTACGTTCATCACTATATCCATTTCCTGAACGCCATCTTTGATCAATTCCTCTGCTTCCAGCAGTTTTACTGCGGTTTTGTGGGCTCCGCCCGGAAATCCGACCGGTGCTCCCACATAAATATCCGGCTCATCCTTCAGCAATTCACTGACCGTTTTCGTCCAGCACGGCAGTGAATGTACATTGATAAAACCATATTTTTTTGCAACTTCTACTACATACTCGATATCTGCAAGTCCATGGGGTGTCCGTACTGCACTGATGTCAATCATGCGAGCCGCTTCCTTCGATGTCATAATTTCCTCCTTGATCTTTGCGTTTTATTTTATTGAAAAGGGTATTTTATATTTTTGATACGTTCCAATATCATTATAATGACTTGCATTATTAAAATCAATATTTCTTTCTCCTTTTTTTCTGTTTTTAAAAGAAATTTTTTTCTTTCCGCTCAATCCCCACACAGTTTATTACTGTTTATGTCTGATTGTGACTGTTTAAATTGACATCAAGACTTTTTTTCTTTATACTTATAGTCAGAAGCCTGAAAAATCCACTTGCTAAGCCCAGGCTGCAGTAAGGTATTTTCCCACACAAATAACCATTCCGCCGCCTCGGCTTACAGCACAAATAACTTTGATTTTTCACACTAATTCTCATGCCGCAGCCTTCAGCTGACAGCATAAATAGCTATGAAAAAGTATTTTTATTAACAGTAAAAAACTCGAAAACATATATCATCGAAAAGGGGAAAACTTCATGTACAGCATCGAACGAAAAGCAGAGATCATAAAATTTCTTGAACAGGACGGCACAATAGAGGTCAGCGCAATGGCTGATTATTTTGACACTTCCAAGGAAACGATCCGACGAGATCTGAAAGATCTGGAAGCCCAGGGAATACTGACAAGGACGCACGGCGGAGCCGTCTCCACCCACATAAAAAACCGGGCAAACGATGGCATCCAGGAATATCCGGTGGCGATCCGCGGAATCCAGAACTACGCATTAAAGCAGGACATCTGCAAATATGCGGTTTCATTCATCGAAGACGGGGATACAATCTTCGTGGATAACAGCTCCACTTCCATGTATCTGGTACAGTTTCTTCCTGCCGAACTTCATGTTACTTTCATTACCAATTCCCTGAAGTTCCTTGCAGAAGCTTCCAAATTCGACTGTTCCAACAAACTATTCATCTGCCTTGGCGGAGTGTTCAATCCAAGTAACCTTTCTACTTACGACACAGCCTCCCTGCTCTCCGGCAACGAATATTATCCGGACAAATGTTTCATTTCCTGTGCAGGAATCAGTCAGGAAAGAATGTTTACAGATACGAGTATTCATGAGATCAGCACGAAAAAATATATGATCGATGCTGCAAAAGAAGTATTTTTGCTGGCGGATCACACAAAATTCGATACCAACGGTCAGTTCTTCCTTGCAGACTTCAACAGTGTAAACTGCATCATCACGGACTCTGAAGCAGACCGGGAATCACTGGAATTTCTGGAAAACGCAGGCATCAAGATCTGTTCTTCCGGAAAATAAGCATACGTTTGAGGATTTCTTTTTTATATTTGTCCGTATGCGTCTGTTCTTATCCATTTTGACGTTATATATCTTTTGAATATGTTGCTTTTCATGTTTTTATATGATATAATCCAAACAGATACAGTCATATTATCACATTTTAGTTGTTGTTTTGTGTGATTTTAAAAACAGGAGGGATGTCTATGCCACATATTCACACAGTAACACTGAATCCGGCTCTGGATCAGATCCTGTATCTGCCTGAGTTTCACCCGGAAGTCACAAACAGACTGACCCGATCAGTCTGCGGGCTCGGCGGAAAAGGAACACATGTATCCATCAATCTTGCACTTCTCGGAATTGATAACACCGCCCTTGGGATTGCTCACGGAGAAACTGGAACGCAGATTATGGAAATGCTGAAATCACAGGGCATTCGCGTTTGTTTTCAACATTATACCGAACAGGATTCCCGAACCAATTATCTCCTGATTGAAGATGGCGGTGCATGTACCTGTCTTTCTTCTAAGGGGGTTCCTCTGACAGATGAGGATATCTCCAGCTTCATTCAATATCTGGATCAACAGATTCAAGAAGGAGATTTTCTGATTCTATCCGGAGATGCGTCTAATTGCCCGGATGCTTTTGTTTATAACAAGATCATGCAGCATCTGCAAAAAAAACATTTGAAAGTCTTTTTAGATGCCAGTGGCGAAACATTAAAAAAATGTATTCAGGAACAACCGTACCTGATAAAACCAAATCAGGATGAACTTTCTTATCTGTGCGGCAAAGAACTGAACTGTGAAAACGATATCCGGGAAGCGCTGATTTCCCTTGATTGTTATCACATTCCTGTCATTGCCGTTTCTTTAGGCTCTTCCGGTTCTATGGTACGTATCAACAATAAAATTTATCGTGTATTCCCGCCAAAAATACAGGTAAAAAACACGATTGGATGCGGAGATTGTTTCCTGTCCGGCTTGATCTATGGCGTATATAAAGGGCTTTCTGACGAAGAAACCTTAAAACTTGCCACTGCGATCTCCGCAGCAACTGCAGAGTCCGAACTTTCGGTCGGTTTTGATATGGAACGAGCCAAAGTATTAAAAGAGTTGGTCAGCATACAAGCATGATATACATATTCATGTCTATTCCATAGCTTTCGGCCAGTGGCGCAAATAATCACGAACATGTATTTTTCACTAGCCACTCCGCCAATTTTCCAACCGTATACAAACAGTCACGAAAAATAGTTTTTACACCAATGCCCATGCTGCCGCTTTCAGATGGCAGTACGGATTATTTCAGAAAGACAAAATTCAACAGAAAGGATATAATGATTATGAACTTATCTTATTATGAAATGCGCGTAGAAATGTGCAGAATCGCAAAGCTTATGTTTGAACGCCGTTTAACAAATGCTGCCGGCGGAAACTTCTCTGTTCGCGTAGATGATAACCGCATTCTGCTCTCCCCTTCCATGATGTCTGAAGAACGGCACTGTGACCTGAAACCGGAAGATTTTCTCCTGATTGATTATGATGAAAACATTCTGGAAGGAACCGGCCGCCTGTCCCGCGAGACACTGATGCATGTCCTGATCCTGAAAAACTTTAAAGAAATCGGCTCCGTGATCCATGCGCATCCATTTTACTGCATGCCATATGTTGCCTTTGGAAAAGAGATTCCAAACGTAACAGAGGCTACTATGGGCCGGGGAAAAGTAGGCGTTATCCCATGGACACAGGCTTTTACCAAAGAACTTTCCGAAAATGTATATAAATATTACGAAGAACATCGTGAACTTGCTGTCCGGAAACCAATCGGAGCCATCATGCAGTATCACGGAATCGTATGCAGCGGAGATACTATCTACAAAGCCTACAGCATGCTGGAGCGCATCGAATGTGATGCATTCTGCAACCTGTCCAGAGGCGCTGTCATGTCTACCGTAGACGAATGCATCCCTACCCTGAAATAAGAGTTTAGCAACAACATGCCCTCAATCTTTTCATCTCTGTCAGATACTTCTGTGAAACAGAACATATCCCTATTTACAGCAGAGTCTGTCAAAAAATTTTGAGAGCACACGACAAAAAGGAGGTCCGATCATCTATGAACTTTCTTGCATTTGACCTTGGCGGAAGCAGTGGAAAACTGTTTCTAATCACGGCAAGCCAACATAAACTGAAAATATCCTGCATTCATCAGTTCAAAAATGCACCGGTCTCCATCAACGGCGGATTGTACTGGGACTTTATACATATCTATGATGAACTGTGCACCGGACTGCGAAAAGCGGTTCTGCAGACCCGGGATAATATTGATTCCATTGGATTTGACAGTTTCTGCAATGATTTCGCCCTGATCGACCGAAAGGGCAATCTGCTGACACCAATCCGCTGTTATCGCGACGAAAGGACAGCCCGTTGTCAGGAACATACCTATTCTGTCATGTCAAAAGGAGAATTATATACTGCTACCGGCAATCAGAACGCCCTTTTTAACACTCTTTTGCAGTTAGATGCCATGAACTGTGAAGGACAGGGATGGCTGTTGGATCAGTGCTACCATGCATTGTTTCTTTCCGATCTGCTGATCTATCTGCTGACAGACCGTCTGGTAACAGAATACACCACGGCTTCTGTTTCACAGCTGTATGACATGATAAAAGGCGACTGGTCTGATATTATTTACAAAAAGTACGGTCTGCGCAGATCACTGTTTCCACCGGTCGTGATGCCAGGAATCAACCTTGGAGATACCACTGAAAAATTTGACCGGCAGATTGGAAGCCACGGTTTTTCAGTAACTACAGTATGCCAGCATGATACCGCATCCGCATTTCTGGCTTCTGTATGCACAGAGCCTGCAGCAATTATCAGCTGCGGTACCTGGTGTCTCGTAGGGACTGAACATTCAGCCCCCATCATTTCTGACATTGCCTTTTCCGGCAACATCGCCAATGAAGGCGGTTATCCCGGACATCACCGGTTACTGCGAAATGTCATGGGCACCTGGATCATTCAGGAAATCCTGCGGGAGCGGATCGCTGCAGGAGAAAACATTACCTATGCAGAGCTGGATGAAATGGCTGCTGCACACACCTGCACGGAATACCTTATAGATGCAGACAATGACATGTTTTATCAGCCCGGACACATGGAAGAAAAGGTAAAATCATTCTGCCGGAAATCCTACGGGAAAGAACCTTCTGATCTGTCCGAGACTATTTTCTGCGTCTATACCAGTCTTGTATTTAAATACCGCTACAGTATCGAAAAACTGGAAAAACTGACCGGTCACAGACTGCCTGTGATAAATGTCGTAGGCGGCGGCTCCAAAAGCCGGCTCATGTGCCAGCTGACCGCTGATATCTGCGACCGCCGGGTTCTGGCCGGACCGGACGATGCTACTGCCCTTGGCAATGCCATGGTACAGATGCTGGCTCATGGCTGCATTTCCACGGTAAACGAAGGTCGGAAACTGATTCAGGAAAATATCTCCATACAGACATATGAACCAATGCCTGACCGCAACTGGGATGTGCTTTATCAGCAATATATCGAAAAATTTTACCCCAAAGGCTGATCCTGCCATCAGGAAAAGCCGATATATCAGAACTTATGTTGATCCCTGCTCCGCCTGATGTAGAAAATGCATTTACCGTTTTTCCACGGTACATCACAGTACCATGCCCCGATCAGCATAAGTTCTGAAATAATTTTCTGAAACTTTTTATAACATCTTTCGCCGCAACAAAGGCGGCAGAATGGAGTTCACTATGAAAAAATATCGTGCCGGTGTTATTGGCACCGGATTTATCGGAAAGGTACACATCGAGACGTTACGCCGTCTGGGGAACGTTGATGTTGTCGCTCTAACAGACAAATATATGGCAAAAGAGACTGCTGAAGAACTGCATGTTCCTAATTCTTTTGAAAATTATAAAGAAATGATCGATACCATGTCTCTGGACACCGTCCATATCTGCACCCCAAACAACACCCATTTCGAGATTGCCATGTATGCCCTGGAGCACGGAGTAAATGTCATCTGTGAGAAACCGATGACTACTTCTGTTTCCGAAGCAGAACAGCTTGTAAAGAAAGCAAAAGAGACCGGTCTGGTTGCTGCGATCAACTTCCACAACCGCTTCTATCCTATGACAAATCATCTGATGCACATCATTAAAGATGGCGAACTTGGCAATGTATTTTCCATTTCCGGAAGCTATTGTCAAGACTGGCTGCTGTACGATACCGACTACAGTTGGAGACTGGAGACCGAAACGTCCGGCGATACCAGAGTTATTGCGGACATCGGCTCCCACTGGATGGATCTGGCTGAATTTGTCAGCGGTCAGAAGATTGTTGAAGTATGCGCAGATTTCTCCACGATCCACCCGTTCCGCAAAAAGCCAAACAAAGTCGTACATGCTTTTTCCAATGAAATATTTGAAGAAAAAGATTACACAAAAATTCCGATCCACACCGAAGACAATGCCAGCGTTATGTTCCGTTTTTCCGGCGGGGCGAAAGGCAGCGCATTCTTCTCTCAGGTCATCGCCGGCAAATCCGTTGCCATCGACCTGCTGATCGGCGGTTACAAAGAGTCTGCCGAGTGGAACAGCGCAGATGTCAACAGTCTGGATATCGGCATCCGCGATGACTGTATCCGCCATGTGGAAAAAGGACAATCCACCATCCATCCGGAGAGCCGGTCACTGGCTTCCTATCCATTTGGCCATGCAGAAGGCTTCCCGGACGCCTTTAAACAGTGTTTCCGTGAAGTATACCAGAGTATCGAAGATAAAAACGGCTCCTATCATTATGCAACCTTTGAAGACGGTCTGCATGAAATGGTACTCTGCGAAAAGATCTTCGAAAGTAATGAAAAACAGCAATGGATCAAGGTACAATAAAAAGTTCATAAATAATAATGAACAATATTTAAGGGGCGGCATAAAATGTCGCCCCTCTTAAATTCCCACACAGCTCCTCCTCTTTCAAAACACTCGCTAATCATTCTGCCATATAGAAGCCCCCTCCTGCCAGACCTGACAACATCTGACAAGAGGGGGCTTCTGTGATCGTTTGGGTCGACCAATGTTTAAATTTGAAATGAAGGGATTATTTTTTATTTTGGATTGTGATTTTTTTAGGTATGATGAACCCTCAAATGACCTTTTTCTTTTCTTGTTCTTACAAGCTCTTCATGCGCTTTCTTATCAAAAGCTACACATCCGACTTTACTCTGCTGGATCAGCAATTCCAGACAGCTGTCACATAAGAGACAATACTTGATTTCGTCCAGCTTGCCTTCACGTACTTTCTTCGGCAGGAACGGATCTGCAAAGGACTGTCTTCCCAGTCCGATCATATCACAAACATCATTTTCCACACACCATTCGCTGTAGTTCAACAGATTGCTCTCTTCTTCTGTGACTGCGCAAAGTCCGTTTTTGCCACTTCTGAACGGGGAGAAATTAGATCCGATAACTACTGTCTCCGGTTTTAATGCTTTGCGGAACTCTTTTGCCCAGTACTGATGCAGATATGCAAAATATGGGACATGTTTGTCTGCCTGAGTCAGACTTACAGTAATCGACGGGCTTCCTGCTGACTGTACGATGTAGCTTGCGCCACGCTCTTCCAGACCTTTGATCAGATCCAGCGGCTCTGTCAGATCCATGATTGGAGAATGCGGTCCTTCTGTTCCGAATCCACCAGGGAAACCTTCCCATGCAGAGATCTTAGAACCAATCAGGAAGTTTTTATCCGGAACAGCTTTACGGATACGCTCCATCAGTTCATACGGGAATCTTGTTCTGTTTTCCCAGCTTCCACCGTATTTCCAGTTTCTGTCATTATATGGACGGATCATCTGAGAGCCAAAATATCCATGACACAGTTTCAGGTCGATTCCGTCTGCACCTGCGTCATACGCAATCTTTGCAGCCTGTACAAAATCATCCATGATATGAGCAACGTCATCCTCTGTCAGCACATCTCCGCCATATCCAGGTAAAGGATTCGGTGTAACTCTTCTGGAAAATGCCGGATTAGATAACTCTCCGGAATGAGTCAGCTGAAATACGACCAGTGATTTTGGATTCGCTGCATGTACTTTATCCATGAATTTTGTCAGCGGTTCCTGATTCTGCGGCATGATCGTCAGCTGATTATCTCTTGCACGACTCTCTCTTGTAACTGTGATCGCTTCCAGTGTGATCAGACCTGCTTCCCCTGCAGCCAGGTCACAATAACGCTGTGTCGTTTCTTCTGAAGGATTACCTGACGGATCCTCCATATTGGTTTCCATCGCCTGTACAAAAAAGCGATTCTGCGCCACTCTTGGTCCGATTTTTACCGGTTCCAGTAATTTTTCATATGCCATAGAAAATATTCCTCCTTCTCCATATTTGTTATTCTGATTATGTCTGTTATTGACTGTTTGTGTTGTTATTATACTATATTTTTTTCCGATATGCAATATAAAATCACATTTTTGTTTGTTTTTTGTTGTTATATGTTGTTTTATGTGTTTATTAAATTATTCTGTTATTTTTATGCATATTCATTTAAATCATATTCTGGCTCAATTCAATAATCACGTGATCCGGCGCTTCAAACAGTAATACCCTTTTCCGGATCGGTTCCAGATCTGTAGGCTCCAGAGTGATCCTGCACCCGTTTTTTACCAGATGCTCATGCCACTCATCCACAGAATCCACAGAAAATGCAATATGCTTCACTCCCACATATTCCTCACTGACCTCATGCGTCAAAAGACTGCCATCTGTCAAAAACAACTCAATCGCACAATTTTCATCTACTTTCATATAAGTGACAAAATCATCTCCAAGCTGCGCTTCTCCCGCATAAGGAAAATGCATGACTTCCTCATAAAATTTTTTTGATTTTTCCAGATCGATCGTATTGATCCCGATATGATCTACCGTTCCTGTCTTCATTTTTATCTCCATTCTACACTGTTCTGCATCTGAAACATTCTCAAACGTTTTCTGCTTTTATAATATCTCCACAGACAGTGCTTCTGCTTTCTGCTAACTATATTACTATCCCCGGCAGAGCAGGTTAGAGGGCTTCGCTCTCTTTCCCCTTATCAAACCGTGTGACCCAGCTTTGCCGGACACCCTGAAATAAAACAGCGCCAGACTGATGTCTGGCGCCTTTAAAAGCTTACATGTCATCCTTCTTCTGAAGCAGAACTGCAAAGATAATGATTGCGCCTTTGATCGCATTTACAAGGAATGCGCTTACGCCCATCAGATTCAGGAAGTTGTTGATGATCGCCAGGATGAAAATACCAAACAGTACACAGACCATCTTACCCCGGCCGCCCTTCATGGATACGCCGCCGATAACGGTCATTGCAATGGCATACATCTCATAAGACTGTCCGGAGGAAGATGCATTGATAGACATCATTCTGGAAGACTCGATGATTGCTGCCAGGCCAACAGAAACACCCATGATAACAAAAGCGAGGATCTTAACTTTATCAACGCTCAGACCAGATAACTTCGCTGCTCTTGCATTAGAACCAACTGCATAAAAATGACGACCCATTTTCGTATGTTTTGAAATATACAGATATACGATAAATACAATTGCCAGATAAATGATCGGTAACGGGATCGGTCCGATAGTCGCATTGGAGATATTTCCAAACTCCTTTTTTGTACCATAGAAACCACCACCGCCCATGAAATACTGACATACAGAACGGAATATGTACATGCCGCCCAACGTCACTACAAAGGACGGTACTTTTCCTTTTGCAACGATAACACCCATTCCTGTAGAAAATCCGATGGCGCATGCCATTGTTACGATTACAGCAAGCGCGATATTCTGCGTTGCATTCAGTACTGCCAGACAGATCGAAGCTACAATAACCAGTTCTGCTCCTACCGACAGGTCAATCTCGCCTACGATAATGACAAATGCCATTCCAAGAGCCAGAATACCGAGTACGGCATTATTTCTCAATACATTGATGATATTCTGTGGCGACAGGAAGTTCTGGCCCTGGAAAATTCCTGCCACGATAAACAGAATTACTGTAATTACGATTACACTGTATCCGGAAAAGAAACGCTTAAACTGTGCTACAATACCGCTGTTTCCTCCCTGTTTTTCCTGCATCTTCTCTCCCATCATTACTCTCCTTTATCCAATTTTGCTCCGGTGGAAAGAATCATAATCGTTTCTTCATTTAACTGATCTCTTTCCAGAGTTCCGTTCATAGCGCCGTGGTACATTACCTTTACACGGTCACACAGTTTCATAACTTCCTGCGCCTCGCCGGATGTCACAACCACAGCCACCCCTGTTTCGGCTATGTCAAAAATCTGGTTGTAAATCTCATTCTTGGCTCCGATATCCACACCCTGTGTAGGATTACACAAAAGCAGCAGATCCGGCATCAGGAACATTTCCTTTGCAAGCATAACTTTCTGCTGATTTCCACCTGACAGGCTTGTGATCAGATCAGAAAATTTTCCAAGCTTGATATGCAGCTTCTCTTTATATTTAGATGCAACCTCATTCTCTTTCTTGTGATTCAGATAAATACCTGTCACACATTTATTCAGTGCAACAATCGTCATATTTTCTGTAATCGTTAAATCCTTGATGATTGCATTTTCTTTTCGATTTGATGGCAAAAACCCGATTTTCTCTTTTGTTGCCTGTTTTGGCGATCTGATCTTTACTTCTTTCCCCCGTAAAAATACCTTTCCTTCCGTTGGTGGAATATCCCCGAACAGACACCGTACCAGCTCTTCCTTTCCATCTCCTAATAATCCGGTAAAACCAAGGATTTCTCCTTTATGTACTTCAAATGAAATATTTCTGAAATATCTTCCGGAAGACAGGTTTTCTACCTTCAAAACTACGTTACCTGTTTCCCTCGGTCTGTAGATCTCCAGACCCTGTACCTCTTTTCCGACCATCATTTTTGCAATCTCTTCCGGTGTAATCGTCTTACCATTTTCAGTAATTGCGCCCGTGGAGATCTTAACACCATTTCTTAATACCGTATACTTGTCACAGAATTCCACCACTTCATCCAGTTTGTGGGAGATAAAGATAATAGAAACCCCTTCCTGTGTCAGTGTCCGCATGATCCGGAATACATTCTTGATCTCCGGTACGGTAAGGGATGTGGTCGGCTCATCCATAATAATGATTTTTGCTTTTCTCAATAACGATTTTGCGATTTCAAGAATCTGCTTGGAAGATGCGGTCATATCTCCGACCATGTCCTGCGGATTCAGATCCACATTCATTCGGTCAAATACTTCCTGCGACTGTCTGCACATCTCATCTTTCTGCAGATATCCCCATTTATTGCGTATTTCATGCCCAAGAAACATATTTTCATATACAGGCATATCATTGACAACATTCAACTCCTGATGAATAAAGGCTACGCCCAATTCCTGAGATTCTTTTGTATTGGAAATCGATACTTCTTTTCCATACAGCTCAATTTTTCCGGAATCCATGGGAATAACGCCGCCGAGGATATTCATTAAGGTAGACTTTCCTGCACCATTCTCTCCCAGAAGTCCGTGAATCTCTCCAACCCCGATCTCCAGCGTCACATCTTTCAGTACGGGAGCTGCACCGCCAAAGCTCTTTACAATATTACTCATTTTGATTGCTAATTCTGCCATATTTTTACCCTCTTATGAATCGGATGGGGCAAAAGCCCCATCCTCCTCTGTCATGTTATCCCGGAAATGAATATTCCGACTCACATATCTTTAGTATGGAGAACTCGGATCATATCCAAGAGTTTCTTTTACCTGATCAAGACTCTTAGCATCAATAATAACCGGCTGCTCAATTGTCTTAGCATCATGTGTCTTGCCATTTGAAACGTCTACTGCAATCTGGATTGCACTTGTGATCATAGACGGATAGTAAGTTACGGATGCGATCGGGAATGAGCTGTCTTCGATCTTGTTCAGGAAGTTTGTAGCACCGCCGCCGGCTGCGAATAAGCCTTTGATATCGGTACGGTTTGCTTCGCTGATTGCCTGAAGAATACCACATGCCTGCTCATCATCTACGCAGAATACAGCATCAAGTTTCGGATTAGCCTGTAAGACATCAGCCATAACTTTCAGACCATCTTCCTGTGAAGCGCTTTCAGATGCATATTCATTTACAATCTTAGCGTCCGGAGCGATTTCTTTCAGACGCTCTTCAAAACCAACTTTACGCTCCTCAGCAATGTTGCCCCAGCTTGTTACAGAAACAACTGCTACAGAAAAGTCTTTTCCAAGTGTTTCAACTAACCAGTCAGCTCCAGATGCGCCACACTGTTTGTTGTCGCCTGCATAATAGTAATCCGGTGTAACGCTTCCGAGTGTACGGTCGAAGTTTACTAATGTAATGCCTTCATCCATAATCTTCTGTGCTGCTGTTGCAAGCTCATCATTGATCGGTGTCAATACGATTGCCTTTGGTTTCATGGAAATAAGATCATCAATCTGGTTTGCCTGATCATTTGTACTTTCAGCCTGAACGATCTTGTAATTGATACTGTTCTCTTTACAGTATTTCTCAGCATAGAATGTCAATGCTGCTGTCCATCCTGTAGATGCCTTCGGTACAGAAATACAGATCAGGTCATCCCCGCTTGCCTCTGTCTTCTTCTCATTTCCTGCTGATGTTGCTGGGTTGTTTCCATCTGACTTTCCACCGCATCCTGCCAAAACCCCAAGGCAGAGTACTCCAGTCAATAAAAGCGCCAATACTTTTTTCATGTTCCTTCCTCCTTTAATAATTTTTGTAACGTATGTTAAAAGTATTTACGTTCGGTAAGTTCAGGGCAAACAAAGACTTTTGTAAGATCTTTATTTGTCTTCAGTTCTTCCAGTGCTGTCTCCAGTTCAGAAAGCGGGACTGCCATGGAAAACATCGGCTGTGGTTTTACCACGCCATACTGCAATAATGTAATGGCTTCTGCCCAGTTGTTTCCGATGCCGGCACAGGAACCACTTACTTTTTTCTCTCCCAGCACAAACTGATATGGCTCAAGCTGTGCTGCCGCATCTTCCGCGCAGATTCCAAAAGCTTCCAGTTTACCGCCTCTGCGCAGCATCTTAAATGCCTGCTCGTAAGTTCTCGGATTTCCAACTGCTTCTATAACATTATCAACACCGATGCCGCCGGTAATCTTCATAACTTCTTCCACCGGATCTGTCTGGCTGGCATTGATCACATAATCCGCACCCATCTCTTTTGCAATCTTAAAACGATTCTCATCCGCATCTGTTCCGATCACGATAACCGGCGCGCATCCTCTGGCTTTTGCCACCTGAGCATGCAAAAGACCAAGTCCACATCCAATGACTGCCACACTGGATGCAATCGGAGCATTCATTCTCTGGGACGCATGGACAACTGCGGTCAGCGGCTCTACGAAAGCTGCCGTATAATCATCCATATCATCCGGAAGATGATAGCAGTTTTTCCACGGTGCCTTCACATATTCTGCAAAACCGCCGTCAGTATGTATGCCAAGCTGGGTAAATGTCTCACAGAGAAGTCCATCCCCGTGTCTGCAGAAGTAACAGGTTCCACAGGTAATGCAGATATCTACTGCCACTCTGTCTCCGACTTTCAGACCTTTCGCATTTTTTCCAACTTCCGCGATCTCACCCCAGAACTCATGTCCCGTGATCAGAGGCAATTTATCTTTTGCATATTTTCCTGTATAAATACTTGTATCAGACCCGCAGATTCCGCATACCTTTACTTTGATCAGGACCTCATCATCTGAGATCTCCGGAACCGGCACCTCTGTATATTCCATTTCATAAGGTGCTTTTACGATCTGGGCTTTCATCATTTTCGGCATGATCTGTATCCCTCCTTATTACTAATCACACGGCTGATTGAAGATTTTGTCTCTTCTTCCTTCATACGGCGCTTTGATGATCAACGGTTTCAGGAATGCGGCAACTTTCTCTACACCATCGCCCACACTCATGGTTACATCTTCATGTTCGTAGCTGAGTACGTAATCGTATCCTACCAGTGACAGTTCCGTGATCACTTTCTTCCACTGAACATCGCCCCAGCCCGGGATACGGAAACGGAACGCTTTATCAAGCCGCTGCCAGTCACCCTGCATCATGATGCCGCCACGCTGAATGTTGTGTCTTACGACTTCAGCATCTTTGGCGTGTACGTGGAAGATCCGGTCTCCCAGCTCATCAATAAAATTCTCTACCAGCAACCCGCCGGTGGCCATAATGTTTGCCGGATCTAAGTTGAATCCGAAACTTGGATGGTAATCCAGAAGCTCTAACGCCCTCTTTGCCGTATTGAGATCGTAGATAATATTGTTCGGATGCGGTTCCATAGCAAATTTCACACCGTACTCTTTAAATTTATCCATAATCGGGAGGAAACGGTCTACAAATAATTTTTCCATCTCACTCCAGCCATTTGCACTCGGAAACGGGAAATATCTTCCCCAGTTTGTAACACCGGTAAAACCATTTACCACCGGAACCTCAAGCGCATTGGCTGTCTGAGCAGTCTTGAGCAGGCTTTCTGTTCCATAGCGGATCTTCTCTTCCGGAGTTCCCTTAAAGATAGCATCTGTATCTTCGGTATGTGGTCCGAGGATCAAAAGAGAATCTGCATGATTGGATAATGCCGATATTCCAAGTCCGTAGCTTTCTATCATCTGCCTAAGCTTAGAAGCATTATTTCCTTTCAGGATCTCATCACAATCCAGCTGACCATTATCTATGTATGCCGGCAATTCCAGCATCTCATATCCATTAGAACTTGCGATCTGCGCCACTTCCTCAATGGACAGGTGTGCATAGTTCGCTGCAAAAAACCCTAACTTCATTGCCAAACTCCTTTCACATGTTCAAATACCTTCTTGTTTGAATTATAAACATCCTTTTGTTTAATGAAATTTATACACAATCCACCTATTTGTATAAATTACACAATTTACGAACTGTATAACAAATTTCTCTATACCCTTTTCACAACTATAGTATTATATTTTTTGGTACGTGTCAATATTTATTTCATTTTTTATTGTGATATTAATTTAACATTGTTTAAATCGTTCATTTTCATTTCACTTTCCTCTTTCCCACCTGTTTCTACGAGAAAAACCTTCTTTTAAGTCGCCGACATGGCATTTAAAACATCTTTCGCACTATCATATCATTGCAGACTGTCCCATTTTTATGCGTAAAAAAAGCCATCCTCTTTTTTGTGCATAAGAGAATGACTTTTTTAAACCCTGATTTTTAATCGAACCAATTATCTTTTTTAGGCATATTTTTATTGGTACGCCCCAAATATCTGACTGTTGTTTTTCTTTTCATACGGAAAATATTTAATCTGTCCTTCAGATGCAGTCACTGGCAACACATTTCTGCAGTCCTGCGCCTATGCCATTCTTGCAAGATCGTGCCGCATGCTCTGAATCGCCTGTTCCGGACTTACCTTCCCTATAACAGCCTCATGTACATTTTTTCCTACAATCTGTTCCAGCGTAATCTCTGAAATATGTTTCGCTTTCCAGGAATCTGGCACTTGTCTCGCCTTTACATCAGAAAACGCATCCACTGCGGTATTATACCAGTTATACAGGGAACTGATCATCTGTCTGGAAACCGGATCAAACCGCGGCGGAACCCGCCCCTGCAATACATATTCTTCCAGCAGATCCTGCTCTCCGATCCACTTCAGGAACTCCATTGCCTCCGGTTTACACTCGGAATCTTTTCGGATTCCAAGTGACCAGCCTCCAAGAACACTGCTCTTCCCCGGGAGTGAAACGACTTCATACTTTCCGGAGATCCGTGAATGTTTCTTTTCAGAAAGTGTACTGGTATGATCGGTAAACAGCATCATCATGGCTGCATTGCCATTCATAAACTCTGTTGCCTGTTCATCCCACCACCAGTTTTTCGCCAGCGGATTGGCATATCGAAAACCTTCCACATAGTTTTCCAATGCAGCCTGCATGGTTTCATACCATTGCTCACTTCCCTGATTTTCAAACAGATCGCCGCCAAAACTCCACAATCTCGGAAGATATTCACAGACAGAACCATTGAATGCTGTTCCGCCAAGGGTAATTCCATATTTTGTCTCGGAGTCCCCATTGTATTCTCTCGTAAACAGTCTTGCAACCTTGTTGAAATCTTCCCATGTCTCCGGAACTTTCAGCTCCTCTTTATACCACTCATAATACAGACGTTGGTTTTTGATCTTTTCAAACAGATCTTTTCTGTAATACAAAAGCTGCACGGTAAATACATAAGGCATGGCATACACAGAACCATTTACCACAGAAAACGCCTTGCGGATATCCTGTGTATACTGCATAAATGTTCCACGGTTCTCTTCCACAAACGTATCCAGGTTTTCCAGCATACCGCTTTCTACGATCTCACTCATCCACGGAACATCCATACTGTAAACATCATATTCCCTGTTCTCTCGATCGGCTTTGACGCTGTCATATACCTCATGGATCGTCCGTGTCACAATCTCCGTTTCAATCCCTGTCCGCCGGACAAAATTGGGAATCAGGGATCGAATCGCTTCACTGCTCGGACTTTCATTCAGAAGCACGCGCAGTTTTCTTCCCGGACGCCCCTGTCTCAGTTCCTTGTCCCTGTACTCGTCCTGAACTGGCGGTATCAGTATCCTGCGGCTTTCCGATGTCTGTTTGCCTGTAATCTGGTTCATGAGCATATCAAAAGCCGTCTTGCATACATCTGCGTAGGGCAATGCAATATTATCATCATCCTGTTCTCCTTTTTTTCTGGAAGAAAGGGAAACAACTTTCAGATTGCGTGGTTTGTCGCCATCCAGCAGATATTTCATTCTGTGAATCTGCGCAGCAATATTTTCACTGGAAGCGATTACCACATCCGGTGGCGGATTCAGCATGAACAGCCTTGCCGCACCTTTGGCCGCAAATTCCTCGCTGACCTGTATGATCTCCATATAACGGTCATTCGCTGCCGGATTTTCCTGGATCAGGCTCTTACAATATGTACTGATCAGCTGGTCATGATAAAAGCTTTCGGAATCGCCGGTAAGCATTGCAATCCGTTTTCCCTGACTTTTATAAGAACGCAGAACATTATCAATCGCTTCAACGATATCAAAACCTACAAAATTACAGTTGCCGTCCGTCAGATCTGCAATGCAAAATACAATCCTCAGCCCTTTCTTCTGCATATCATGAAAAAACTCCTTGTTTGACGGCTGACAGGTTACCAGTATCACGCCATCCACATTGTTCATCAGTGATTCATTCAGAATCCTTTTTTCCTCTGCCGGAACGCCGCCCGTTACCTTCAGATTCAGCGTATAATCTGCAGTTACCGCACATTTTCGAATAACTTCAAACATCTGTGTATATTCTGCCGAAACGATCTCCGGAAGAACCAGATCAATCTGATTCGTAAATTCCATTTTCAGATTTCTCGCCGCAAGATTAGGCTTATATCCCAGTTGCGCCATGGCAGCTTCTACTTTCTTAATCTTATCTACACTGACATTCTTTACGCCATTTACAACATTTGATACCGTTCCATGAGATACTCCCGCCAGTTTTGCAACATCTTTCATTGTGACCATGTTTTACCCCCCCCCTGTAACTATTTTTATAATTTTATATTTTCGTTTTTTAATATCTACTTCACTGTTATTTCGTTTAATTAGGATTCATGTTCTCGCAATACTTTCTGACAGACATTTCCATAATTTCTATCCAGACTTTTACCTGACCATTTGAACGATTCAGGCGTCTGAAAATCGCTGTTTTATAACGCTTTATAGTACTATCATAACATAATATCCCAATATTTTTCTACTCTCTGTTATAGTTTCAGGTAAATTATCCATTTTTTACCGTTCAAATTCCTTCCTGAAACCTACGATTATCTGCTTCTTATCACTTTTTATCCAAGCTTCATCTGCGTTTTCATCTCAGTTCCTTTCCTGTGCAATATTTTTTCAGCAACTCTGTTTTCTTTTATCACTTCTCCTGCTTTTTTTACTATGTAGTTTTTTATGTTTGTTTATGACTGTTTTTGTGTTTTTAAATTGACTTTACAAAATACAGATGATATAATAAGCATAATTCAAAAGTATTCGGGCATATTTGTCAATATGCTTCTGAAAATTTCTAAAGAGTATTTCCGAAGCATATTCCATAAATGAGGAGGGAATTTATGCAGTTAGGGTTTTTTACAGCAAATTTCACAGAAAAGTCATTAGAAGAAGTCATTCAGATCATTGAGCCATATGGTTATGAATCACTGGAGATTCCGGCATATGAAGGGAATGGACAGTTGGAGACCAAAGATATCTTAACCGGAAACCGCGCCTCTGAGATCCGGAAAATGGTAGCTTCACACGGCATGTCCATCAGTGCCCTGAGCAATCATTCCGATTCTTTTCTGATCATGGGACCAACCGGCAAAGATACCGATTTTATTTTTCAGGGCACACCGGAAGAAAAAATCAAACACGGCACGGAAAGCCTGATCCGTACTGCACAGGCCGCAAACGCCCTTGAAGTGCCTACCGTCGTAGGTTATCCCGGTGTAGAAAACTGGGGACGTTTTTTCTTTTTCCCTTATGGGGAGGGATGGAGCGAATATGAAGAACAGTTTGTAGAAAGATTCACACCGATTCTGGATAAATTTCAGGAATACGGCGTGCGCTTTGCGATAGAAATACATCCAAACAGCTTCGTGTACGATATTAATACGGCTGTCCGGGCGTTGGAACTGGTAAATTATCATCCAGCCCTTGGTTACAACTTCGACCCGGCCAACACTCTTTATCTCATGATCGATCCCGCCACCCTGATAGATACGCTTCAGGATCGTATCTACCATGTTCATGCCAAAGATGCCGAGCTTGCAAAACACAACCTTGGAAAAGGCGGTACCTTAATGCATGGAAATATGCGTGCGCTGGATCATACCTACCGTTTCCGCATCCCGGGATGGGGGCAGATTGACTGGAAGAGCATCCTCACAGAGCTTTCATTGGTGGGATATGATGGCGTCCTGAGTTATGAACATGAAGATGTTACCATGAGCCGCATGGATGGTGTAAAAAAAGTATCTGCTTTCCTGAAACCACTTCTGATCGAAGCTCCGTATGAAGGCAGACAGGATAAACTTTTTAATAAGGATTGACATTCGCAGACAATTCGTTTTCCGGATATAAAATCCTGTTTACTCTGAAACATTTTCTTATACTTTTAACATTTTTTATATACCCTAAGAAAGGGACGTTCCATCACGGAACGTCCCTTTTCTATACTGTTCTTATCTGTTACATGGTATTTTTGACGATCTCCCGCCCGGCTTTCGCCAGAGCAATCTTTTTAATCACTTTCTGATTTTTACAGAGACAACCTCTGACAGATCACTCCTCATTTTTCATGTAGCATGCATACAGATACATGCTTATGGTATCGCTATCTTCTATTTGATCAAACTTAAAGGTATGTTTGATCGGGTCATACACATATCGCTTATCCGTATCATCGATGCCGACCCATTTCAGCGTATAGCCTTCGATCTGATAATCCGGCAGCTGCAGGATCTCGCCTTTTTTCAGGTAAATCTCATTCCACCAGCCAAGCACTGTTGGCTTCACTTCTGATTGTTCCGTCGGATCTCCGATCCAAAACTCGATACCAACAGAAGTATTTGTAACTTCTTCTGATGCCCAGCGTGTGAAGTAATATACGTCATGATCCGGCATTTGGAAGGAACCTTCTCTACTTCTTTCAGTTTCAAAACATACCCATCCCAAAAACTTCTTACCGGCAGCTACATCTTCTTCTTTTAACTCTGGTATGATATCTCCACTCCAGATCGTGGTACCGACTACCTGGTCTTTGATAATCTTATACGGTACCCATTCTCCCACCGCTTCTCCTTCTACGATAAAGTAGATGTCATGAACACTCTGCGTATAATAGCCGTTGATCGTAATATCCTGCGCCGGCATCGGGTCTACATAATAGATTCCATTCTCCTGCATGATAGAAAAATCTGTGGAATTATTGTCCCAGTAAAATGTCAGGCCCTCTTTTACCGGAAGCTCCGGCAATGCAAATCTACTGAGATATTCTGCCGTAAACGGGCTGCCTGTAACCGGCTGTCCATCCACATTTACCGTTACCTGATATTTCTTCGGCGTTGTCGTTGCTTTTAAGACCACATCTCCATCCGGCATCACAAAGCTTCCGTCTGTGATCGTTACGCTTTCCGCTGTATCCGCCATCTCTGCGGTCCAGTCGGATACATCATATCCGGTAAGCACCGGTGTGTCAGCGACCGCTACCGTACTTCCAATAGCTGCAAACTCTTTGGTCTTGTATACACTTCCATCCAGTTCATAGGATACATATCGTTTTGTGGTCGTTCCATAAGCAGTTACATCCGCTGCCGGCATAGATTTTGGCATCTCTGTCAGTTTTTCTGAACCGGACCACCATTCCCAGCCGTCAAAATGCAGTCCTTCTGCTTCCTTCGGTGTGCCAGGATCTGTCAATGCATCATTATAATGCATGATCTTTTCAGCAATCTTCGCTCCATCAAGAATATATGTGATCTTATACTCTTTGTAAGCTCCATCTACCCAGATAGCAGTCAGCTTCGTATCTTTTGTAAGCGTAATGACATCATCTGTGCCATAAACAGTTCCGTCTTCATCCATCCAGCCGCTTAATACATAGTCTCTTGCCCCATCGGACTTTGTAGCAGTTGCCAGATCAGAGAGTTTCAGCTGTCTTCCATAATATTCTTTTACGGAAGCAACACCCTTCAGATTACCTCCATTGGCATCAAAGGTCAGTGTATACTGATTGTCCGTATAATTCCACCTGTAGGTAATCTCTGTAGTCAGTCCATCATCCAGTGTACGGATCTGCCGGCCTTCACTGGTGTAGGTTTTGTCCGGATTTACGACGGTATCCGGTTTCCAGTTTTCATTATATTTCTCCATGAACTCCAGATAACCGTTATAACCACCGATGTAGGAATCTGTCTGCTGACCGTTTTTCAGCACGCCAAACGCAGTATACACGCTTACTTTATACTCTTTTGGTGTCGCCTCGTAGATTGCTGTCAGGGTAACCGGATCTTTTATGACTGCCATATCCTGATATCCATACGTTTCGTCAGTGGCATTATTTTTCCAACCCACCGGTTTATACGTATTGTAAGCATCTGACTCCTTGCGCACAATTCCGGAAAGTCTCACATTATAATCATCCTTAGAATAGGAAACAGTCGTTCCATTTGCAACGAGCGTACCCTCTCCCGGATCAAACGTGATATCCACCTCTCTGTCAAACCGCATACGGAGTACTGTATCCTGGGAAACACGGGTGCCATCCGGTACAAAGCTTGTATTGTCCTGATCCGCCCATCCCCAGTAGTTCCATGTCACGCCTTCTCTTTGAGGCACTGCTGCTTTCGCCTCATCGAAAATATCTGCAGAGATCCGATCTCCTTTGTCTACCGTAAAGGTCTTATACGTCACATAATCATGGATCGTATCATCATAGATCTTGATCGTAACCGTATGCTGAACCGTTTTATAAACACCATATAGCTCCATCGGTTCGGTAACTGTCACATCGTCGAGAGACTTGTACACAACCTCGCCATCTTTTTGCAATGAAAATCCTTCCAGTGGTTTCCACCATGGACCGCCAAGATGCGCCAGGCTGTCAATCCGTTTTCCGTATGGCACATTGATATAATATACATATCCTCTTCCGGCTTCATTCAGTCCCTCCACTCTGATCGGTACATCTTTCTGTGAATAATGTCCCGTATAGTGATATATCGTTTTCTCATATTCTTCCGGATACAGTTTTTTCAGTTCAGCATCTACAGTTTCCGGAGAATCTCCGGTTACTTTGCAGACTGCCTCGTCTGTAGGATAACCGGAAACAATCTTATCTCTGTCCTCCCAGAAGAGATACCATTGCAATTTCTTCGGGCCGTATCCACTCATGGTATCCGGTCTCCAGTCATACAAATACACATACGTATGTCCGGTGTTTGACGGACATCTCGGAGTATCTCCGATATTTGCCGCGCGGATCTCTGCCACCCAGGTGTCGCTTCCGTTTTCCCGGTATTTGAACACTGACAGTCCCTGTGGTTTCTGTCCGGAATAGATAAATTCCATATTATCCCGGTTGACCGGCGTCGTATATGGATCCATATTCCAGGAACCGTTATAGATTTTTTTCTCGTCTGTAACATCGTACTGAATATAACCCACATAATTTCCTGCCAATACCGTTCTTGTGCTGGCCAGCGTCTTCACACCGTCCACTTCCGTATAGATCTTTGCCGTAAAGAACTTACCTGCATCTTCCACTGAAACCTTGGAGGTGTTTACAAACATTACTTTTGCCGTTGTTGTCGTCCGGTTATAATCATCACTGCTGCTCTGTGTAAACTGCAGATACTGACCTTTATAATAGATTTCTGCCGAACTTTCCTCACTCGGAACATCCCAGCTTACATTTTTCTGAAATGCCAGGAAGGGTTGCCTATCCGCTCCGTAATACATGCCAAAATTTCTGTTTGAGAACTTCAGATGTACCTTTGACCATGGAATGGTCGCATGTTCCATGGTTTCTCCAGTCACAATATTAAATACCGTACCTGTCAGCGGTGGAAGATCCTTTGTCTGTACTCTGGTAATATATGCATTCGGATCATCCGTCGTAATATAAAAGGTCGGTGGCTGATCCAGAGCCAGCAGAACCTCTTCATCTCCCATAGAAAACAGTGGCCACGTATGATCTACCAGCGTCTGCTTCGCTTCCACCCGGAAGATCTGCGACCTGGCAATGGCGCTTACTTCCAGATAAATGCCGCCTTCCAGATAGTATCCGCCCGCCAGCGTTCGATATACGGTATCGTAATACTGTTCCGGTTTTACCATATGGTATTTCGCATATCCATAGATATCAAAATATCCACCCACGCCCATGGACATGCCTACTTCGCCCAGTCTCTTTAATCCGAAGAAGGATAATGTCATAGAACCTTCCAGACCGGTGCGGATACCGATATAACCACAGGCTGTCAGATCGAAGCTGTAACGGTCTGCTCCGATCAGCTTGTTTTTATAGCTTCGGAAGGTATTAGTCTTTGAATTTCCGGCAATACCGATCTGTGTCGCATCCAGTACAGAAAACTGGCTGCTGATGCCTGCCGCAAAATTCACTTTCACAATATAATCCAGACTTAGATTTATGCTAAACAGCGGGAATATCTCAATGAGAGGTTTTACCACCTGGAACATGGGGATCCTGCACAGTTCGATGTAACCGCCCTTATTCGCAAGCATCTCCTGTACTTCTGCTACCAGACTGTTGGGGTCATTTTTCTCTTTGCTGCCAAACATCTTGTCCACAGAAGAGGAAATATCTTTCCATTTTCCGTCTTTGGATGCTACCAGTACTTTAAAGCCGATATCTGTCTGGGAATATACGTTTACCGCATAGTTAAATTCCAGATTTTTCTTTTTCAGCTTCAGGGATTTGTAACCCTGTAAAGAAATGTTCAGATATTCCTTAATGGTAACAGTGGCATCAATCTTTAATTTCTTTTTCAGCGTTCCTTTGTAACTGATGGTAAATGTGATCGCGCTCCAGTAATCCGGATTACAATCCGCAAAGTTATCATTCTGCGCTTCCCCGATCTTTACATCGATCTGCAGATGCTGCCCCAGCTTCTTAGACAGATCCACCAGTGTATCATCTTTTAACTTCGCATTGTCCGCAAAATTCAGAAGGGACGGATTACTATTGGAAAGCAGAGATGTTCCGCCAAGCAGCTCCTGTACTTCTTCGCTGTCCGCCAGCATCGCTGCCATGAGCAGATTCAACTGCTGGATGCCTTCACTTGCATATAATTCCTGGATCAGCGCTTCGGTATCAATGCCTTCTTTCAGGAGCTCATTGTATGCGCCTTCCTTAAAGCTGATATCTACATTTTTATAGACATCTTCAATGTCACTGTCTTCGCAGATGACATACCATTTGTCCGCATCATCCTCATCCTGATAACAGTCCGTAATATTCAGGAAAAGGGTATCTTCGGTAACATTCGTCGTTCCGTCGCCAATGCAGACAGTCTTGCCGGTTGCAAGCTTTTTCTCATCAAAATACTGTTTGCTGAGAGAATACTGATAGATATAATCATCATTGCTTTCCTGAAGCTTGCTCTCATCCAGATAAATGATGCCGGGATCTACTTCTACGATCTCTGATGGTGCCTTATAGATTCGGAAGGAATACTCGCGCACATAGGATTCCAGCCCTTTAAAGGTAACCCCATCTGCTGCCGTCATAGTATACAGACCGCCTTCCATATAGCCGCCGATCGGAGCGATGGTGTATTCATTTCCATTCGCAGTAACGGTAAATCCCTGGATCTCATCTCCTGTGATTATATCTAATGTCACAAAATTGCCGAGCGTTTCTGCAGTGATCGGTGTAGAACTGATCAGTGTGACCTTTTTATCTGTCGGGCAGTCTTCCTCGTAATAATCCGGCTGATGCTGAATGTTTACAGAATCCTCAGAATCTTTGAACATCGCATACAGCGTCTTATTCTGCTCCACTGCCGTACCGGTAAAAAACGGTGTTGTGCATTCTGCATCTTCATACCATCCAAGGAATGCCTGTCCGGTCTTGTAGGACTGCGGAATATTGTCAAGCGCCGTCCCTTTCGTCACTGTGACCGGATCTACCGGTGTGCCGCCCTGGCTGTCAAAGGTTACGGTAACCTGCTCCTCTTTGGTGCCGGGATCCGGGTTATCTTTACCGTCATCCTTGGATCCGCCTCCGTTATTGTCTTTTCCGTCATCTTTGGAATTATCGCCGGTGTTTCCATTATCCTTTGAACCGGCATTTATCTCTTCTTTGACTTTATCGACTTCATCGGTAATGTTATTTGCAACTTCTTTTGTGTTATTATTTTTATTAAATTTATCCTTAATGCCTGCTATGGCATTTTTTACAGGATTTTTCTTTGTGGCATTCTTCGCATCATTTTGGTCGCTGTCCTGTGATGCTTCCTCTATCTCCTGATCAAAAGAAACATTTGCTTTTATGGACTGTGCCGTTCCATCCAATGTCACTTCTTTTTCTGCAACTATCGACTGCCTCACAGTCCTGGTCTTCGCCTGTGCATCTATAAGATTTCCAAACTCTATAGAACCGAACAGCATCAGGAAACATAAGAGCAGAGATAACAGCTTCTTGCCGCTACCTTTTCCGTTACTGCCTTTTCCTTTGCCGCCTTTCTGTCTGTAGATTACGATTCCCAGGATCACAAGTACTGCAATGATCACGAGAATGATCCAGATCAGATATGTATGGGAAGATGTTTTGCGGGCTGCCATCGCAGTCTCACTTTTCTCATCTGTCACACCGTCCTCTTCAAGATTCGTTGTCGTCACATCATCACTGGTTACCTGTACTTCCGTGACATGTTCTACACGTTCTCCAGCCTTCACTTCTGTCCAGGAATCCGTAACAGATCCATCCTTCGGGGACAGACCCTCCGGTAAGATCAGTTGACTCTCGATATTTTTGATCGGATTCGTGGAATGGTTCTCGATTGTCACTGTCGCTTTTACTGTATCTCCGGATTGATAGTTTTCCCTGTCCGTCGTTACCGTTACAGTCACATCCGATACAGTCTGTGATGCCGGCGCCGCCCATACGGTCTGCTGCCCGAACAGGATGCTGCCGAGCATCATGCACATTGTAAGTAAAACAAGCATCTTTCGATTTGCTCTTTTATGTGTTTTTCTGTGCAGTGTTCTGTCTGCTTTTCTCGTGCTCATTTTTCTTCCCCCCTTATCTTTCGCTAACTGTTATTGATCAGTGCTTCTACTCGCTGCTCTGTATGAATACATTTTTCTTCTTCGATTACTTTTTGGCTCATAATAATTTCCCTTCTATTTTTATTTCACTTTCCTGTAATTGTTTTTTATTACTTCTATAAAATTATATATCAGACATAGCTGCCATCCATTTCATATAAGCGCCATGGCTACTTCAACATATAAGCTTTCAGCTGTCCTCGGCTGTCGATATTGAGCTTATTAAATATGGATGACAGATGCTGCTTCACGGTGCGCAGCGTCATATCCATGTAATCTGCGATCTCCGCATTCGTCCATCCCCGGTTTGCCAGCATGGCAATCGTAAACTCTGTTGTGGTCAGGTTATCGGCAATATCTTCTTTCGTGACTGGATTATGGATCCTACGCCAGCCATAGCTAAACTGATAAGTAATCTGAATGATCTTCTTATAGTCTTCCGGGTACTCTGATTTCAGACATGTTTCGATCAGCCCCTGCAGCAATCCGTGATGTTCTCCGATACCTTCGATCAGACCATCCGGCTGTGCGATCTTCCATGCTTCCATAAAATATTCTTTTGCTTCATCTGATTTTCTTAAATTCATGCATGCCATAGCACCCATCAGATTCAGATAAATCAATGCAATAGGATAGATCTCTGTGCTGAGCATCTTGCAGGTCTGTACGATTCCGAGAGATTTTTCATACTCCTGTTCCAGATAGGCCTTGTGAGCCAATACATAACATCCCCACAGCCGCATCCCTTTGGGAAGTTCGTTCAGATAGTCAGATAATGGTGGAATCTCTCCAACCGGCAAATGTAAAAGCGTGCTTGCCGCCATAGCTACAAAGATTCCCATTGCCATTGTTTTTCGATCGGTCTCTGTCGTCAACACCTTGCTCAGATTCTCTTTCAGGCTCTCCAGTCCGCCTTTTGCCGCATGTATGCGGTTCAAGGAAAGATTGGCAAATGTATGGATCAGACAGGCTGATAAACGCAGCATCGGATCCGAATGGTTCAGGTAAAGTTCTGTCAGATCTACTGCCTTGTCATGCTGCCCGGTAAAATAATAATATTCGCAGTATGCCATCTTTTTGACATCTACATCCTCAAGCTGCTCGATCATATCCAGACACTGCCCTGGCCGAAAAGCGGTACTCATGAGAAGCATCGGAATGTAAATGTTGCTTTTTTCACTCTTCATCCCATTTTGTTCTTTTTCCGCATCTCCTTTACCTGCAGATTCCACGTCCAATCCCAGAATATAATCTGTCGTTACCTGAAATTCCTTCGCTGCCCGAATCAGAATATCGCTGCTGATGGACTTTGTTTCTCCATTTAATATTCTGCTGATCTGGGATGGTGCGACATTCAACCGCCTGGCAAGTTCACTCCGTGACATACCTTCGATCTCACACAATCTCTCTAACCGTTTTCCCGGAGAACTCACAGATTCTTTTACTGATATATCTTCAGAACTATATTGTTTTCTCTTCTCTGACTTGATTTCTTGTGCCGCCATGCGTATCTATCTTCTTTCTCTTCCGTCATACATATATTCAAAAATACTGTTACAGTTCCTGTTTCTATTAGTATAGCAAAAACATTTTATCCTCACATCGTACTTTTTTCTGAAAATATGGTATATTTTTTATTATTTTTGCACAGCAAAAAGAAAAGGAATTGCAAATCTGCAATCCCTTTTCTTTTTATATATTCACATTTATAAAAAAATCACGAATCTGTCCCCAGATAATTTTCATCAACCGGGTACGGGCTTCGATGCTGGCCCAGGCGATATGAGGGGTAATGATCAGCTTTGTGCTGTCTTTGATCCTTCTCAGCGGATTATCTGACGCCATCGGCTCCTGTCTCAGCACATCCAGACCGGCTGCGGCAATCTCGCCCTTTTCCAGCGCATCGGCAAGATCCTCTTCCACCACGATGGGACCGCGTCCAACATTGATAAAGATCGCACTGTTTTTCATCTTGGCAAATGCTTCCTTATCCATCAAATCCAATGTGTTCTCATTTAAAGGTGCATGCACAGATATGATATCAGACGTTTTCAATAACATATCAAGATCCACTCTCTCATATCCCTCTTCCTCATGCTTGCCAGAAGTAGAATAATAAATTACACGACACCCAAACGCTTTCGCAATGTCTGCCACCCGTCGTCCGATATTTCCCAGACCGATAATGCCCCAGGTACTTCCACACAGTTCATGAAACACATTTGAAAAATGGGTAAACATCCGATCATTTTCATAGCGGCCGGATTTGACATATGCATCATAGTAACTCATTTTCTCCAGCAGGGAAAACAAAAGTGCAAAGGTATGCTGCGCCACATTCTCTGTAGAATAACCTGCCACATTTCTCCATGCAATGCTCCGGGCATCCAGAAACTCTTTATCCAGATTATTCGTTCCGGTAGCAGTCACGCATACAAGCTTCAGTTTCGGCGCTTCGCCCACGGTCTCAGCATTTACTTCCATTTTATTTACGATGATCACATCCGCATCCATGATACGCTGCGGCATGTCACACTCATCCGTATATCCATAACGAACCACCTCTCCCAGTTTTGAGAAATCAGAAAGATCTATATCAGATCCGATTGAATTTGCATCTAAAAAAACAATTTTCATTTATCAACACCAGCCTTTCTTCCTTTACAACGGCATCGGTATCCTTGCAAGCAGAAGAATACAAATAGCAGACAGGACCGCTGCAGCAACTGCAACGCATATGGCCGCCTTTACTCCATAGTGCTTCTTCATCCCTTTGAAAGCCAAAACTGCACAGCACTCACATATGGCAACTATCAGAAGAATGATCCCCACTGACTTCCATAACCACGAAAGTTCATATATCCATCTCATTTTCTTCTCCTTTAATCCAATACCCGATTCCTTTTTATCTCCCAAAAATCTGATCCAGATTTTCCAGAATTATCTTTGCACTGATTGGTTTTGCAATATGACCGTTCATACCTGCCCTGATTGCCTTTCTGCGGTCTTCCTCAAAAGCATTCGCAGTCATTGCAATGATCGGTATATTCGCACATTTTGTATCTTTCAGCGTACGTATCTCCCGGGTTGCAGTATATCCATCCATCTTCGGCATCTGAATATCCATGAAGATCAGATCATATTTTCTGCCTTCTTCAGATGACATGATATTCACAGCGTCTGTACCATCCTCCGCAATATCCACATCCAGACCAATTTCCGCCATGATTGCTGTTGCAATCTCACGGTTCAGTTCATTGTCTTCTACAAGAAGGACTTTTTTGCCTGCATAACTCCTCTTGCTTTCTATCTGGCTCTTCTGCTTCTCATTCTTAAGAAGTTCTCTTTGCTCAGGATTCATCAAAACTTCCCGCAGTTCTGAAAGAAACAGTGGTTTCGACACAAATGCGGTTACTCCGGCTTCCCTTGCCTCCTGCTCAATATCTGACCAGTCATAAGCGGTCAGGATAATAATCGGATACTCTGAGCCAACCACCATACGGATTCTGCGGACTGTTTCGATTCCATTCATATCCGGCATCAGCCAGTCAATGATATACACTTTAAATTCCTGATTCTGTTCATAAGCTTCTTTTGTCCGAAGTACTGCTTCTCTTCCCGAAGTAGTCCAATCTGCTGTCATTTCGATCTCACGCAGCATCCTGCTTACACTCATACAGGTTTCTGCATCATCATCCACCACAAGTGCTCTGGCGCCTTTCAGTTCCGGAACAGCTTCCCGTTTCACTGTCTCTCCTGATGTTTCACATTCAAGCATAACTGTAAATTCTGTTCCTTTTCCAGTTTCACTTTCAACCTGAATCGTTCCGCCCATCATGTCCACAATATTTTTGGTAATCGCCATTCCGAGGCCGGTTCCTCCGATCCCATTCTCCGTAACGGTATGTTCTCTTGTAAACGAGTCAAACACATGCTTCCGAAACTCTGTGGACATTCCAATTCCATTATCCTTCACGCTGAATATTATCGTTGCATAGCCGTCTCTTCTGCATGGTTTCTCTAAAACACGAATATTAATCATGCCGCCCACTGGTGTGAACTTTACCGCATTACTGATAATATTCAAAAGCACCTGTGTCAGACGCAGCTTATCGGTAACAATATCTTCATGAATTACATCTTGTGTATCAATATAAAGATCCTGCTGCTTGGAATGTACAGATCCCTGAATGATGGTTCTTAAATCGTGCAGAACATCCGGCAGATGTACCACAGTATATTCAATCCGGACAGAGCCGCTCTCGATTCTGCTCATATCCAGCACATCATTGATCAGGCTGAGCAGATGCTGTCCGGATGTATGGATCTTTTTCAGATAATCCAGAACAATCTCCTTACTGTCAATATGCGCTGTCGCAAGTGCAGTGAATCCAATGATCGCATTCATCGGTGTTCGGATATCATGAGACATATTATTCAGAAATGCCGTCTTCGCCCTGTTCGCATGTTCCGCAGCTGCAAGTGCATTTCTCAGATTCTTATCCTGTTCTATCTCACGTTCTTTTTCTTCTGTCACATCACGGTTCGCAACCAGTACTGTACACAATTTTCCATCTTTATCATAACTCTGCGGCACAATGATTATCGTCATCCATCTTCCATCCACAGTCTGAGTTGTATAACTTAGCGTCTCACGTTCTTCCAGACGCTTTGCCACCGTACTCATGTCGACAAATTCCCAGTATGCCTTTTGAAAAGGTTCTGGAATAACCTGCTGTATCACTTCTTCCAGATACGCTTTTGAAAGCATATCCCCTTTCTGATCCGGCTTTATGCTGCCCGAAGATTTTACGATTTCGGCATTCTCTGTTTTTATATTTACCAGAGAAATAGAAGCATATGCATGACCAAGCGCATCAATCACGCGAAGTCTTTTCTGATCCTGAAGGATACTTCTCTTTTCTGTTCGACTCCTGCTCACTCGATAAAGCAAGAAAAGAAGCAGTGCAAGCAGCACATAGATCAAACATATAATATTTCGTGAAATATAAACCTGGCGTTCAGGAAAAAAGATATATGCATCATAGTCTTTGATCTTCTCCTGACGACCATACCAGTTCCCGGTCTTTGAATGAAGGCGTACAATTCCATGTCCACCTGCCTTAAATTCATTTCCATACAGACTCTTTGAATCTTCTACTGACTGAGCGGCAAGCTCCTGTTTATTAGTACTGACAACCTTGTTATCATCACAGATCACAACACTTCCATTCATCTCAAAAGGAAAATCCGAAAATAATGATGCCATCGTCAGATCGCCATCAAGCTCATTTTCTTCCTCTTTCTGTGCATATGTGATCAGGATACCTGCTGCATCCTGTCTTGCCACCGCAGCAAAATCATAAAGTTTTCCTTCATTTCTCAGGCGTGTCGTATAAGTCTTTTCCGGATGGTCTGCGATATCCCGTACATAATCACTTTCAATCAGTTTCTGCCACAGCGGCATAGCATCTCCATCTATCGCAGTCTGTTCTGCTACTGTCTGATTCTGATCCAGTACAAGGATTCCGTTCAGACGCTGTTCCCTGGCATATTCATCCAGCATCTCCGCACTGAGATCTCCTTCCTGAGCTATGACCCGGCTTAATTCTGTTGTTTTGTCCATAAGACGTACCAGACTCTTTACCTGATCATTAGTATTATAAATCTCATACCTTTCAATCCGGGTTTTCGCAAAATCAAATGTCTCATTCAGCGTACTGTTCAGTTTTTTATTATCACTCGCTGTCAGCAGAAAAAATATCAGGATTCCGGAAAAAATAAGGATAGACACCAGTAAGCATGCATTTTTGTCAAACTTCTTTTTCTTCTCTGCATTTTTAATTTCCCTTTCCTGTGTCTGCGGAATCTGCGTTCTTATCTGTCTGCTCATTTATTTCTCCCCTCCAGGCAGAATCTCATCCGCATCCAATCCGTATTTTTTAACTATTTTTCCAGTAATTCCCTCATCCTGCATCTCTTTGAGAGTTTCTGTAAGATCTTCTGCCACATCCTCATGTGTTCCTTTTTTAAAAGCAATTCCAAGTTCTGACGTATAAATACTTTCCTCCAACATACGGTAGGCTCCCTTACTATCCTGTACCAGACTGCCCAGCATTGCCTCATGACCGGCAATCGCATCTACATAATTTTTTCTAAGTGCAGCGTAAAGTTCATTCGTCGTAGAAAAACAGTTGACCTGCTCCATCTGTGGAAGATCTGACACAATATTATGAAGGAAAAGATCCTCTGCTTTTGTGGTCGCCTGAACTGCAACTCTCTTTCCTTCCAGATCCTGAACTACCTGAATGTCGCTCTCAGCTCTTACAGCCACCATCTGACGACTGTACAGGTACGGACCTGCCCACTGATATTTGTCCTCCCTTCCATTCATGGAATAACCGCTCCACAGACAGTCTATTGCTCCATCTGCCAGAAGTTTATCCTTGTCTTCCCAGATGATATTCTCAAACTTTGGCTGATATCCCAGCCTGTGAAATGCTTCCCTGGCAAGTTCCACATCAATGCCTTTGTATTTACCATCACTTGCCTGATAACTGTAGGGTTCAAAATAATCCATTCCGATAACAATCTCCGGCAGTTCACTATCCGCAGATTTCCCTGTCTTTACTCCACATCCTCCCAGCATAAGACTTCCAGCCAAAAGAAATGCTGTGATGCACATTCTTTTTCCATGGGTATGGGAGCCGCTCTTTCGATTTTTTCTCATATCCCGTTCCTTTCCATTTTATCACTGTTCCGTAACCTGCGTTTCAGTACCTCCCGCCGGATGTTATACTTCTTATCGTTTTTTCAACCTCTTCATATCAACTGATTTTGAAACATACGCATTCATACCGGCTGACGGAAAATGCCGGATATCACATCATTGATATCAGGATTATAAACTGTCTGTGTACAAATAACAATACGGCCACAGCCGATACTCCAAGTATTTTTTAATTTCATAACTTTACTCAATTTAATGTTAAAAAAGTTCCATGTAAAAAATTTACTGAAACTTTTTTATTATAGCACTCATGATTTATCATGTCCATAAAAGAACTGCCGTCATCTGCAGATTTCCACATTTCTCTGATTTTTCTTTCTCTTTTGTCACTATTCACTCCGTTCACAGCCGCCCTTTATCACAACTACAGTTCTTTCAGGACTTCTCCGATATCTTCATTCATGCAGACAGACTTTCTCGTTATTTCTGCAGGTGCATATGCTTCGCCCTGGTTCAGACACACATTTCACGAATTACGTATGCAATTAGAAAATCAAGTAGTCCAAATTCCATAAAATGAAATTTTAGGGCAAATTACAGACATTAGCTTGGCTGTAGTATTTTTAAACAACATGTGTTAGACTACTGTTATACAAATCGGTACTTAACGAGGAGGTAATGATTATAAGTAGAAATATAAAAGGTGGTTTTTTAACATTAAGTGGTGTTGTTGGTATTGTAGGAATGATAATAGCGGCAATGCAAAATCCAGCAACTGCATGGGTAACGCCACCTGGAAGAATGATTGTAAGTATTTTAGAAAATGGATTATTGATTCCTACGGTTTTATTCCTTGTTCTTTTTATTTATGGATTGTATATTCTCCTAACGGAGAAAAACGATTGAGCAATACCGGTTTGTCGAATTAAGAAAACCGGTATTTGTGGAGGAGGAATTCTGTAATGAGATTTTTTGAAAATACCCGTAAGCCACAAGGCTTCGGCGGAAAATTGATGACGAAGATGATGAACAGCGGTCACGCCAAATTATCGCAATGGGGATTCTCAAATATCTCCGCGAAGTCTGATGCTGAAGTTCTGGACGTCGGCTGTGGCGGCGGAGCAAATATTGCGGTCTGGCTTGATAGATGTAGAAATGGCCACGTGACAGGAATGGATTATTCTGAGGTTAGTGTGGCAGAATCTCAAAAATTGAACGCCCTCGCCATTAAACAAGGGAAATGTAATGTAGTTCAAGGAGATGTATCTGCTATACC
>ERZ773103.57-NODE-57-length-102746-cov-11.085801_pt1 | contig 102746 bp, 81 predicted proteins | sample MGYA00511118_ERZ773103 | MGnify/ENA primary metagenome ERZ773103 (study PRJEB29015, sample SAMEA2737821) | human gut metagenome | biome: human gut; feature: human-associated habitat; material: faeces | place: China | collected 2012 ... | reverse complement strand
GAAGAAGTTCTTCTTTATGTTTTGCTTCAAACTCTTCCCAGCTTAAGTTGACATAGTCATTAGCCAGATCAAGAGTATCCATAATATCATTCTCATTTGCACCGTCAAATACCGGTGTTGCAATGTTAAATCCAAGTGCTTTTGCTGCCAGGGACAAGTGAATCTCCAATACCTGTCCGATGTTCATACGTGATGGTACACCCAGTGGGTTCAGCACGATGTCAAGCGGACGTCCGTTTGGCAGGAATGGCATATCTTCTACAGGAAGTACACGAGAAACGACACCCTTGTTACCATGACGACCAGCCATCTTATCTCCAACGGAGATCTTTCTCTTCTGTGCAATGTAAATACGAACGGACTGATTTACACCAGGTGACATCTCGTCACCGTTCTCTCTTGTAAATACTTTCGCATCTACAACAATTCCGTATTCACCATGTGGTACTTTCAAAGATGTATCACGTACTTCACGTGCTTTTTCACCGAAGATCGCACGAAGAAGTCTCTCTTCTGCTGTCAGTTCTGTCTCTCCCTTCGGAGTTACTTTTCCGACCAGGATATCACCGGCACGCACTTCTGCACCAATGCGGATGATTCCTCTGTCATCCAGATCTTTCAGAGCTTCATCTCCAACTCCCGGAATATCTCTTGTGATCTCTTCCGGTCCGAGTTTTGTATCACGTGCTTCTGCTTCGTATTCTTCAATATGAACGGATGTATATACATCATCCTGTACAAGTCTTTCACTTAAGAGTACCGCATCCTCGTAGTTATAACCTTCCCAAGTCATAAATCCGATCAATGGGTTCTTACCTAACGCAAGTTCACCGTTTGATGTAGACGGTCCGTCTGCGATAACGTCTCCGGCTTCTACTCTGTCACCTTTGAACACGATCGCTCTCTGGTTGTAGCAGTTGCTCTGGTTGCTTCGCTGGAACTTCGTCAGTTTATATTTTCTGAGTTTTCCGTCATCCTGCTTAATCTGAATCTCTGTGGATGTAGATCTCTCTACGATACCGCCTTCTTCAGCAACAACACATACTCCGGAGTCAACGGCTGTCTTCTCTTCCATACCGGTTCCGACTACAGGAGCCTCTGTAATAAGAAGCGGTACTGCCTGACGCTGCATGTTGGATCCCATCAGCGCACGGTTCGCATCATCATTCTCCAGGAAAGGAATCAAGGCTGTAGCTACAGAGAATACCATCTTAGGAGAAACATCCATGTAATCGAACATCTTTCTCTCATATTCCTGTGTCTCTTCACGATAACGACCGGATACATTCTTACGAACAAAATGTCCTTCTGCATCCAGCTGTTCATTCGCCTGTGCTACATGGTAGTTATCTTCTTCATCCGCTGTCATATAAACAACTTCGTCTGTTACACGCGGATTTTCCGGATCGGAGTGATCAATCTTACGGTATGGAGCCTCAACGAATCCATACTGATTGATTCTTGCATAACTTGCAAGAGAGTTGATCAGACCGATATTCGGACCTTCAGGTGTCTCAATCGGACACATTCTTCCGTAATGGGAGTAGTGAACATCTCGAACCTCGAATCCGGCACGGTCTCTTGACAGACCACCCGGTCCAAGGGCTGACAGACGTCTCTTATGTGTCAGCTCACCTAACGGGTTGTTCTGATCCATGAACTGTGACAGCTGAGAAGAACCAAAGAATTCTTTTACTGCTGCTGTTACTGGTTTGATGTTGATCAGGGACTGTGGTGAAATACCTTCCAGATCCTGTGTTGTCATACGCTCACGTACAACTCTCTCCAGTCTTGAAAGACCGATTCTGTACTGGTTCTGAAGCAACTCACCGACAGCACGGATACGTCTGTTTCCGAGGTGGTCGATATCATCATCATTTCCAAGTCCATATTCCAGATGCATATTATAGTTGATAGACGCAAAAATATCTTCTTTTGTGATATGTTTCGGGATCAGATCATGGATGTCTCTTCTGATCGCGTCTTTTAATTCATCAATGTCTCCTGCTGACTCTTCTAACAGATTAGCCAGTACCGGATAATAAACAAGTTCTGTTACCCCGACCTCTGCCGGATCAATGTCAACAACAGTCTTAAGATCTACCATCAGGTTCGACAGAACTTTGACTTTTCTGTCCTCTTCCGGCAACTCGATCCATACGTATGGAACTGCTGCATTCTGGATCTCATCTGCAATCTCTCTTGTAACCTTAGTTCCGGCTTCTGCGATCACTTCTCCGGTCAGAACACTTGCTACGTCCTCTGCAAGGATCTGTCCTGAAATACGATTTTTCAGCAGAAGTTTTTTATTAAATTTATAACGTCCGACTTTCGCCAGATCATAACGTCTCGGATCGAAGAACATGCTTGTGATCAGGCTCTCTGCACTGTCCACTGCAAGCGGCTCGCCCGGGCGGATCTTCTTATATAATTCCAGAAGACCTTCCTGATAATTGGTAGCGGCATCTTTCTCGAAACTTGCAAGGATCTTCGGCTCTTCACCGAACACTTCCAGGATCTCCGGATTCGTACCAACACCAAGTGCACGAATCAATACTGTGATCGGCACCTTTCTGGTTCTGTCTACACGTACATAGAAAACGTCATTGGAGTCTGTCTCATATTCCAGCCATGCACCACGGTTCGGGATAACAGTAGCGGAATACAGTTTTTTACCAACTTTATCATGTGAAATTGCATAATAAATACCTGGTGAACGAACGAGCTGACTTACGATTACTCGCTCTGCACCATTAATCACAAATGTTCCGGTTGCAGTCATTAACGGCAGGTCACCCATGAAAATCTCATGCTCGTTAATCTCGTCTGTCTCCTTGTTGTGGAGTCTCACTCTCACTTTCAGCGGTGCTGCATATGTTGCGTCACGCTCTTTGCACTCATCGATCGTATATTTTACTTCATTCTCGCATAAAGTAAAATCTACAAATTCCAGGCTGAGATGACCGCTATAATCGGCGATAGGGGAAATGTCATCAAATACTTCTTTTAATCCTTCATCCAGGAACCACTGATAAGAATCTTTCTGGACTTCGATCAAATTCGGCATCTGAAGCACTTCTTTTTGTCTGGAATAGCTCATACGTGAACTTTTTCCGCTTTTGATAGGACGAATTCTGTTTTTCTCCATATTGACGTTTCACTCCTCGTTTATTTTTTGGCGGGCTTTACGAATGCCCTTAAATATTGAAAATTCCGGCAAAAACCTTCGTATTTTACTGGTTTTTGTGCAATATCATGGCATAACTTTCCACAATAGCGCATTTTTAACTATAGCATAGCGATATTTAGCTTGTCAATACCCAATTTGAACTTTTTTTCAAACTTTTTTTCAAAATAACAGGAGGCATCGTGCTCTCTGCACAGTGCCTCCTGCTTTTCATTTTATGTCTGTAGTATCTGTAAACTATTTTACGGTCACTTTTTTAACCTTAGACCAGTCAGAATGTAAATTCATCTGCTCACCATTGTATTTTACTGTCGTATAAGTACGAACTCTTACATAGTAAACTTTTTTAGATTTTAAGTTTTTCACTGTCTTTGTGACAACCGAGTTCTTTGTGATCTTTTTATTCTTCACAGCTTTTACAAAGTTCTTATCTGTAGAATACTGTACCTGATATCCGGTTACTTGTGTCGTCTGTTTGCTCCATTTTACATCAAATCTCTTCTTTGCGACTTTTAATGATTTTACTGTTACAGATTTCGGAGCAATCTTGAATGTCTTTGTCTTTGTTCCGTTGTAATCACCCTTGAATGTAAGAGTTACTTTGTATTTTCCAACGTTCTTGCAGTTACCTGCATATTTTACAGTGTAGCCTTTGATTACTTCGCCTTTTGCGTTCTTAACTGTTACTTGCGGTTTCTGTACTTTGCCATTGTAAATGTATCTTGTATTGGAAAGTGTAATTGACTTCGGAGTGGCCGCTGCTTTTGCATCATCTGCATCTTTAGCATCTTTTAACTCTTTCAGTGTGGTCTCTGCTTTCTCAAGTACATCTTTGTTGCTTACCAGTTCTTTCTGTGCATCTGTCAGTGCATCGTAAGCTGTTCTTGCTTCTTTGATCGCATCTTCGGATTTCAGTGTTACATCTCCGATCGCACTGATCTTATCGATCACTGCCTTAACTGCTTCCGGCATGGTTACTGTAACTTTGCAGTATGCGTTGCAGGCACCTCTTGTATTATCATTATTATAATAACGTCCAGATACTACATAAGTTCCCGGTTTATCAAAAGATACTTTAAATTTACCATCTTTATCTACTTCAATATCTTCGCGGTAATCTTCATCCGTAACTTTCTCTTCTCCGTCTTTTCCTACAAAGATCATTGTGTACGCACCGTCTTCATTATTACACGGACCATACTGCGGAGTATGCATAGAACTTGTATAACGATATGTCAGTTCTACATCCTGTCCAACTTCTGTTGTAACGTCGTCTGTCTCAATTGCGCTGTAAGGTGTGTAATCCTGTCCCGGTCCATATTCTCCAAAGAAACCATATCCAGGATATCCATATCCTGCGCCCCAGTTTCCGGCTGCCTGATAGAATGTATATTTGTCTCCGTCTTTTGCTTTATACTGTGCACTTACCGTAGGCGCATCAATACCATTTAAGCACCAGAGCTGATCCATTCCCCATCCAAACATATCTGTGATCCATCCGCTGGATCCGATATCTACAGTTGCAAGTTCGTCTGTCATTCCTTTATCTGTTAATGCCTGAAGTAAGATATGAAGCGGTGTGATATAATCCGCATCATCCGGTGCATTTTTAATCTTGTAGGATTGGAAAGACGGTACCTCGTCTTTGTTCATTGTTACTTTCGTATACGGAAGAATGGTTCCGTCATCCTGTTCTGCTCTTACATAGCAGGTAATTGTATTCTTGTCTGATGAATCTGCGTTATCTGCAGCAGATACTGCCATTGGCAGGATAAATGCAAGCATACAGATACTAACTATAGCAGTCATTATTTTGTTTTTAAACTTCATAAATCTTATTTCCTCCCTTTTCTCTTTTCTTTATATATAAAACCTCAGATAAATTCTGAGATATAAGCACAACAACAATAAAAAACCGGCTCCTGAATCACCCAATTCAAAAGCCGGTTATATGCACACACAAGAAAAACATCTGTTTTTCTTCGCACAGCACAACAAATCTTTTATCTAATGTTTCAACTTCGGATTGGGCAAAGTCAAGGATGCAGCACTCCGTGTATCTGACTTAGTCTGTGTACTATAATGGTAAAAATTTCATATTATAATTTCCAGACTTCACAGTGACCGTCTCGCGAGGCTTCTCACCTCATTCCACTGCCGGGGGATTTCTTTATCAATCATCCCGGGCGCACTGACCTTTCTTATTCTCTTTTTTATTCATTTCATAATGATACAATATTTTGTTTCATATTTCTACTATTTTGTTTTTACTTTTTTGTAAGATGACCATCCTGAATACAGCTTTGTTGTCTTTCCGTTTATTTTCACAGTTTTGTATGTGCGTACTTTTACATAATACAGCCTCTTAGATTTTAATTTTTTCACTGTTTTCTGCACTGTTGTATTCTTAGATATCGTTATGGTCTTTACTGATTTTTTAAATTTCTTATCCGTTGTATAAGAAAACTGATAACCGGTTGTCTGGGTTTTCTGTCTGCTCCATTTTGCTGTAAAGCTTTTCTTTCCGGCTTTCAAAGTTGTGATCTTTGTTCCCTTTGGCACAATCTGAAATGTCTTTGTGACCGTGCCTTTGTAATCACCTTTGAATTTTACAGTCACTTTATAGCTTCCGACATTTTTTCGTCCAGATGCATAGGATACGGTATAGTTACTCGTTGCAACGATCTGTCCTTTGGCATTTTTCGCCTTCACGGTTGGTTTCTGCGACTTTCCGTTGTATGTATAACTCGTTTTGGAAAGTGATACATTTTTGGATAAAATCGCTTCCGGTTCTTTTTCCGATATTCGCAATGAAACACTTGTGATTGGCGCCGTGTAATCGCATCCAGCTTTTCCATCTTTATTTTGATATTTCACATATGGGAATGTGATTGTAAGATCCGTATCATCCGGTGTAAGAGATTCTTCTGAGTAGCTGACATATTCTGTCACATCTCTCGTCTTTCCGTTCGTATAGGTCGCAATAACCTGCATACCGGATGGGTCGAATTTTTCTCCTTCTTTATAAGATGTCTTCTTTGGCTGCTTTGTCACTTCCAGTTTACTGATCGTCGCTCCAAGCGCCATCATATGGTTGGAATCATTTCTAAAATACAGTGTTCCATATTCATCCACGATTGGATTACAAAGTGAGTATTGTGCCTGCGCTCCCGAAGGGGTAAATAATGTATATGCCGTATTGTAAGTTTTTCCATTTACTTCTTCTGCCTCGATATCGGCAGACTCTGTCTGTCCCGGTTGATCGGAAATGACACGCAGTCTCCCCGGAGTATAATTGTCAAAGAAATAGACATACACTTTTCCGCTTTCTTTTTCATATGCTTTTGTCAATAGTCCGCTCGTCTGCGGATATCCCTGGGTCGGCACAACGTAAGCTACAGACATTGTTTTTAAATCCAACACTGCAATTCCATGCCCTTTGTATGCACCGAACTGTTCCGAACCGGATACACCTACGTATGCTCTTCCGTTGTAAACAGTCGGCGTAGATGTACTCATTGTAAGTTCCGATCCTTCGCTGTTTGATAATTTGATCCAATGAAGGGAATCTTTGTCAAACGTTCCGTCTTCATTCACAGAAATACGATAGAGATACCCTGATTTTGATGTGAAATAATAATCACCTGTCGGATTATCACCTTCTGTATCTTTCATAATATTACACCTGATATCCCCGGTAAATGGCAATGTCAGATCATCGATCACTCTTCCATTTTTCGGATTCATGGACAGCACATGTGCATATCCATCCTTATATCCACTTTCTCCGTCTTCCGTTCCCTGCAGCAGGAATTTTCCGCTCTCATCCGCGTAAGTTCCCGCCCAATAGTAGCCGCCTTTTCCGGTATGTGTCCAGGTTGCCACTTTCTTTTCATTTGTCTGGGACGGGTCTTCATCCGCTGCCGAAATACATACATAATTCGCTTCTGTTGTCTCTGAATTCCAGAAACCGGTATAAATATATCCATTTTTATACGTAATCTGGCAGTTCGGCTGTCCACCGAGCGGATCTTCATAAACCCACAGCGATTCCATTGTCTTTGCATTAAATGCCTGGATCGTTCCCTGGCTGAGTCCGACAAAAATCATTCCGTCCGCATAAGTCGGTGGCTGGATTGCAAAGGAAGAAGGTCTTACAAGCGCACCTCCGCGTTTCACCAGTTTTCCGGTTATCGTATCCATTTTCAGCAGATTCTTACTGTCGTATGTGTACAGATATCCGTCTACAAGAATCGGATGTCCGCAGTAGCCGTCAAAATCATCTTTATTTGCCCAGTAGAGAACGCTGTCTTCCGCTTTGACCGGTGTCTTCTCATCTAAGACTACGTTATTATTCTCATCCCGGAAACTCGGCCACTGAGAATTCAGATCTTTAATTTCTGTATTTTCCGGCGCTTCTTCCAGTGTGACCGGAACTTTGATATCTTCCTCCACACGGAAATCTGTCACCCTGACTGCCTTGTAACCATTTTTTGTAATCGTATAGGAATACGGTATTCCAGGCAACAGTTCACAGATTCCATTTTCCGTATAAACAGTAGTATGATCCGTCTCATTCTGAATGAAAATATTTGCATCTTCCGGATCTACCTGAAATGTCACCTGAACCGGTTCTTTTTTCTTCACACAGATTGTGTATGTATTCTGCACGGTATCCGGATTCGCATGCACAACCTGGATTTTTATCTTCTCATCTGCTCCATTTTCAGAAATCGGGACTTCTATATCCGACAGATCAGAATACGTCTTATCGCCAATGACTGCATAATAGCCGCCATCATACCAGTTTTCATTCTCTTCATTCAGGAAACTTCCGGAAAGGTTTACAGATTTCGTTCCTTTTGCAACATTTACCTGATATTCATAAATTTCCCGGTCAAACGCCTCTGCCGTTCCATTTGCATTTACAAATGTAAGATCTCCGGAATCGTTTGATGCTTTCAATGACTTTAAATGCAGAGAACGCCGGATATTCATTTCATAATTCTGGTAATAAGTCACACCGGATACTTCTTTGTAAGTGACAATCGTCACTGTATTTCCATACGCACACGCTTCGATCACATGCCCCAGCACCGTTGCTCCTTTGCTCGTATTTACTGCTGCAATTCTTGTCTGCTCTGTCTGGGTTCCATCGGATTGCTTTGTCCAGACTGCTTTCACCTGATAATCATTTTGCGTATTCGCCTGTACATAAATGGCGCTGTTTGCATCCGGTACCGCGTACTGGTACATATGCCGACCAGATTCAAATTCCTGCTCCGGTGTAAACACTTCCCGTCTGCTGCCCATAGCAGCATTGTACATTGCAAATCCCGCAAGTCCGTCTTTTTCTTCCGGTTCTGCAGCGGTCACCGTCATTGTGCCGTCCGCAACCGCTTTCACCTGAAATGTCTCTTTTGCAAAATAGGTATTATCCTTTGATGCAATATAAGAGTAGGAAGCACCCGGAATCAATGCATACGTTCCATCCTCTTCCGGTTCGATCTCTTTATCTTTCGCATCTACAATGACTGCTTTCACGCCATCTGGTGTTTTCAGCGTTACCGGTACTTTTTCAACCAGGTTTACTTTGAAATGATAGGTACGCGATTTTCCATTCGTGTGGGCAACTGTCACAGTAACCGAATTTGTGCCTTTGGAAAGATTACAGTTTCCATCTTCCGAAACAATATCTCCATTTTTTACCGTCACGCTGTAGCCGTCCGTTCCATAGGTTTTCGTTTCTACCGATACTTTACTGCTGACTGTATCTGTCTCATATTCTGTAATATCCGGCTCAAATCCCAGATTCAGCGCACGACCTTTTGCATCTTTCAGCGAAATATCTGCGGTCGGGACACGTTCAAACGTCACCTGGTATTTCTGCACCTGCACACCACTTGTGCCGGAAGAGTTTTTCACTGTATAACGTGCTTCCACCTGAAGTTTTCCACCAGTCATTCCTTCTTTTACACCGGAAGTGCAATCGTTCTTTTCACTTTCCCACGCAATGGTTTCTCTCTCTGCGGATGGCTCCGAATTCTGCGTGTCTTCCTTTATTTCCCACCAGGAAAGGACTGCTGATGCATTTTCCCTGTCCGGAAGATCCTGGCCACGCTCTGCATAGAGGTATACCTTTTCATTTTTCCCGGCACGGTCGTCCACCTCACAGGTTACGCTGTGCCCATCCGCATCCGTTTCATATGCATATGCCTGCTTTTTTCCATCTGCATCTGTCCGGCTTTTCAGTAATTTCACATCGCTAAACCATTTCCCGGACGGGAGTTCCGCCTGAATGGTCATACTTTTTGTAATCTTCAACTCTTTTCCGTCTGCGTTTTCATAACTGTTATAACCGCCATCGGATATTTCATAGCTGTATGTTCCGGGTCTTAAACTGATCGTTGTCCCTTTTGCCGTAACGGTGTTGTCATACGCATCTGTAAACTTAAGCGTCAGATTCTTCTGTGTTTTCCCGTCCTGCGTCGCATTTATCGTGATCTTTACGGCTGCCGCACTCAGATATTTTTCATATGCGGCAATTGCATTATTCAATTCTTTTAAAAGAGACGCCGCAACATCCTCTTCGGCATTGCGGTACGTTTTTCTTGCATTGTCATATGCCTTTGCACATGCCGGATCTTTCTGCACATGATTCGTCATCTTCTCGTATTCTGCCATGCGAAAAAGCAGCGCACTTCTGCTTTTTGCATATTCTGTCATCTCAGTAAATTCTACTACCTGAATGTCTTCCGGTGACGCATCCAGATCATAACTGCCGTCGTCGCAGAACACGCAATAGTTTCCCGCTTTCCCTTCTATTTTCTTTACGAAGCTGTCATCTACACTTCTTTCGAATTTGTATCCACTTTTCTGCAAAGCCGTCCAGATGGTATCTCCTGCCTCATACGTTACATATACCGGCAAGATCAGATTCTCATTTTTACCGGATGCTGCCAGAACGAAACTTCCTGCTCTCTTCGCGGTTTCTTCTTTCTGTTCCGTCAAATCTGCCGTCTGCTTTTTTGCACTGTCTGGTTCACTCTGCATTTGACTGTCTTTTGCAGAACTTTCCTGCTCATAACTTTCCTTTGCAAAACTACTCTTCGTGGTGCTCTCATCCGCCGCATACACAACCGGCCCCGTACTGACGCTTACCATCGTCACACATAGTATTCCCGCAAGTAATCGTTTCCACTGTTTCGTTTTCATGCGCATTCTCCTTCATTCTTATCTCGTTTGTTTCTGCTCAAATATTCTCTGGCTATCCTGCTGTACTTTTTGAATCAGCCAGCTCATTTTGCCAGCTTTATCTGTATCTCCAGCACAGATAATGATCCCGGAAACATTTCCATTTACTCCTTCGTTTCTTACAAAGACAAATCACTTTTTCCACATAAGCAAGCATTTCCTTTCTTTCTTTTTCGCTTACGGTATGCCCGCTGAATCTCGCTTTCTGATTAAGGAAATGCATCCGTTCGCTTTCTGCCTGCGCACATGTTTCGTCAGCCTCCGTTGCACCTGCAAAACCTGCCACCGGCACTTCCATGCCACATACTTTCACCTCGCACAGTTCCATAAGCTTTTGACTGTAGCCATACAATTCCGCAACTGCTGCCGCTGGTTCCATCTTACTGACTTCTATTTCAAAAGAAACTAATTTTTTTCTTCTCTTCCATAAAATGATAACGCTGATTCCCACAATAACAAGCACCAGAATCAGCAGAAACAGCCACAGAAGTTGTTTCCCGGTCTGTCCACGGAATACAGGTTTGTCATTCGAACTCTTCTCCTGCTGACCGTCCGCTTTTTGCGGCTCGTAGGTCTGTCCGCTTTTCTGATATAATTTTCCTGCTGCTCCGCCTTTTCCGTTTGTGCCTGACAGGATGTCTGATAATTTCTGCTCATCTTCCTTATCTGTATAACCCGGCGTCACTTCAAACGGGATCCAACCAACGCCGTCCAGATAATATTCCGTCCACGCATGCGCCTGTTTTTTCTTAATTTTCACCGGCTGTCCGGCTTTCACATTTCTCATCTCATCTACGGACATATAATAACCTTCCACATAACGCGCCGGTACTCCGAGATAGCGAAGCATCAATGTAGCTGCTGTCGCATAGTGTACATCATATCCATTTTTGGTCTGCTCAAACGTATAGCGCAGAAAATCCTGTTTGCCATTATCTGTTCGTACAGCTTCATTATAATTTAACTGGTTCGCCAAAGTATCCTTCACCAGCTTTAAGATCTCTGTCAGCGAATGTTCTTCCTTTTTTTCATTTTTCAGAAGTTCTTCCATCACGCCGATCGCCGTGTTCGTAAGGCGGAGATCCTTTGCATAGACAAATTTCCGGTATGCCTCTTCCTTCTTAAGATACTGCTGTACTTTTTGCTCCTTCTGGTGTTTTTCAATCCAGACTGCCTGTTTGTACCAGTCCGCCGTACTTCCGGTGTAGTATGTCAGTTTCTCTTTTCCGGTCTGCGCCGGATTTTCTGTATCTCCGATCACATCTTCCGCAAAAGCGGTTCCTGCTTTCAAACCATATGGTAAATACCTGTTTTTCTCGCATGCCGATACATTTTCAACTATCACGGACGCTGTTTTTTTCTTACCGGAAAGTCCAAGTGCCTCGCCCGTTACGTTCTGTCCGTAGAGGCCCGATCTGTGCATCCAGTAAAATAAAGCTTTTCCTTCTTTTCGATCTTTCGCATCCAGTGGCTCCCAGGAACTCCCTGTATAGATTTCCCCGGTCATCTGTCTGAGATAAAGTTTCTGCGGATGCTCCATCGTGACAAGAAGCGCTGTCTTTTTACTCTGTGTCCGCTGTTTTATATCCGTAAGCACACCCTCTGTCAGCGCAGTCTCTCCATGATCGTAACGCATGGCATGTATTTTTCCTGCAAGTTCCAACCTTGCATGTCCGGCATCGAGCGTATCTGCACCTGTACGTTCCAGGATTTCTTTTACGATTCCACTCCCTGCGAGGCAGATGCCGGCTATCAGCACCAACGCACCTGCAAGTGCTATCCTGTTCTTCCAGAATCTTTTTCGTAAACTATCTCCTGCCATACCGGAACGGCACGCAAAATATATGGCAAGAAAGAGTGTTCCTGCAAACAGTCCCCATCTTTTCCGGAAAAATCCGATTCCATATCCTGCCATCCAGATTGTCCAGACCACAAGGAGCATTCCTGTTCTTTTCTTTTTCACAAGAACAAAAAGCAACATTCCGAGAAGTACTGCAAGAAGAACTTCTGCCAGTACACTTCCTGCTTTTCCATGCACCGGATAATCCAGCCAGATTTTCCCTGTCTTTCCTGTGAGAAATGCTCTCCAGACATTTCCCTGTCTGCTGAAACCATTTTTCACAGCCTTTCTCTTTACCAGCGCTGTAAGAAGCAGGATTATGCTGAGCCCTGCGAACCACCAGTTGTCAGAAATGGATTTCTTATTCTGTTTTTTCTTTGTGATATAAAGTCCTGCCAATATAACATCCTTCCTGCATTTTACACGCTGTTCTTTACAAACTGTTTCTTATAATCTCTTCTTTGTGATCTGTTCTTTATAATTCCATTCTTATCAGATCTTCTCTGTAAGTTCCGGCGCAGTAGATGATCCTGCCCGGTTCCGCAATTCTTCGTTCCGGTTCTCTGGCGCAGAGTACCTCTGTCACCTGCGCTTCCTTCAACTCATCCGGAAGATTTCCTTCTTCCTGATTTTCCATTCCAAAAACAATCACTTTCGCATATGTATTCTGCGTCTGCTCTTCCACCGGAAATTCTCCTTTTAACATCTGCGCGATCGCCCGCTGCAGTTCTTCCTCTGTTCCGACCGGCATATAACAGCTCTCCTCATTCTGCTGCCATCCAAGTGTAAATGTCTCACCCATTTCCCAGATCATCTGAGCAGCAGATGAAACAACTTCTGCCATCGTATCCATTTCTCCTGCTTCTGCCTGTCCTTCCTTATTCCAGAACAAAAGCAATGTTTTTATTTCCGGAAGGCTCGGCTCTCTTATGATAAGCTGCCCTCTCTTTGATGATAATTTCCAGTGGATCTGCCGCAGGCTGTCACCGGGTGCATAATCGCGGAGCGCATACGTCTCGGTCTGATCGTTTCCTTTCCGGAACGGCGACCATTCTTCGGCATCCTCTGTACTTCCGGCTGCCGGCTCTAAAACTATCTGCGGTACAAATGTATCCGGCAGTACAACCGTTTTTGCCACAGACTGTGTCCCGTTCTCTTTACAGCGGACAGCAAGAAAACCAAGCCAGTCCATCAGATAAACTCCGGTTATCTTCATCGTCAGATAACCGCAATAATCTGAGCGAAAGGAAAAACTTTCTTTTGTCTGTTTCTCTGTCACTGTCGGAATCTCAATATCCTGTTCCGTCATTTCTTTCGTCAGCCTGTTTTTCATCTGTACTCTGACAAAACTATGAAATACCGGAAGTTTTCCTCTGTTTTCAACAAAAATATCCGCATCCTGTTCTTTTCCTTTTTCGGCAGACGCCGAGCAGAAAATCTCCATTTTCAGATTCTTTCTTATGTACAGATTCAAAGCTGTACTTATAAACGGAATCAGAAACCAGAACACCACGCAATAAAATGCTATGGCACTGTCACGAAAAAATACAACTGTTCCAAGTACCGCCAGCACAAATATCCAGCTGATCATTCCTTTGATCCTTTGTTTTCTCATCGAATCACTGACTCCTTTATCTCCGGTCCCGGAATCTGTTCTGTCAGTTCTTTTAAGACAAACTCCGCAGACTGTTCATGCAGTCTGGCTTTGGCGGAAAGCAACAGTCTGTGCACACATACCGGTGCAAAGATTTCCAGCACATCTGCCGGTATCACATAATCCCGTCCTTTGATAAATGCACATGCTTTCGCGCTCCGGCATACTGCAAGCGCCGCTCTCGGACTTAAGCCAAGCTGAATATTTTCCTGTGTTCTCGTCGCTTCAACAAGTTCTGAAATATAATTGTAAATCAGATCATCCACATAGACGTTCTGCACCTCTCCGATCAGTCCGAGAAGTTCCGGAATATCCACTGCCGGCTGCACATCATCCAGCGGATTGGCGTGATGTCTGTCTTTCATCATCTCAATCTGCCCGGCACGATCCGGGTATCCCATTTTCAGTTTCATCAGGAAACGGTCAAGCTGTGCATTCGGCAGTTTCTGAGTACCCGCTGTACCGACCGGATTCTGGGTCGCAAGAACAATAAATGGTTCTTCCAGTTTTCTCGTGACGCCGTCCACTGTCACCTGTTTTTCCTCCATTGCTTCCAGAAGCGCTGCCTGTGTCTTGCTGGACGTACGGTTGATCTCGTCTGCCAGCAGGAGATTTGTCATGATCGCGCCCGGTTTATACTGCAATTCTCCTGTCTGCATATCATAAGCAGAAAATCCGACAATATCTGACGGCATCGTGTCCGGTGTAAACTGGATACGCTTATTATCCAGGCCAAGCGCCTTCGCAAATGCTGTCGCAAGTGTTGTTTTTCCGGTTCCCGGCACATCCTCCAACAACACATGTCCCTGTGCCAGTACTGCGATCAGAACTTTCTCTATGACATCATCTTTTCCGACAATGGCTTTTTTCACTTCTTCCTGTATCTGTACTATTTTATCGTGCATATCTGTTCCTTTCTCCCTGCTATCCTTCTGCATTTTATTTAAAATCAAAAATCCATTTCTTCTCTGTCCGCAATTTCTGTACCGCTTCCAAAGCGATCATTGCCTGATACGTTGCCATCGCACTTCCTTCTTCGTCCGCTTTTTCATGCATATATATGCCATCCTCTTTACGGAACTTTGCAAGCGCGTCCAGCAGTGTGCTTTCTGTTTTCGTAAATGTCTCATCCTTTTCCGGATCTCTTTCTAGTGCGCACAGTGCAAGGATCACCTGGGAAATGGATTCAGAACTTGCAATATTATCATATAGAAATTCTGCATCGTCAGACTCCTGCGCAGCAAGCCATTTTACTGCTGCATCGATACTTTCTTTCATCTTCTGCGCATCCAGTTTTTCCTTCTTACATTTGTCTTCTTTATAATAAGGTGCAAGTGCCTGCACCGCCATAGCTGTTATATCTACTTCCGGATCCAGACTGTTGTCGATACAAAAACCACCACTTTCTTTTTGATACTCCAGAAGCTCTGTTATAAACTTCTTTCTAAGCTCCGGCTGCTTTGGATTGTTATAATCTCCGGCATCCAGCATAAGCAATGCATAGCACAGTCCATTTGCGCCCTGGATTCCCGGATCGCCTTTCGTAAAATTCCAGGTTCCGTCCGCAACAAGATCGATCACTTTCCCGGATGCGTTTTTCACTTTTTCCGGATTCCCGTCAAGCGCCAGCATCGTAAGTGCGATCCGGTGATATTCGGTTGCCTTTACTTTACTTAAACCGCCGCCCTGCTCATATGTTTTTTCGACATACTTCTGCAGCCGATTCAAATATGCCGCCTGCACTTTGCTGTCTGCTTTTCCCGAGAATGTCAGCGCAACCGCCGTCCAGTCGCTCGTTCCGTCTCCCGCCGGAAGCGTACTTTCATCCAACAGGACAGATTTTTCTTGTGATTCGTAAAATGTATCCAGACTTTCCGCGCTCTGTGCAATCTGCGATTTCAAATCTTTTTTTACCTGCTTCTCTTCCTTTGCACATCCGGCACTTCCAACAGCAAGTGTAAATGCAAGGATTCCTGCAAGCAGGCGTTTTCCATATTTTCTCATTTTCTTCTCCCTGGCAGAGACTTTTATTCTCTGTGATCTCTTAATTTTCTGTTTCCCCTATTTTGTTTGGCGTATCAGAAATTGTTGGTTTTTGCATTTTCTCACTTTAGTGTATCTGCAGTTGTTTCTTCTTTATCTGTCGGCTGCTTCTTATCCGATGAATCTGGCTTATCTGTGGAGCCCGGCTTGTCTGTGGAGCCCGGCTTATCTGTGGAACCCGGCTTGTCTGTGGAGCCCGGCTTATCTGTGGAACCCGGTTTGTCTGATGAATCTGGCTTATCTGTAGAACCTGGTCTATCCGGTTTCTCAGAGTTTCCTGTCGCCGGAAGTGTTTCCCGCTTTGTCTCGCCACACCGCTTACATGTATACTCTACATATCCATCTTTCGTCGCTGTAGGTTCCACGCGGGATGTCTCTTTATAACTGTGTCCCTGTTCAATAATCTCGCCGTCTCTCCAGACTGCACAATAACCGGATAATGTTCCTTCTGTTGTCGCTGTCACACCGACGTCTTTTCCATAAGCAACTGTATAGCGGAGCACGATCTTCTCTCCACCGTTTAACTTCCATGCAGACATTGCCTTACCCGGGCAGTAACTTCCGTTTATGAAATACAACCATCCCGAACCTCTTGTGAAATCAAATTCGCTCAGTCGGTCTCTGGAGCCCGGCGAAGTAAACGTAATACCATCACGCTTCAGCAATTTTTCCAGTCGTTCTCCAATCTTACAACCTTTAAATGCATCCGCGCGGGCAATGCTGCTCAGATAAAATTCCTGTTTTACAGAACCGCCGGAATTATAAGCATACCCGTAATCATCCAGCATTTTCAGCACCGCTTCTGCCGCCGTATCTCCGGCTTTTACATCTACTGTTCCTTCTTCTACAACGCCACATTCCACGGTTGTCGCGTCAATAACAACCGAGACGCTTCCGATTTTCTCATCTTTATTATGATACTGGTAGCGGAGCTTATATTCCACATACTTGGAATTGCCGTCTTTGTCCCACGCGAGCACTGTGATCACATGGTCGGAAGTATCGCCCACATTCGGACGTTTAAACTGTAATTCATATTCATATACACCACTGCCGGTCGGATTTGTCACTTCTTTTCCATCCATGATTACACGGATCGCATTCGAATAAATACGTTTTTCTTCCCATGTTTTCGCACTAACTGTAAATGTAAATTCCGATGTATGGATCGTATTTAATCCGTCATCCAGATTTGTCTCTATCAAGGGCGGATGCTTTCCTACTGTCGGATTATTTTTATCTGCCTTATCTGCCTCATAATTGACCACTGCCTGCGCCCAGTCACGGTTTCCTTTTTCATCCGTATAGTAAATGGTAATAACATTTTTACCGTGCTTTAATGTTGCCTGATAATCTTTCTGATTTTCTGATTTCAGCCAGGTTCCGTTGCCGGTATCATTCTCATGCTTGTAATTTACTTTTATCTTCGCGTCTACATCAGACTTCGAATAATATGCATAAAAATCCAGCTTATCTTCTGTAAGCTCCGAATAAGTGATTGTCCGGCTGTAAAGATCCGTCACCAGTTTTCCGTCTTTGTTTCCGGTATTATCTCCGTTATCCGGCTTTTTCAGATTATGTTTTCCACTGTCTGCATCATTATCTCCATTCGGATTCTTCCCCGGAACTTTATCGTCCGGTTTGCCATTATCACCCTTTGTCTCCTGGTTTCCTTTCTGTTTCTGCGCTTTTGAACCAGAAGATTTCTTTGTCTTTTTCTGTTTCTTCTGTGTGGCGTTCTCTTTTGACATCTCCTGCGTCTTCGTCCCGGAACCATTTCCGTTCTTCTGCGCTTTGTCATCGGTTCCATTTTTTAACTGTTCTTTTTTCTTACCTGACTGACCACCGGTTCCGAAATTCGTCTTTAACTTTGTTGTCTTATCCGAAATCGGATTATTCGGTTTCACAGTCCGCCCCGGCAGCATCCACAAAAGTGCAACAATCAGAAGAAACGGAAGGATGCCTGTCAACAGTTTTTTTATTCGTTTCTTATTCATTTATCTCTCTCCCAGACTAAATTTTCTTCTGATTCTCATTAGTTTTCGTGTCCACGGTTCTGCTGCCAGATACAGCACAAGCGCCGTGCACACTCCATGACTGATATCAAAATACAAACTCTGCGCATAGGCAAGTCCGATTGTTTTCCAGTTGATCGGATCTACATAGCCGATAATATATTGAAGGTTCATAAACCAGCCATAAGCAATTCCGCAGAAAAATCCGAACACACACAACCGGACTGGTTTCTTTCTCTTTCCATGTTCATCTGTCTGCACCTGTCCTACTGTACCAAATACACCGATCCGGTACAGAAGTCCGGTCACCAGACCGATCATCCCCCATGAAAACATCTGCCACGGTGTCCACGGTCCCTGCCCGAACAGAAAATTACTCAAAAGCGCCGCAAGCGCACCGGTAAGATATCCTGCTTTCGCACCAAATGCAATCGCCGTGATCATCACGATCGCCGTCACCGGCTTGAAATTCGGAAGTGGTACTATGGAAAATACTGCTCTTCCCACTACGCACATTGCCGCCATCAGAGCAACCGGCACGAGATCTCTTGCCTGTGCTTTTCTTTTATCAAATGTCAGATAGAACGGTACCGATGTCAGGATCAGAAACAGCACTGCCAGCACCAGATCTGAATTTTGCATGATCCAGTTCAGGAACGGCTTTCCTGCCTTGCCAGAAAGAAAGGAAGGCGTACGCATCATCCAGGTATATCCGGCAAGCAAAATAAGCAGAAGCAGGCATGTGAAAATCGCTGCTATGTCACTTCTTCGTTTTGTTTTCTGCATACTGGTTCCTCCTTTCCATGATTTATGTTCTCTTTGCTTTTATTTCTTTGCTGGTAATTACAATACTGCCCTTACAACTTCCTCGCACGTAATCGCCTCTGGAATTTCATTCCCGGCAATCTGGTTTGCCGCTGTTGTGTAGAAACGGTTTCCCGCAAAAAATGCGTGCGGCTCTCCTTCAGAGAGCACCTGACCGTCAAACAATAAACCGCATCGATCGGCATAAGCTGCCGCAAATTCCAGATCGTGTGTTACAAGGAGAATCGCAATGCCACCCTGTGTCAGTTTCTTCAGTAAGCCTGCAAGTTTCTTCTTAAGATATACATCCAGACCTTTTGTTGGCTCATCCAGAAGCAATATCTTCGCATCCAGAAGCAGTAACTTTCCAAGTGCCGCCCTCTGCATCTCACCTCCGCTTAAGTCATATGGATGCATGGAAATCTTATCTGAAAGCTCCAGAAATTCTGCCATTTCTTTTGCACGTTCTACATCCTGTCCGGCACTTTCCAGAAGTTCTTCCCATACAGTATCATACTGGAAAAGTACTTGCGGACTTTGCGGGAGCATGGCAATACGTTCTCCCTTTTCCCGGATTACTCTGCCTCGCCGCTCTTTTATAATTCCGGTCAGTATTTTTAATAATGTGCTTTTCCCGGCTCCGTTCCCGCCAAGAAGAGCAAACATTTCTCCTTTATATAAAGACAGATCCAGACTCCTTAAAATGTCCACTCCGCTTCTCTCATACCGGAACCAGACTTCCTTCGCACGCAGGACGATGTGTGAATCTTTTTTATCTGCTTTTCTTGTTCCGCTATATTTCATATCAGACTGTCTATTACATCTGTCAGTCAGCACCTCCGCCAGAGCAAGTCTGCCATCCCGGATTGTAAGCGGCAACGGCTTCCCACTGTCATAGATTCCTCTTTTCTTTAATTCCTTAAATATCCGTACTGCTGCCGGAAGTCCTTCATAGATTCTTGATGTATGCTCATCGTTCTCCTCTTCCATTGAAAAGCTCAGCATCTCTGCCAGCTTCTGCGGTGTTTTCAGTGCTTTTTTCTTTCCATTTTCCATCAGAAGGACACGGTCTGCCATCAGAAATACTTCTTCCAGCCGGTGTTCACACAAAAGTACCGCAACACCCAGCTCCCGATTGATCTTGTGAACCATCTGCAATAAATTAGATGCCGCCAGAGGATCCAGCATACTGGTCGGCTCGTCCAGGAGCAGAAGTTCCGGATTCATCACCATCACAGAGGCAAGATTTAACATCTGCTTCTGTCCACCGGACAATTCGCCTGTCTTTCTGTGAAACAATGTCTCCATGCCGAAAAAGCTCGCCATCTCACTCACACGCCGGCGGATCGTCTGTACCGGCAATGCCGCATTTTCCAGTCCAAATGCCAATTCATGCCACACCGTATCCGTCACGATCTGATTGTCCGGATTCTGCTGCACATACCCAATGCGAAATGCACTGATCTGTTCGTCATACTCCTGCAATGACTTATTTTTATAATAAATATTTCCTGCAAATTTTCCTGCCGGCTGCATCTGTGGCTTCGCCATCCGCAGAAGTGTTGTCTTTCCACACCCGGATGCCCCGCACACAACAAGAAACTCTCCTTCTCCCATCGAAAAGGTAAGTTCATCTAACGCTTTTTGTTCCGCTTCCGGATAAGTAAAACCTACCCCTTCAAATCGTAAGAGTTCCATGCTTTTTCTTCCTTCCATTGTATCAGTCCCGGGATTCCGAGAAGTATCAAAAATAAAACGAGAAACAAAATATTTGCTTTTTTGCTTCCTCCACTTTGTATCTGCGGGTAAAATTCCATCGTCATACATCCCATGCCCCGAAGTACGAAACAAAAAATCACGATTACACCCACTATGCCTGAAAAGAAAATATCTTTTTGTTCAAACCGGAACAGATGAAATGTTGTTCTTTTTCGCAGTCCGTAACCTCTTGCTTTCATAGAATCCGCCTGCTCCACTACATTTTCCAGGCTCCACCCAAGCAGTACCGTAACTGTCTGCAGTGCGTCCTTTGTCCGTGAAAGTATCTGTTTCCACCCACGCTCTTCTTCCGTTCCTTTTAACATCTTCTGACTGTCACGGATCTCTTTCATTTTTTTAGTCAGATCCGGGATATAATTCCATGCCATTGTAATAAGAAGTGTGCTGGATGGAGCAATTTTCCCAAAAAGATAAAGAAATTTATCATTTGTCATCACTTTCTGATAACAGGCAAACCATAAAATAATCGCCGCCATCGACAAGCCCGATGTCAAACCATACCCAAACGCTTCCAGTGTGATCCACTGATTTCCAAGTTTGAATAACCGTGTCACACCTCTGTGATTCAGAAGCGGATTGACAACCGCTATAAAAAGCACGACTGGAAGCATCCATTTACACCACGAAAATGCACGTCTTCCTTCTATATTATATAGAAAAAACAGTGCACATGCACACGCCAGCACCATTGCCAGCGGATGATGGCAAAGAAAAAACAGTACCATCACTGCCACGAAATATGAAAATAAACATGCCGGGTGTAATTCTTCAAAACTACTCATTCTTTTCCTTCCACTCTTTTGCTTTCTCTTTATCGGTTCCTTTCAGATCAGCACCAAGATCACAACTGTAATTCCATTGCACTTCATCGCCATCTTTTAATGTATATTCACCACAGCTTACTTTTGCATATTTGCCGTTCACACTGTACATCCAACCGCTCCAACGTCCACCGTCCTGTTCATACAGGTTGCCGATTCCCTGAATATAGGCTGTCTTTTTGCCGCCGGAATACTCCATCTGTATTCCTTTGGCATCCTGCACTTCGCAGAGCAGATCAAATACGGAACTGCCCTTCTTCACCTGCATTTTTTCCTTTTTCAGCATGCAGCCATCTTTCGGCAGCACACCTTTCCACTTTTTCTGTTTTGTCAGACCCTTTTTAATCGCCGTATCACAACGGATTTCCACAGATACGTCCATTTTTTCTTCACTGGTCTTTGAAGATCCGGCTCTGTCCGGTGTCTCCTGTGCACATCCTGCCAACAGCAGACAAACGCTCAATATCGCTGTGATTTTCCACAATTTCTGTTTTATTTTTATCATTTTTCCACCTTGTTCTTACTTTTTATCCCCAATATATCTGCCTGCCTCCTCTGCTTACAAACAAACTCATTCAGAGTCAGACTTTCTAACCTGTTATAAACTATTATAAATAAGTATAAAAAATAAGCCTCCGTCTTCATGCCTCCGGACTTCTCTTTTATGATCTCCAGATACCTGTATCCTGTCTCGCAGTTCCAACCTACTCACGTCCCTTCTCAAGAATCTCTCGTTCTCAATGGATCTGACGCTTTCGTCCTGATTACAGTAGGGATAAAGTCTGTGGCGGAATCTCACCGCATGTTCCTTGAAAAATATAATAAGCCACTACAAACTCTGTTCGGGCTTCTGTATTTTCCTGCATCTGTACAGACGACCATTTTCATTCTGTTAATCCATATGAATCTTACTATCCCTGCCTGTGTTTGTCAAGCACACCACAGTTCCTGCCACCGACATTTTTCCCCGGCTGCTATGGCCACAGAGACGAGATACGCTCTCGCGAATCTCGCTCTGATTAGCGGTCGTCAAATACACTGTACAAGTGCGTGTATTTTCCTCGTCGCCATAACAAAAAGCAGAAGGACTTCCTGCCCACCGGACAGGCTGCCTTCTGCTTTTTATTATTCCTATATTATGATTCCTCACCCATGCTCACACGCTCAATGTGCATGGCAAGATAACCGATCTCCATATCTTCCAGAGTTACCCGGAGCGCCTTGCTCATATGCTCACAGACAGTCTTCGCCAGTGCATATGATTCTGGAAATTTATACTCTACATAATCATTCATGTTAATTTTCAAAGATTCTCCGTTAAGCGCTCTTGCCACCATATATTTGACATGATTCATAAGACGGTTATAACTCAGTGAAATAATATTAATATGGATACCTTTCTTTTCTTCAATCAGGGATACACACTCTCGCACAGCTCTCGCCATTTGCATCGAAACAGAAACCGACTCCTCTTCCAATGCAGAATGAATATGAAGCGCCACATAGCCGACTTCATCATCATCGATCTCTATATTTTTTTCCTTTTTCAGCATCTCTTTCAGCATGCAGGCAATCTTAAATTCACTGTAAAATAAAGCCTGTATATCTTCCGTCAATGGATTCGATATCTGCTCACCGCGTTTAATTCGCTCTACAGCAAATGCAATATGATCTGCTATCGGGAATAAAATACTTCTGTCTACTTTTCCAAATTGTTCCTCCGCTGCATTCAGGATCTGATTCGCCATCTGAAAATACTCCGGTGCTACACTTTTGATCAAATCTGCCGCGTCACCTTTAGAAGATGTTTCCTGCAGAGAATAAACGGTGCAGGTTTCCGGTTTCTCCATCCGTTCACCGATTTTTCTTCCAAATCCTGCTCCTTTCCCGAGTAGAACATATTCTTTCTGATCATTCAGGTCAATTACGATCACACCATTGTGATTTAACACTTTGCTAATACGATACATGTTTTCCCCACCTTTATCTGCCTTTGACAGATTTCCTTCACTATTCCTAGTCTAACATATATCCTTCATATTCACAAATCTGTTTTCGAAGTTTTAACACCATAGACGGTGCTACGGAAAGTTCATCCACGCCAATTTCCATAAAAGTATCTGTCAATTCCAGATCTGCGCCAAGCTCACCGCAGATTCCAACCCATTTTCCATGTTTGTGCGCATTTTCTGTCACCATTCGGATCATACGGATAATTGCCTTGTGATGGGCATTATAAAAATCATCCAGCTTTGCATTCTGACGGTCGATTGCCATCGTATACTGCGTCAGATCATTCGTTCCGATACTGAAGAAATCAACCATCTGCGCCAGTTCGTCGCTGACCATCACTGCTGCCGGTGTTTCAATCATAATTCCCTGTTCCGGAATCTGATATGGAACTCCCTCTTTTGTCAATTCGTTTTCTACTTCTTTTACAATTTTCTGGATTTTGGCAACTTCCTCTTCCGATGTAATCATTGGATACATCACAGACAAGTTCCCATATATCGCTGCGCGAAGAAGAGCACGAAGCTGTGTTTTGAAGATTTCCGGCTGTTTCAGGCAGATACGGATGGCACGATATCCCATTGCCGGGTTTTCTTCTTCACCCAGTCCAAAATAATCCACCTGTTTATCTGCTCCAATGTCCAGTGTACGGATAATCACTTTCTTTCCCGCCATTGTCTGTAATACCTGACGGTATGCACGAAACTGCTCTTCCTCCGTCGGAAAATCTTCTCTTCCCAGATACAAAAACTCACTCCGGAACAGACCAACACCTTCTGCATCATTTTCCAGTACGGAAGGAATATCGCCCACGTTTCCGATATTTGCATACAGATGTACTTTTTTCCCATTTTTCGTACAGGTTTCTTTTCCTTTGTATTTTTGCAGAAGCGCCTCTTTTTCTGCTTCCTCCTGCATCTTTTCCTTTGCAGCCGCACACTGTTCTTCTGTCGGCTCTGTGATAAATGTTCCTGCAAACGCATCCAGGACAGCGGTCATTCCATTTTCCAGTTTATCCAGATCCATTTCTGTTCCGATCATTGCCGGAATATTCATCATTCTCGCAAGAATTGCCGTATGGGAATTGGAAGAGCCATGTACAGTTACAAATCCAAGAATTTTCTCCTTATCCAACTGCACGGTCTCACTCGGCGTAAGATCATCTGCAACAATAATAGATGCTTCCTCTCCTGCTTCCATTCCTATGCTGTTTCCATTTAAATTCTCAACCAGACGATTAGAAATATCTTTGACATCCGCAGCTCTTGCCTGCATGTAATCATCATCCATTGCCGCAAACATCTCTGCAAAATTATCACCTGTCACTGCGACGGCATAAGAAGCACTGACTTTTTCTGTACGGATCATATTGCAGATGGCATCCTGATAATCTTCATCTTCCAGCATCATCTGATGCACTTCAAAAATTGCCGCACTCGCTTCGCCAACCTCACTTAATGCTTTTTCATATAAATGCTGAAGCTGTTCTTTCGATGTTTCAACTGCTTCTTCTACTTTTTTAATCTCCGATTCCGGATCCCCTGCTTTTTCTCTTTTTACCTGTACATCCTGTTTTTTAAGGACTGTAACCGGTCCAAGGGCAATGCCCTTGAATACCGGTTTTCCTTTATATTCCTGTGCCATAGTTTTTACCTCAACGATATTTTCCACTCTTTTGCATTCTGCAAACTTTTACAGATTTGCCTCCAAAAATGCTTTGATTCCATCTGCTGCCGCTTCTTCATCCGGTCCTTCTGCTGTCACACGTACTTCCTGTCCGCATTTGATTCCCAGTGCCATTAAAGCCATCAATCTTGTAACTTCTGCAGATTTTTCATCTTTGTAAATCGTAATCTTACTTTCGTATTTTTTTGCCTCTTTCGCAAGCATTCCTGCCGGTCTTGCATGGATTCCCTGTTCGTCTTTTACTGTGTACATAAATTCTTTCATTTGTTTAATCTCCTTTTTTCATTTTTCTTTATATAATGTTGGATCCTCCAACGGGTTCCTTAATATCTGTCTATTGCAAATAATGGTTCTCCTGCTTTGATCTCGCCTTCTGCCAGAAGTCTTACTTTATCACTGTCTTCCAGTTCTGTACAAAGGACCGGCGAACACAGAGACGGGGCATGTGCTTTCAGAAAATCAATATCAATTTCCATCAGTTTTTCGCCCTTTTTCACTTTCTGTCCATTTTCTACAAATACCTGGAAGCCTTCACCGTTCAGGCTTACTGTATCAATTCCGATATGAAGCAATAAAGATAAGCCACTGTCAGTTAAAAATCCAATTGCATGTTTCGTATCAAATACAAACACGACTTCTCCGTCCTCCGGCGCAACAATCTGTGCATTTTCCGGTGTCACAACTGCTCCATCTCCCATCATGCGTCCGGCAAATCCTTCATCCGGTGCAGTAGACAGGTCGGCTGCCAGACCTGTGATCGGACTGGACACGATAATTGTCTCTTTTACTTCTTTTGTTTCATTTTCTGCAGTTGTATTTTCTTCTTTTGTTACAGCAACTTCTTCTGCCTGCGGAACGATTTCTTCGTCCGGTGCTGTTTCTAAATAGTCTTCAAAGTTTGACTTGATCACTGTAACTTTCGGTCCGTAAATGATCTGCACTCCATTTCCTTTATGAACCACTCCGGAAGCTCCTGTCGCTTTCAAAATACTATCCTGTACAAGTTCCGGTTTGTTAACTGTGCAGCGAAGTCTTGTCGCACAGCAGTCTACGTCAGAAATATTTTTCTTTCCACCAAGTCCTACAAGAATTCCTTCTGACACTGCATCCTCTGGATTTGTTGCTGCACCTTCTTTTCTTGCGTTGACATCTGCTCTCGTATAAAGCTTTACTTCTTCCACATCGTCACGTCCCGGTGTTTTCAAATCCATTTTCTTGATCAGAAAACTAAACAAGAAATAATAAACGATAAAATATCCAACTCCGACGATCACGATCCAGATCCAGTTTGTCTTTTCATTTCCCTGTAAAATTCCAAACAGAAACATATCGATCAGTCCACCGGAGAATGTCATTCCGACACCGACTTTAAAGACGTGCATCAGCATATAAGCAAGTCCTGCGAATACACAGTGAATTCCATACAGCACCGGTGCAACAAATAAGAATGTAAATTCCAGTGGCTCTGTAATTCCTGTCAGCATAGAAGTCAGGGCTGCGGATAATAATAAACCTGCAACTGCTTTCTTCTTTTCCGGTTTTGCTGTCTTATACATTGCAAGCGCGGCTCCCGGCAATCCAAAGATCATAAGTGGGAATTTTCCACTCATAAATCTTGTCGCAGATACTGCAAAATGTTTTACAGACGGATCTGCAAGCTGTGCAAAGAAAATATTCTGTGCACCTTCGATAGTTTTTCCAGCCACCTCTAATGTTCCGCCTACACCAGTCTGCCAGAATGGAAGGTAGAATACGTGATGCAATCCAAACGGGATCAGCAGACGCTCCATAAATCCGTAAACCCATGTTCCTGCATATCCGGATTTCAAAACAAGATCTCCGATGTGATAAATGCCAGACTGGATCACCGGCCATACAAAGAACATTAAAATTCCGACTCCTACATAGACCAGACCGGAAATGATCGGTACAAATCTCGTTCCGCCAAAGAATGATAACACCTGCGGAAGTTCGATCTTATAGAAGCGGTTATGCAGCGCCGCAACTCCAAGCCCTACGATAATTCCACCGAACACACCCATCTGCAGGGAAGTGATTCCACATACATCTGCAACTGCTCCTTCTAACATCGCGTCTGCTCCACCGTTTGCCGTAATCAGCGCCCCGATGGAAGCGTGCATGATAAAAAATGAGATTACAGATGCAAGTGCTGCAACTTCTTTCTCTTTCTTTGCCATACCGATTGCAACACCCATTGCAAAAATCACCGGCAGATTCGTGAAAATAATATTTCCGGCTGCGCTCATAACCTGCAGGATCAAGTTCAGCACCGTACCCGGTCCCATAATCTTCATCAGTCCATACGTTTTCAACATTGTTTCATTGGTGAACGATCCACCAAGCCCGAGCAGCAGTCCCGCTACCGGAAGAATTGCTATCGGAAGCATGAAGGATCTTCCGACTCTCTGCAAAACTCCGAAAATTTTGTCTTTCATAGTTTTTCTTCTCCTTTAGTTTCTTGTTATAGTGTATCCGTTTTTAACATTTATATAGGAAAATTCTCCGCTTCGCGCGAGTGGGCATCTTTTCAGAGAGGTTTATGCAAGAAAAACAAAGTTTCATATATACAGCAAAAAAAAGACATTACCCCTACATAAATATCAAAATACTTATGCACGGTTAATGCCTGCTTACTCAGTTACACACCATGTATGCCATATTTATAACATATCGAAAAAAGAAAGTCAAGATGTAAATTTTATAGAAATCACATACAAAATTTACATCCTGACTCACCTTTGTTGTGCTGCGCACAGCTTTGGCGTGCTCATAATTTGTGGTATCCAGCTTCTTCTCTGTTTTCTTTACAGATAGTTCATAAGAAGTCGCCTCCTGCCAGCGGCAGGTATACGTCAATTATAGCAACACAGCACGGCCTTGAAAAGTAAAGAAAGCCGGAATATGAATTTTATAGAAATCACATACAAAATTCACATCCCGGCTGACTACCGTTATTTGTTCTTATTTACTACAGTTTTATTTACCATAGTAGCATTTCAGATACATTTCTTTGATTTCTTTCATCAGTGGATATCTTGGGTTAGCTGCTGTACACTGATCGTTAAATGCCTGCTCTGTCATCTCATCTAATGTATCAAGGAAGTATTTCTCATCGATACCATAGTCTTTGATCGTCTTTTTGATGCCGATCTTCTCTTTGAGTACTTCCAGTTTTGCAAGGAAGTTTTCAAATACTTCTTCATCTGTATTTCCCTGGCATCCTGCGAAACGTCCAAGCTCTGCATAGCGGGCAAGTGCGTGTGGATACTGGTACTGAGAAAATGTTCCCATCTTTGTCGGTACTTCTGCTGCATTATATCGCATAACTTCTGTTAAAATAACTGCGTTTGCAACACCGTGTGGCAGATGGTGGAACGCTCCTAATTTATGAGCCATTGAGTGGTTCAGTCCAAGGAATGCATTTGCAAATGCCATACCAGCCATGCAGGAAGCATTTGCCATATGTTCTCTTGCAATCGGATCATTTGCTCCGTTTTCATAAGCAGATGGCAGGTTTTCAAATACCATTTTCACTGCTTTCATAGCAAGACCATCAGTGTAATCTGTTGCCATGATAGATACATATGCCTCGATCGCATGTGTCATAACATCAATACCGGATGCACTTGTCAGTCCTTTTGGGGCTGTCATTGCATTGTCAACATCTACGATTGCCATATTCGGAAGCAGTTCGTAGTCAGCGATCGGCCATTTTACACCAGTCTCTGCATCTGTGATGATCGCGAAAGGTGTCACCTCAGATCCTGTTCCAGAAGATGTAGGAATTGCTACGAAATATGCCTTCTCTCCCATTTTCGGGAATGTAAATACTCTCTTACGGATATCCATGAAATCCATTGCCATGTCTTCAAAGTTTGCTTCCGGATGTTCATACATCACCCACATAATCTTTCCAGCATCCATTGCAGATCCACCACCGAGTGCGATGATTGTATCCGGCTCAAATGCGCGCATCTGGTCTGCACCTTTCTGTGCACACTGTAATGTCGGATCCGGTGCTACTTCATAGAAGCATGTGTGCTGAATTCCCATCTCATCCAGTTTCTCTTCAATCGGTTTTACATATCCATTTTTATATAAGAAGCTGTCGGTTACGATAAATGCTTTTTTCTTATGCATTACGGTTCCAAGTTCATCCAGTGCTACCGGCATACAGCCTTTCTTAAAGTATACTTTCTCAGGTGTTCTGAACCACAGCATGTTCTCTCTCCTCTCAGCTACCGTCTTAATGTTGATCAAATGTTTTACGCCTACGTTCTCTGATACAGAGTTTCCACCCCATGAACCACATCCAAGTGTGAGGGACGGAGCAAGTTTGAAGTTGTACAGATCACCGATTCCACCGTGTGAAGATGGTGTATTAATAAGGATTCGGCATGTCTTCATTGCTGCTGCATGCTTTGCAATCTTCTCTGTCTGTGCCGGATGCACATATAAAGAAGCTGTATGTCCATATCCACCGTCAGCTACAAGCTGAGCTGCTTTTCCAAGTGCCTCATCAAATGTCTTTGCTCTGTACATTGCGAGTACCGGAGATAATTTCTCGTGTGCAAATTCTTCTGAAATATCAACGGATTCTACTTCACCGATCAGGATCTTTGTATTTTCCGGAACTTTTACACCTGCCAGTTTTGCAATCTCGTAAGCAGACTTTCCAGGGATCTTATTGTTCAATGCGCCGTTGATGATGATTGTCTTACGAACTTTATCAAGCTCTTCGCCTGGTTTCAGGAAATAACATCCACGGTATGCAAATTCTTTCTTTACTTCATCATAAATGCTGTCCAGTACAGTTACAGACTGCTCAGATGCACAGATCATACCATTATCAAATGTCTTAGAATGAATGATGGAGTTTACTGCCATCCTCACATCTGCTGTGTCATCAATAATAACCGGTGTATTACCAGCTCCAACTCCGAGTGCCGGTTTGCCGGAAGAATATGCTGCTTTTACCATTCCAGGTCCGCCGGTTGCAAGAATAATATCTGCATCTCTCATAACGGTATTCGTCAGCTCCAGTGAAGGTGTATCGATCCATCCGATGATTCCTTCCGGTGCTCCTGCTTTCACTGCCGCATCCAGAACAACTTTTGCTGCTGCAATTGTAGATGCCTTAGCTGCCGGATGTGGACTAATGATGATTGCATTTCTTGTCTTCAAGCAGATCAGCGTTTTGAAAATTGCTGTTGATGTCGGGTTTGTTGTAGGAATAACCGCCGCAACCAGTCCGATTGGTTCTGCAATCTTCTTAATTCCATATGCTTTATCTTCTTCGATCACGCCACAGGTTTTTGTATTCTTGTATGCGTTATAAATATATTCTGCTGCGTAATGGTTTTTAATAACCTTATCTTCAACGATTCCACGACCTGTTTCTTCGACTGCCTGTTTCGCAAGAGGGATACGCATCTTATTGGCTGCCATTGCTGCTTCGAAGAAAATCTTATCAACTTGTTCCTGCGTGTATGTAGCAAAGATCTTCTGTGCTTCTCTCATCGCTTTCATTTTTGCTTCAAGAGTTTCCACGCTATCAATGATTGTTGGTACTGTCTCTTTTTTCTTTGCCATCTTCTGATCCTCCTGTAAATGGTATATGTGATTTCTTTCTATGTTTCATACTATACATGCTCGTTAATATTTTGTCAATTACTTTTGGTATTTTTTTAACATATTTGTTAATTTTTAAACAATCGCTTCGAAAAGCAATAATTTTCAGGAGGATTTTTGTATATATTTACCACACTATCAATGCAGTGTAATAAAGTAGCTATCATTATTTGATCTTCTCATAAAGAAGTGCTTCCAATTCTTCGTAAGATTCTGTCCGGTTGATTTCATCTCTTAATTTGGATGAGCCTTTCATTCCTTTCGTATACCAAGCAACGTGTTTTCGCATCTCGCGGATACCGATAAAGTCACCCTTGTACTCCATCTGAAGTCTCGCATGTCTTAGCATTGTCTCGCGAATCACTTCCGGCGAAGGACGTTCCGGCAGTTTTCCAGTCTTTTCGTATTCCAGAAGTTCTCTGAAAATCCATGGATTTCCCTGGGCGCCTCGTCCGATCATTACGCCATCACAGCCGGTTTCTTCCCGCATCCGGATTGCTTGCTCTCCGGTTGTCACATCACCGTTTCCGATAACCGGAATAGACACTGCTGCTTTAACCTGTCTTATAATATCCCAGTCTGCTTTTCCGGAATAATACTGCTCTCTTGTTCTTCCATGTACGGCTACTGCTTTTGCTCCTGCTTCTTCTGCAACTTTTGCGATCTCCACTGCATTAATATGCGCATCGTCAAATCCTTTTCTGATCTTCACTGTCACAGGTTTCTTTATTGCTTTTGCCGTCTTTGACACAATCTCATAGACAAGCTCCGGTCTTAACATAAGTGCAGAACCTTCTCCGTTCTTCACGATCTTCGGTACCGGGCAGCCCATATTGATATCCAGGATCTGAAATGGAAGTGGTTCGATCATTTTCGCGATCTCACTGATGATATCCGGCTCCGATCCGAACAGTTGCAATGAAACCGGATATTCTTCCGGATGAATCGCCAATAAAGTCTTTGTATTTTTATTCTTATATTGCAGTGCTTTCGCACTGATCATCTCCATACATAAAAGCCCTGCCCCCTGCTCTTTGCAGAGCAAACGGAAGGGCAGGTCTGTAACCCCCGCCATCGGTGCGAGGATATATGGATTTTCAAGCTTTACTTCTCCAATCTTCATGCTTAACGTTTCCTGTTCTTTTGATAAATAATATGAAGTCCTTTTAAAGTCAGCTGAGGATCATACACATCAATCGTATCTGTCTCTGCAGCAATGATTTTTCCAAGTCCTCCGGTCGCAACGACTTTTGCATTCTCATAACCAGACTCTTTTTTCAACTGATTGATGATATATTCTGTCTGTCCGATCTGTCCGTAGACCAGACCGCCCTGCATTGCCGAAATCGTCTCTTTCGCCAAAATAGATGCCGGTTTCTTAATCTCGATCGCCGGCAGCATATCTGCCTCACCCCACAATGCCTGCGCGGAAGTGCGGATTCCCGGAGCAATCACACCTGCTTCAAATGTGCCATCTGCTCCGACAATATCATACGTTGTCGCTGTTCCAAAATCTACAACAATAACAGGTCCTCCAAATAATGTATATGCTGCAACCGCATCCACGATACGATCAGCCCCTACCTGTCTCGGATTCTCTGTAACGATACGGATTCCGGTCTTAATTCCTGCTGAAACGACCATCGGTTTTACGCCAAAATATTTAATAATTGCGCTTCCTAAAGAATGCATGATATCCGGAACTACAGAGGCGATAATTACGTCTGTAATCTGTTCGCCTTCAATTCCATGTCTTTCCACCAATTCACGCAATGTGATTCCATATTCATCTGATGTACGCGGCTGTTTTGCCTTCATACGGAAAGTACCGGAGATCTTGTCTTCCGAAAAAATGCCGAGTGTAATGTTTGTATTTCCCGCATCTATAACTAATAACATATTTTCCTCCTACAGCTCTTCTCCCAGGAAGAACACTTTGTAATATAACTGCAGCGACTGCAGTAATTCCTGTTTTTCTCTCTGAAGCTGTTTGATTTTCAACTGGCTTCCAATATCATCAAACATCGGATCTCCCTCTTCAGATGTCACTTCAAAACACAGCTCTCCGTTTTCTTCATAGACCAGTGTCAGTATGCCACCTACGTCGTGTACATATAACACACACATGATTTTCAGTTCGTCTTTGATATGATCCGGTAGTCCTGAAAAATCAGGATTCAGATAATATTTTTCTTCATAAGAATTTGCCCCACAAAGGACGATTTTCTCTTCGTACATAATACCTCCGCTATTTTACAACAGTTTGTCCCGGCTGTCTATACATATCCGTAGATTCCTCGCACAGACACTTCTCCGGCATAGATTTCACGCTCAGTGCCATCCGGCAGAACTACGATCAGCTCACCGGTATCGTTAATTCCTTTTGCGTGTGCTTCATATGCTCCCGCCGGATCCAATACCCGCACATCCCGGTCACGATTAACCAGACACGCTTCATATGCCTCCCGGATTCCGGACAAATCTTCCCGCTGCACAAACTGTTCATAATATTGTTCAAATCTTTCCATAACCGTCGCAATAACTCCGGCACGCTTTACAGGCTTACCCGTCTCCACCTTCAAAGATGTTGCCGTCTCTTTGATCTCATCCGGAAATGTTTCCTGATTGACGTTGATCCCGACTCCGATCACAACATAATTGATATAATCAATTTCCGTACTCATCTCCGTCAGGATTCCGCAGATTTTCTTCTTATTCAGTACGATGTCATTCGGCCACTTGATTCCCGCGTCCACACCAAGCGCATCCCTGATTCCATCTGCTACCGCAAGCGCCATTACAAGTGTCAGCATCGGTGCTTTCACCGGCGGTATCTCCGGTCTTAATAAAATAGTCATGGAAACACTGTTCCCAGACGGCGACTCCCAGCCGCGTCCGCGTCTTCCTTTGCCGGCAGTCTGTCGATCTGCGACAAACAGTGTACCGTGTACTTCACCTTTCTCACCCGCCGCTTTCGCCTGATTATTCGTGGAATCCGTCTCGTCGTAGTAAACAACCTGTCTGCCCGCCCATTTTGTCGTAACCAAACTTTCAATTTCTGCTTTTGACAAAACATCCGGACTATCCAGAAGGCGGTAGCCTTTATTGCGTACCGCCTCAATTGTGTAACCTTCTTTTTTTAACTGTTCCATTACTTTCCAGACTGCAGTCCTTGACACCTGAAAATGATCACAAAGCTGCTGCCCGGATATATAAGAGCTGCTCTCTTTCAGCAGTCGTAAAATCTCTGCTTTCATCTTATCGCTCCGACTTTCTATCTCTCACCAAGTGTTGCAACCATAACCGCTTTGATCGTATGCATACGGTTCTCTGCCTCATCGAATACCTTGGACTGTGAAGATTCAAATACTTCATCTGTTACTTCCATATCTGTAAGACCATATTTTTCATAGATTTCTTTACCGATTTTGGTCTTCAGATCATGGAATGCAGGCAGGCAGTGCAGGAAGATTGCTTTCTCTCCGGCATTATCCATTACTTCCTTCGTAACTTTATATGGTGACAGTTCTTTGATTCTCTCTGCCCATACTTCATCCGGTTCACCCATAGATACCCACACGTCTGTATAAATAACATCTGCACCTTTGGTTCCGGCTTTTACATCCTCTGTCAAAGTAATGGTTCCGCCGCTTTCTTTTGCATAGCCTCTGCATGTTTCAACAAGCTCTGCATCCGGGAAATATTTTTCAGAAGTACATGCTGTAAAATGCATTCCCATCTTCGCACACGCAATCATCAGAGAGTTACCCATGTTATACCTTGCATCGCCCATGTATACAAGATGGATATTTTCCAGTGTTCCAAAATGCTCACGGATCGTCAGCAGATCTGCCAGCATCTGTGTCGGATGATACTCATTTGTCAGGCCATTCCATACCGGCACACCTGCATGTTTTGCCAGTTCTTCTACACGTTCCTGACCGAATCCACGATATTCGATACCATCAAACATTCTTCCGAGTACTCTTGCTGTATCTTCAATACTCTCTTTCTTGCCAATCTGGGATCCACTTGGATCCAGATAAGTGGTTCCCATTCCCATGTCATGTGCCGCCACTTCAAAAGAACATCTGGTTCTTGTACTTGTCTTTTCAAAAATAAGCGCAACATTCATGCCTCTGTATTTATCTACCGGAATTCCTTTTTTCTTCTTATCTTTCAGATCTGCTGCCAGATCCAGCATGTAGGTAATCTCTTCCTTTGTAAAATCTTTCAGTGTTAAAAAATGTCTGCCTTTTAGGTTCATCCTTCGTGTCCTTCTTTCCTTATTGTCCAGTCAGCCTTTTTGGCCGTTGTTTAGCCGTTGTTTATTTTATTTATCTTTTCCACCAATCTCTGCCATGGACTTCACCAGTCCTGCCATGCCCTGGATCTCGGATGGAATAATAATCTTGGTTGCTTTTCCGTCTGCTGCTTTCTCAAATGCTTCCAGGCTCTTCATTGTCAGCACGGCTTCATCTGCTCCTGCTTCTTTCAGGAAACGAATACCGTCTGCATTCGCCTGCTGCACCTTTAAGATTGCTTCTGCTTCACCTTCTGCTTCACGGATCATTGCTTCCTTCTGTGCCTCTGCTTTCAGGATTGCTGCCTGTTTCTCTGCTTCCGCATCAAGGATTGCCGATTCTTTATGACCTTCTGCTACCAAAATTGTTGACTTCTTCTCACCTTCTGCACGCAGGATTGCTTCACGTCTCTCACGCTCTGCTTTCATCTGTTTCTCCATTGCGTCCTGAATAGCTGCAGGTGGTATGATATTTTTCAGCTCTACACGATTTACTTTAATTCCCCATGGATCTGTTGCCACATCCAGGGAAGCACGCATCTTCGTATTGATCGTCTCTCTGGAAGTCAATGTCTGGTCAAGTTCCAGATCACCGATAATATTACGAAGTGTCGTTGCTGTCAGATTCTCAATTGCCATGATCGGATTGGCAACTCCATAACAGAACATCTTCGGATCTGTGATCTGATAAAACACAACTGTATCGATCCGCATTGTTACATTATCTTTTGTAATAACCGGCTGTGGCGCAAAATCTACAACCTGTTCTTTCAGATCAACACGTCTTGCCACACGGTCAAAAATCGGAACTTTAAAATGAAGTCCCGTACTCCATGTTGCCTGATAAGCCCCCAGTCTTTCGATTACAAGTGCCTCTGCCTGTCTGACAATCTTCACACAGGATATAATAAGCATCACAACAATCAATATTAATATTGCTAAAAAAATCGTATTTAGTGCCATCATCTTTACTCCTCCTCTTTTCTTCTTTCTCTGACAATAAGCTTCACACCTTGGATACCTTCCACTACAACGATCGTATCTTTTGCGATCTTTCCATCCGGTTCGTCTGTCTTTGCCGACCATTCCTGTCCACGGATTTCTACATGCCCTGCTGCCTGCAGTGTATCAATATCTTCTGTCACCAGTGCCTGTTCCCCAATAAGACTCTCAGCGTTCGTCTTCTGCCGCTCTTTATTAAAGTACTTCACGGCAAGTGGTCTTGTAAGCACCAGTAATATAACAGAAACTATGAGAAATGCAACAACCTGCACAGGCAGACCGAAGCCGATCACTCCGCTCACAAATGCCACCAGCGCTCCGCCGGCAAACCAGATTGTCGTAAGTCCCATAGTCAAGATCTCGATAATTAATAATATTACAAATAATATAAGCCAGTATACAGTCTGCATAAATATTCCTCACTTTGCTCCGTGCTTCGCACTCCCTCAATCTGTCCGAGCCCCAAAGTCTTGCATCCACTTATGAGTAAACTCATGTGGATGCCGGACTTTTTGTCTCTGGTATCATTATCTTACTATATTTTCTCCGATAACGCAATTCTAACTGTCTACTGACTTCCTTATGATTTTATGAATTTTTTTCTGTATTTCTTCTCTGTCTTTTCACTTCAAACATCAATACCGAAGCGGCTATTGCGGCATTTAGCGACTCCACCTCTCCACTCATCGGAATAATGATATAGTGATCTGCCATTTTCGAGGTTTCTTCACGCAGCCCGTTCCCCTCATTTCCAATCAGGAATGCACAGGAGAAAGCATAATCTTCTTCATCATAAGACTTCTCCCCGTCCAGATGCGCCGCGTATACTTTAATCCCGGCATCTTTGATCTTGCGGATTGCCTTCAGGATATCTTCCGCATAATAAAACGGCATCCGGTAAATAGAACCCATCGTTGAACGGATTGTTTTCGGATTGTAAATATCCACACAGTCACGGCTCATGATCACACCTGTTACACCTGCGCCTTCTGCAGTCCGCACAATCGTACCCATATTTCCCGGATCCTGCAAATTATCCAGCACTAGCAGATGCCTCTTTTCGCCTTTTAACAGATCCTCCAGCTTATAGGATTTCTGCCGCACAACACAGAGAACCCCCTGTGGTGTCTTTGTATCCGATGCATGTGCAAATACAGTATCCGTCAGCACTTCTATGTGCACTCCGGCTTGCCCTGCAATCGCATTTACCAGCACTTTTTCTTTTTTATAAAAAGATTCAGATACATATACTTCCTGTAATTCATCCACCGGCACTTCCCGGAACATCCGGATGCCTTCCACAAGAAATACATGTTCTTCATCTCTTAATTTTCTCTTCTTTTTTAAATTAATCAGTCTTTTAACTTTTCCGTTTGCTGTACTTGTAATCATTCTCTCTGTCCCTTAATAACTATAATATTGAAGCACCCCTGATTATGGTGCCTGCAAATCGCTTTTTACTTCACCTTTTTCACAATAATTGTTATACTTTGAAACGGTATCCAACACCCCAGATTGTCTCGATATACTGAGGGTTGGATGTGTCCATCTCGATCTTTTCACGGATTTTCTTAATGTGCACGGTTACAGTTGCGATGTCACCGACAGATTCCATATCCCAGATTTTCTGGAACAGTTCATCTTTGGAATACACATGATTCGGGTGTGCCGCAAGAAATGACAACAGATCAAATTCTTTTGTTGTAAATGTTCTCTCTTCTCCATTTACCCATACTCTTCTTGCAGTCGTGTCAATCTTAAGTCCTCGGATCTCGATCACTTTATTTTTTTCTGCCATGCTTCCGATCAACCGATCATATCTTGCAAGATGTGCTTTCACACGTGCCACCAACTCGCTCGGGCTGAACGGCTTTGTCATATAATCATCCGCTCCCAATCCCAGTCCACGAATCTTATCAATATCATCTTTTTTTGCTGATACCATAATGATTGGTGTGTTCTTCTCATCTCTGACCTTCCGACAGATTTCAAATCCATCTACCCCCGGAAGCATCAGATCAAGAATCAGAAGATCATATTCTTCCTGAAGTGCTTTCTCAAGTCCACTGTCTCCATCATTTGCAACTTCCACTTCAAATCCGCTCAGTTCCAGATAGTCTTTCTCCAGATCTGCAATCGTCTCTTCGTCTTCAACTATTAAAATCTTACTCATTCAATGGTACCTCCTGATATTTTCTCAAAACAAAATACATCGTTGTTCCTGTGTCTTCTCTGCTGGTTGCCCAAATCTTACCACCATGCTCTTCCACAATCTTCTTAACAATAGAAAGCCCGATACCGCTTCCGCCTTTGGAAGAATTTCTTGAAGCATCCGTTCTGTAAAAACGGTCGAAAATATTTGGCAGATCCTTGGCTGCAATTCCTTTGCCGTTATCTTCCAGTTCAACCTGAATAAAGTCACCGACATCTTTTACACGAAGATTGATGATCGGTTTGCTTTTATCCATATATTTCAACGAATTATTTACAATATTATGCACAACACGCTTGATCTGTTCCGCGTCTGCAATCACTTTCACTTCTGGATCTACATAATTAAAATATCCAAATTCTACATTTTTTGACTCCAGTTCCAGCGACAAATCTTCTGCACAATCTGTAAAATAATCATTTACAGATATAATATTGAAGTTATATGGAATACGGTTTGTGTCAATCTTGGAATACAATGTCAACTCATTGATCAGTGTATTCATCTCATTCGCTTTATTATAGATCGTCCGGATATATTTGTCCATTTTCTCCGGTGTATCCGCTACTCCGTCCATGATTCCTTCGGCATATCCTTTGATTGCTGTCACCGGTGTCTTAAGGTCATGGGAGATATTACTGATCAGCTCTTTGTTCTCCTTGTCAAACTGAATCTTCTCTTCTGCACTGTCCTTTAACCGCTTACGCATATCTTCCAGATCACTGCAGAGCTGGCCGAGCTCATCATCAGACTCCGGTTTGATCTCAAAATCCAGATTACCTTCTTTGATATTATAAGCTGCCCTCTTCATCTTTGACAACGGACGCATGATTCCGCGGTAGATCCACATGAGCAAAATAAATGCCGTTGCGATTAAAACAATAACAACTACACAGATCAAGTCTACAAAAAGCTCCTCCACTTCTGGTATAACGTTCTTCATGTCTGTAACGATAAATGCGCTTCCTTTTTCTCCGCTTCGATATTTAAAATCAATCTGCTTGATCAGTACCTGAGCATTGCCACCCAGATAAAGTCCATTTTTCGCATCGGCATCTGCCTCACCATACTTCGGAAGCTGACGGATCACATATTTTGTTTCCCCACTGTCTGTACCAATGTAAACAATGGTATTTCCTTTTCGCACAAGCAGATAGGCTTTTTTCTTTTCCAGTTTTTTATTTACTTTCTCAAGTCTGGTCGCATCGCCCATCTCTTCCGGATCTTCGGCAATAATCTTCTTTAGTTCTTCATACGGCTTCTCAGTTACTTTTGACAATACCTGCATAGAATTTGATAAGCTCTCCCAGGTTGTATCAGTAACTCCATATGTCTTTTCGATTGAGCTGATCTGATGTCTGCACAGGACTACTCCCATAGTTGTTGTCAATATAATCGGAATCAGCGTAATCGTTAAAAATGCTATCACAAGTCTTGTTCTTATTTTCATAGGAACACCTCCAGACTCAAGTATAGCATGAAAAAAGGCGCTTCACATCAAAGCGCCTGTAAACATTTCTAAAAATTTTATAAATATGCTTTCAGTACATCCACCTTATCTGTCTTTTCCCAGGAGAGGTCGATGTCTGTACGTCCAAAGTGTCCGTAAGCTGCTGTCTGCTTGTAAATTGGTCTTCTCAAATCCAGCATTTTGATAATTCCTGCCGGGCGGAGATCAAAGTTCTCACGGATGATCTCAACCAGTTTTTCATCAGATACTTTACCGGTTCCAAATGTATCTACCATAATGGAAGTCGGATGAGCAACTCCGATTGCGTAAGAAAGCTGGATTTCACATTTCTTGGCAAGTCCTGCTGCAACAATATTTTTCGCAACGTAACGTGCTGCGTACGCTGCTGAACGGTCTACCTTTGTGCAGTCTTTACCTGAGAATGCTCCGCCGCCGTGACGTGCCATTCCACCGTAAGTATCTACAATGATCTTGCGTCCTGTCAGTCCACTGTCTCCGTGTGGTCCACCGATAACAAAACGTCCTGTCGGGTTGATAAAGAATTTTGTATTCTCGTCTACCATCTCTGCCGGAAGTACTGTGTCAAATACATATTTCTTAATATCTTCGTGAATCTGCTCCTGTGTCACATCCGGATCGTGCTGTGTAGATAAGACAACTGCATCCAGACGTTTCGGAACATCATTTTCATCATATTCTACTGTAACCTGTGTCTTTCCATCCGGTCTCAGATAAGAAAGCGTTCCGTTCTTCCTTACTTCTGTAAGTTTTCTTGCCAGTTTATGCGCCAGAGAAATCGGATATGGCATCAGTTCCGGAGTTTCATCCGTTGCGTATCCGAACATCATACCCTGGTCACCGGCTCCGATCGCATCAATCTCATCATCGCCCATTGTATGCTCTTTTGCTTCCAACGCTTTATCAACTCCAAGAGCGATATCTCCAGACTGCTCGTCAATTGCTGTGATCACACCACATGTCTCTGCGTCAAATCCAAATTTTCCTCTTGTATAGCCAATCTCTTTTACTGTATCGCGTACGATTTTCTGAATATCAACATAAGCATTTGTAGTGATCTCACCCATAACGAGAACCATACCTGTCGTTGTTGTTGTCTCACAAGCCACACGGCTCATCGGATCCTGTTCCATCAGTGCATCAAGAATCGCGTCTGAAATCTGGTCGCACATTTTATCCGGATGTCCTTCTGTAACGGACTCGGATGTAAATAATCTTTTTTCCATGTCATTCTCCCTTCTACTTTCTCCCGGGGACGGGGATTTTCCAGAAAATCCCCGTCCCCTTTTAAAAAAGACCTGTCCCTTTTTATGTTATCCACATAATCATCCACAATGCGAAAAAAACAGTCCACAACAAGTGGACTGTTTATATTCTCATATATCAATCTTCTTATTGTTCGATTACTCGCTCAGGTTGGCACCTTCCCATGATGGGGGTTGCCGCAGCTTCACAGATCCTTTGTACCTCCACTGCTCTGAATAAGAGAAAGTTAGCAATATTTATTATTTTCTTTGTTACCTTATAGAACTTTACACGTTTTAACTGTTCTTGTCAACTGATTTATCCAACTTTTAATTTGAATTTCTGAATTTCTTTCTCAGTTTCTACTTTTTCGATGATACCGCCAAGACCTCTGAGCTTCTCTTCGAATCTCTCATATCCTCTTTGGATATATACAATATCATCTACAATTGTAATGCCTTCTGTTGCAAGTCCTGCAATACAAAGTGCAGCTCCTGCGCGGAGATCCGGTGCACTCACTCTTGCTCCGCTGAACTTCTCAACACCTTCGATAGTTGCTGAGTTGCCTTCCACTTTGACATTCGCTCCCATTCTGGCAAGTTCGTCCAGATATTTGAAACGATTTTCAAAAATACTCTCTGTAATTGTGCTTGTTCCCTTGCAAAGTGCAAGCGTCACACCAATCTGTGGCTGCATATCCGTTGGGAATCCAGGATATGGAAGTGTCTTCACATGTGTACTTGTAAGATCTCCCTTGGATACAACACGCACTGCATCGTCAAATTCTTCTACCTCACAGCCAATCTCTTCCAGCTTGGCAATCGTAGCTTCCAAATGCTTCGGAATGACATTCAATACTGTCACATCTCCTCTGGTTGCCGCTGCCGCAAACATAAATGTTCCAGCCTCAATCTGATCCGGAATAACCGAATACTCTGTACTGTGAAGCTGTCTGACTCCACGAATCTTGATCACATCTGTTCCTGCACCACGAATATTCGCTCCCATGCTATTCAGGAAGTTTGCCACGTCTACAACGTGTGGCTCTTTAGCCACATTCTCCATAATTGTAAGACCGTCTGCCATCGCAGCCGTCATCATTACATTGATCGTAGCGCCTACACTGACAACATCAAAATAAATATGTTTACCAACAAGCTTCTCAGCTTCTGCCATGATCTTACCATATTCAATCTCTACTTCTGCGCCCAGTGCACGGAAACCTTTCAGATGCTGATCAATCGGTCTGCTTCCGATATTACATCCTCCCGGCAGTGCCACTTCCGCATGTTTGTACTTTCCGAGCATCGCGCCAAGTAAATAGTAAGATGCACGGATCTTTTTAATATAATCATATTCTATACTGAAATCATGAATGCCTCTTCCGTTGATCGTCACAGTATGACGGTCAATTCTATTCACTGTCGCTCCGATTCCGGCAATTGCGTCCAGTAATACATTAATATCGTTGACATCCGGAAGATTATCAATCTTAACTGTCTCATCTGTCATGATCGCAGCCGCAAGAATTGCAAGTGCCGCGTTCTTTGCTCCCCCTATTTCGACCTCTCCGACTAACGGATGGCCACCTTTAATAATATACTGTTCCATTAACCACACCTCTATATAATATTGCTGTCTATGATATAAGCATATTGGATATAGCAGTTATGCCCATTTTGTTCTCTTAAAAATCTAAAACAGGAAGACTCCCACTTCCTGAGTCTTTGCTATTATAGCACAAATCCAACATTTGTAAAATATTTTTTAATTTTATGTAATTATTTTGTAACATTTAATCCGTTTTCAAGCACACGAAGAACTTCCTCGATTGTCTCTTCCAGATCCCGTCCTTCCTCACTGATCGTGAGGTCTGCATACCGTTCAAATAATGCGGTACGCTCCTCATACAGATCGTTTAATGTCTGACCGTCTTTTAACACAACACCTCTGTTTTTAGCATTATGGAGTCTGTTATTTATTGTCTCATACGACGTATGTAAATATACGATCGTTCCGATCTCTTTGTAATGCCTCATTGCATTCTCGCAATATACAACACTTCCTCCCGGCGAGATAACAGCACGCTTTTCCTGAATCTCCGCATTCACCCGGTCTTCAATCCGTAAGAAACCTTCATTTCCTTCTTCTGCAATAATCTCTTTAAGCAAACGCTTCTCCACTTCCTGGATTACCAGATCTGTATCTACAAACTTATATCCCAGTCTCTTAGCAACAACAACACCGACTGTGCTTTTCCCCGATGCCGGCATTCCGATAAATACGATATTCTTCATGCTTCTTATTATCCCTTATCTGTATTCGTTATATATCTTCTTACAGTTATTACATTTTAATCTCATCTATTTTAACATAAGATTTCCTTTTCGTCCACTTTTCGCGCCAGAATCTACTGCCTCCACAAGATTCTGATAAATTATTGATTATTTTCTGACCAATTCTACCAATACCGCTCTGCCTGATCTGCCAACGGATACTTTACCATAAAAAATAAGAACCGGAAATCCTTTTATTCCTCCGGTTCTTATTTTGTATAAATTATCTCTTCAGGATACACTCTCATTCAGAAAATAATATTTTCTCTGAAAGTTTCTCCGCTCCTGCCTTCGGCGGCATATCTCCTGACAGGTCATTACCCACACCAGCTCACGAAGCCAGTCATCTTCCATTTTCGTCGGAAGATCATCTGTTTTATCCTTCTGCTTATCTGCAAAGTCGATCTGACCTTTCACATTTGCATAAACACGACCGCATATCATCTGTATTTGCAAACGATCCGGATACTCATCATAAATCATACTGACGTCATATTCCAGCCGGTCGCATTCTGCCTCTACATATGGCAGAATCTTTTTCACTTCGGCCGGATACATACTCTTCATATAAGATACATCCCGGCTGTTTTCCCGCTCCCAGGCTGTATCGATTGGCAGCTGATTTTGATATGCCATATAAAAAGGCAGTTTCTCGCTCATCGGTTCTGCTCCTTCCAGGGAAATTATCTGCTTTATTATATGCATTTTTTCATAAGCTGTTCCCTGAAATCTTTTCTGTTATTCATTTTTTGCGGCTTCAAAATTCCGATGCAGAAGTTTGTGTTCTTTTCCTTTCAGCAAGCCATCGTACAACGTCTGAACCAACGGATTTTCATTGGACTTCTTAATCTGGGTATTCACATCTGAATCATAAAGACCCTTCATTCTTGCTGATTTTGTTCTCGGTCCGGCCGGTACCGGCTGTCCACCACCCATGACACAGCCTCTGTAACATGCCATTACTTCTACGAAATCATAGTGTACTTCCCCGGCCTTGATCCGCTTCAAAAGTGCATCTGCATTTCCGAGACCACTTACGATTGCCGCACGAATGGTTCTGCCGTTGTAATCAAATTCTACTTCTTTCAGGCCTTTCTCTCCACGCACACCGCTGAATTTGATATTATCCATATCTACACGGTTATGTCCTTTACGCAGACGTCTCAAAACCGCTTCGGTCACACCGCCGGTTACACCAAAGATCACTCCGGCACCGGATCCGATTCCAAATGGCATATCTGACGCTTCAATTTCCAGATTCTCAAAACGGATACCAGACTTGCGAATCATGGAAACGAGCTCGGTTGTTGTCAGTACATAATCGATATCCTGCTTACCGTTTGTTGAAGATTCCGGTCGTAAAATCTCATCTTTCTTCGCTGTACAAGGCATAATAGATACAGATACCACTCGTTTTCCGAGATTCTTCTCCGGATCTTTATAATATTCCCGTACTACAGCGCCGAACATCTGCTGTGGTGACCGGCAGGTCGAAAGATTCTCGGCAAATTCCGGATAACGGTTTTCACAATATCTTACCCATGCAGGACAGCAGGATGTAAAGAGTGGCAATTTTTCTCCGGATTCCAGCCGATTCAAAAGTTCTTCCGACTCTTCTATAACTGTAAGATCCGCACCGTAAGATGTATCAAATACTTCATCAAATCCCATACGATGCAGGACATTTACCAATTTACCCATAACATTTTCGCCACGCGGCAGACCGAACTGATCTCCTACTGCCACACGGACTGCCGGTGCGATCTGTGCGATCACTTTGGTATCTTTATCTGCAAGAAGATCCCAGATAACATCCATGTTGGTCTTAATACTGATTGCGCCTGTCGGACATACAACCCGGCATTGTCCACAGTTCACGCAGTCGGTCTCTGCAATTTTCTTATCAAATGCAGGTGTTACCAGCGCTTTTGTTCCTCGATATGCAAAATCAATTGCATTTACTGCCTGCACATTGTTACACATACGTACACAGTCTCCGCACAAAATACATTTATTCGGATCTCTCACGATCGCCGGCGAACTGTCATCGATCGGCTGTAATTCTTTCGTATTTTCAAAGCGGACATCCATAACACCTATCCGGTGCGCAAGACTTTGCAGCTGACATTCTCCACTTTTGATACAGGTTGTACAGTCTCTGCAGTGCGCTGCCAGAAGTAACTCCAGAATTAATTTCCGATACTTCATCAGGCGCGGTGTATTTGTATAGATCACCATTCCGTCTCTCGGTGGTTCGGAACAGGATGCAAATGTTTTTCCTTTATCATTTTCTACTGTACATAAACGACAGGCACCATATACAGACAGTTCTGAATGGTAACATAAGGTTGGTATATCAATATCTGCTTTACGAATGACGGTAAGAATATTCGGTTCATCCGTAAATTCTACTTTTCTTCCATCTATAGTCATTACTCCCATGACGTTTCCTCCTATCTGGCAACAGAAATTGCCTTAAACGGACACTGTTCCATACAGGCTCCGCACTTAATGCATTTCTCCTGATTAATGTGATACGGTGATTTCAACTCACCTTCAATTGCTCCAGCCGGACAATTTCTTGCACACTTGGAACATCCTTTACAGATGTCCGGATCAATCTGGAACTGTCTGAGATTTGTACAAACCCCTGTTTTACACTTCTTATCCTCAATATGTTCTCTATATTCTTCTGCAAATGCATTCAATGTACTGATAACCGGTTTTGGCGCACTCTTTCCAAGTCCGCATAACGCGGTACTCTCAATCATATCGGCCAGTTCACGCAACTCATCTATATCTGTCGGTTTTCCATTTCCGGCTACGATTCTTTCAAGAATCTCCAGCATTCTTTTTGTACCTTCTCTGCATGGCACACATTTTCCACAGGATTCTCTCTGCGTAAAGCTCATAAAGAACCGGGCTACTTCTACCATACAGGTATTTTCATCCATAATAACAAGTCCGCCGGAACCGATCATCGCTCCGATCTTCGCCAGCGAATCAAAATCCATCTTGCTGTCCAGCTGTTTCTCTGTCAGACATCCGCCCGATGGTCCGCCGATCTGAACCGCTTTGAACTTTTTACCGTTCTGAATGCCTCCACCGATATCATAAATAACTTCCCGGAGAGTAATTCCCATCGGCACTTCGATAAGTCCTGTGTTTCTTACATTACCTGTCAATGCAAATGCTTTTGTTCCCGGGCTTTCCGGTGTACCGATACCCAGATACCACTCTGCGCCGTTTTGAATGATCATTGGTACATTTGCGTAAGTCTCAACGTTATTTAATACTGTAGGTTTTGCCCAGAGTCCCTGCTGTACTGTACGCGGCGGTTTTACTCTCGGCATACCACGTTTGCCTTCAATAGATGCTGTCAGCGCACTCCCTTCGCCGCAGACAAATGCTCCGGCTCCTCGGTTGATATGTAAACGGAAGCTGAAGTTTGTTCCCAGGATATGATCTCCTAAAATTCCAATCTCTTCCGCCTGATGGATTGCCGTCTCCAGTCTCCGGATCGCGAGCGGATATTCGGCACGGACATAAATATATCCTTCCTGCGCCTGAACCGCATATGCAGCGATCATCATACCTTCGATCATGCGGTGCGGATCACCCTCCATAATACTTCTGTCCATGAATGCACCCGGGTCACCTTCGTCACCGTTACAGACTACGTAACGAATCTTTTCCTTCTGGGATGCTACCTGTTTCCATTTACGTCCGGTACGGAATCCTGCACCGCCACGTCCTCTTAAATTTGACTCATAAATCATATCGATCACGGATTCCGGTGTCATCTCAAACAATGCTTTTTCTAATGCAGAATATGCTCCGACCGCCATCGCTCCTTCGATGTGATCGGCATCGATATGTCCGCAGTTTTTCAAAACAAGTCTCGTCTGCTTTGCGTAAAATGGGATCTCTTCCTGTGAAGCATAGACCTGTCCGTCCATATGATATAACAAACGTTCAATCGGTTTCCCTTCGCAGATTGTTTTCTGATAGATCTCTTCACAATCATCCGGCGACACTTTAATATATAAATAATTATGTGGTTCGATTCTCACCAGCGGTCCCATTTCACAGAATCCGTGGCAACCACTCTTCATAACCTTGGTATGTGCGATCTCTGCGCCGAACTCCACCGATACATTCCCGTCATTCTTTGTCAGTTCCAGCATTTTCTGGTAAATTTTATCTGAACCCCCGGCCAGACATCCTGTTCCACCGCAGATCAAAACGCGACATTTCGCACGCTGCCGCTTCTGACATTCAGTACGATATTCTTTTAATTCCGTTCTGTTCTCTATCTTCATGTTATTCTCCTCTCAACTCTTTCAGCAGATCCACTACTTTTTCCGGTGACATCTTAGGATACACAACATCATTTACTGTAATCGCCGGTGCCAGACCACATGCCCCCAGACAGGACACCGTCTCCACAGTAAAATACAGATCGTCTGATGTATGCTTCTTATCATTTAATCCGAGTTCCTTATACAAACGTTCCAGGATTGGAATGGATTTTCTCACATGACAGGCTGTTCCATCACAGACTTTAATGACATATTTGCCTTTCTGCTCGAAAGAAAAATTCTCATAAAAACTTGCCACGCTGTACGCCTTTGCTTCCGTAATCCCGATCTGTTTTGCCACATATGTCAGAAGTTCCGGTGGCAGGTATCTGTACTCCTCCTGAATATCCTGGATAATCGGGATCAATGATCGTTCTTCTCTTGTGTGTCTTGCTATGATTTCATCTGTTTTCTCATAATACGATGTATCTAACATAATATCCTCATCCTCCTTTTTGTTCATTTTCCCCTGATATTGGCTATTTTTTATCAATTTATTGTATATTATATCATAGAAATTATTGATATGTTTATATCATTATCCGATGTCTTCCATATAGAATTTTATATATCCTAAAAAAAGATGCACCCTCAGGCACACCTTCTTTCTTCTAGACAATTATATTTCTTCAATTTTCCTTCTCAGATGCTCAAGAAATTCTTTTTCTTTCTGATTCATCACATATCCTTTTTTATATATCAGTGCATCCCTCATTTTATGTCTTAGAAATCCGACTTCCTTCTGCACAAGATGATACCGTTCCAGCATCTTTTCCGGCAGCGGAGATACCCACATATAACTGTTCTTCACTTCTCTTAAAATATCAAACTGACTTCCTCTTTCAAAAATATATATTTTCTTTTTCGGATGATAGGCTTCCCTTCCTTCCCGGTAAAATTCAATATATTCTCCGTTCGGGAGCCTGGAATCTCCATGTAAGATTTCTACTCCGTCCGATAATTCTCCCGGAGACTGAAAATCCTTTTCTGCAAGTTCTCCGTCTGCGGAAGTCAAAAGTAAATAATCAAATTCATTGATCACCTGCATTTCCAGATTCCGAAGCTGAAGAAGCGATTGGTAATCCTCCTGCTTTCTCCGCTGATACCGTATAATTCCAAGATCATATCCATTCTGACCGATACTGTCGATTGCCGTCATCGTACTTGTCTCCCGGAAATCCACATCCATCTCCATCTGGTCATCCTGGTTGCTGATATACTCGGCAAAAGCATGCGCAATATAGCTGGCCCGGGGCACACAAAATCGAAGTGTCAGCTTTTCACTGCGTTCTTTTCCATAATGTTCCCTTAGCTCATCAACATCCCGGATGACTTTTCTGGCATATTCCAGAAAAGTCTGTCCGTCTCTTGTCGCCTGTACTCCTTTTGAGGAGCGTTTAAAAATCTGTATGCCAAATTCTGTTTCTACATTTTTAATTGCTTTGCTTAAGTTTGGCTGCGCAATGTAAATCTCTTTTGCAGTCTGTGAAATCGATCCTCTTTTATCTATTTCAATAATGTATTTGAGATCCGTCAAATTCATTTGTATCTCTTCCCTTTTCCATGATGCCGATGTTCCGTTCCGCCTTATTCTCTACGCGAAACGAAAAGGCGACACATCTTTTGTATCGCCTTTTCATTCTAAGCTCTTTCGCTGTAGTGATGTGCTTCTTCAAGCATCATATCTTTTACTTTCATCAGACGGATCTGAGAGCTTCTCTCGTTCTCGTCCAGCTTCATCGTGATGTATTTGATTGTCTCCTGAGCCTCCGGAATTGTCACATGCTCCAGCGCATTTACACGACGTCTTGTCTTCTCGATCTCAGCCGCCATAAGCTGGCATGCTTTTTCTGTCTCCGCAAGTTTCAACATATCCGGCAGAATGTCCGCCAGTGATTTTACAGCACCATCCAGATCACTGGATGTAAATGCAAATCCATAAGAATAAATATCATTGGCATCAGCAGTCCTTGTCTTCGTATTGAACACAGGAATGTCAACGCTCATAACATTTTTATTGCCTACTTCCAGATTTACTTCCTGTTTTGGTGCCATCAGTGCGGTATTCAACGTAGCCTCATCCATTCCGGCTTTGGCTATAACAAAGTTCTTATTTGCAGAGAGGATTCCGGCTTCTACTTTCTGACGAAGTGCCATGTTCTCCTTTACCAGCTCCAGAAACTGACGCATCAGCTCATCACGCTTGTCTTTCAGGAGCTTATGTCCCCTTCTTGCTGTAACAAGCTTCTTCTTCGTCTTGGTCAGTTCCATCCGGGTAGGAGTGATCTGTTTCGATGCCATTCGCTACCTCCTTATTTCCATTACCTGATTATTGCTTTCCATAATACTGGTCTAAGAATTTGTCGTCGATACGTTTCAGCTCTGCTCTTGGCAGCATAGACAATAATTTCCAGCCAATTTCCAGTGTCTCCTCAATAGATCTGTCGTTGTCATATCCCTGGGAAACATATTCTTTTTCAAATGCTTCTGCAAATTCTGCATATTTCAGGTCAATCTCTGTTAAGGCAGCTTCTCCTAAGATTGTCATCAGTTCTTTTGCATCTTTTCCACGGGAATACGCAGCAAATAACTGGTTCATCGTATTGGAGTGGTCTGCTCTTGTTTTGCCTTCACCGATACCTTTATCTTTCAGACGGGAAAGAGACGGTAATACATCAATCGGCGGCTGTAATCCTTTACGATACAGCTCACGACTTAAGATTACCTGACCTTCTGTGATATATCCGGTAAGATCAGGAATAGGATGTGTCTTATCATCCTCAGGCATAGTCAGGATTGGGATCATAGTGATACTTCCGTCTTTACCTCTCTGACGTCCGGCTCGTTCATACATTGTTGCAAGGTCTGTGTACATATATCCTGGATATCCACGACGTCCAGGTACCTCTTTCTTCGCTGCGGAAATTTCACGCAGCGCATCTGCATAGTTCGTGATATCTGTCAGGATAACCAGAACGTGCATATCTTTTTCAAATGCCAGATATTCTGCTGCTGTCAGTGCCATACGAGGAGTTGCGATACGCTCTACAGCCGGGTCATTTGCAAGGTTGATAAACAGAACGGTTCTGTCAATCGCACCTGTCTCTTTGAATGACTCGATGAAGTAGTTAGACTCTTCGAATGTAATACCCATTGCAGCAAATACAACGGCGAATTTCTCATCTGTTCCACGTACCTTTGCCTGTCTTGCAATCTGGGCTGCCAGCTGGGAATGTGGCAGACCGGAACAAGAGAAGATTGGCAGTTTCTGTCCACGAACCAATGTGTTCAGACCATCAATGGCAGATACACCTGTCTGGATAAACTCTTCCGGGTACACGCGGGCTGCCGGGTTCATAGGCAGACCATTAATATCTCTTCTTTCCTCCGGCAAAATCTCCGGTCCATCATCAATCGGACGTCCCAGTCCATCGAAGACACGTCCCAGCATATCCGCAGATACACCAAGTTCCATGCTTCGTCCGAGGAAACGTACTTTACTGTTACTTAAGTTAATACCGGCAGCATTCTCATAGAGCTGTACTACTACGTCATCTCCATCTACTTCCAGTACTTTACAGCGTCGTTTTTCTCCGCTTGCGAGTTCGATTTCACCAAGCTCGTCGTATTTAACGCCTTCTACACCTTTTACCATCATCAGCGGTCCGGCAACTTCCTGTATTGTTCTATATTCCTTTGGCATAATTAGAAGTCCTCCTTCCCGATCGTTCCTGCTACTTCTTTACCGAGTTCATCCATGATCTTCTCATATTCTGTCTCAATATTTTCAGCTAATGTATATTTATAACGACCGATTTTCTCTCTGACATCCATTACAAGAAGATCTTTCATGGATGCACCTTTGTTCAGAGCTTCTGAAGCCTGATCATAGAATGCAAGAACCAGTTTCATCATCAAATACTGTTTACGAAGTGGTGTGTAAGTATCTACTTCGTGGAAAGAGTTCTGATGCAGGAAATCTTCACGGATAGATCTTGCTGCTTCCATCTTCAGACGGTCAGACGGAGACAATGCATCCATACCTACCATCTGTACAATCTCTTCCAGTGCTGCTTCTTCTGTCAGAAGGCTCATCATTCTCTGACGGTCATCCATCCAGTCCGGAGCAACGGTTTCATTAAACCAGTCTTTCATATTATCCAGATACAGCGAATAACTGGTCAGCCAGTTAATAGCCGGAAAATGTCTCTTATATGCCAGTGCGGAATCCAGTCCCCAGAATACCTTAACGATACGAAGGGTTGCCTGTGATACCGGCTCTGATGTATCACCACCCGGAGGAGATACGGCTCCGATTACGGACAGAGAACCTTCTCTTGCATCTTTACCGATGGAAACTACACGTCCGGCTCTCTCGTAGAACTCTGCCAGACGGGAACCTAAGTATGCCGGGTAACCTTCCTCACCAGGCATCTCTTCCAGACGTCCCGACATCTCTCGAAGTGCCTCTGCCCAACGGGATGTAGAGTCTGCCATCAATGCTACAGAATATCCCATGTCACGGAAATACTCTGCAATCGTAATACCTGTATAAATAGATGCCTCACGGGCTGCGAAAGGCATATCGGATGTGTTCGCGATCAGAACAGTTCTTTCCATAAGGGAACGTCCTGTCTTCGGATCCTTCAGTTCCGGGAACTCATTCAGAACGTCTGTCATCTCATTTCCACGCTCTCCACAACCGATGTAAACTACGATGTCAGCTTCTGCCCATTTTGCAAGCTGATGCTGAATAACTGTCTTACCGCTTCCGAAAGGTCCCGGAACGGCTGCAACTCCACCTTTTGCGATTGGGAAAAATGTATCAACAACACGCTGTCCTGTTACAAGCGGTGCATCCAGCGGTAGTTTCTTCACATATGGACGTCCTGTACGAACCGGCCATTTCTGCATCATTGTCAGCTCTTTGTCTCCGTCCTTCGTCTCCAGAACTGCAACAACTTCTTCTACCGTAAATTCACCGGATTTGATCTCTTTGACTGTTCCGCTTACTCCATAAGGAACCATGATCTTCTGCTCAACAACTGCTGTCTCCTGAACAGTACCGAGCACATCTCCCGCTCCAACTTCGTCTCCGACTTTTGCAACCGGAACAAATTCCCATTTCTTGTCTCTCTTCAGGGAAGCAACTTCAACACCACGCTGTAAGTTATTTCCCGAAATCTTCATAATATCATCCAGAGGACGCTGGATACCATCATAAATGCTTGTGATCAGACCAGGGCCAAGTTCTACTGACATTGGTGCCCCTGTTGATTCTACCGGTTCTCCCGGTCCAAGTCCTGATGTTTCTTCGTATACCTGAATTGATGCCTCATCACCGTGCATCTCGATGATCTCTCCAATCAGACGCTTTTCACTAACACGTACAACGTCACGCATGTTAGCATCTCGCATTCCGGATGCGATGACCAGCGGTCCTGCTACTTTTTTAATCGTACCTGTACTCATTTGGACGAATCACCCTCCATTTCTTATTTTATTGTTGCGAAAACAGAATATCAGAACCGACAGCCACTTCCACAGACTTCTTAACGCCCGCGACTCCTGCTCCCGTATTACCGGCAATGCCAGGAATCTGGATGATCGCCGGTATGATTTCTTCCTGATATCTTGCAATTTCATGTTTTAACTGATCGGCCCAGGCTTCTGTAATATAAATAATTCCGTAACCACCTGTTGCCAGTTTGTGAAGCTCTTCGGCAGCTTCTTCATGGGTAGTAACCGGAAATGTGTCAAGCCCCAGTGTAGCAAAGCCGTAGATGCTGTCATAATCGCCTAATACTGCAATCTTATACATACATTTCCCTTACCCTTTCCCGAATAGAATCATCCGGCAGGTCGTTAAGCTTACCGGAAAGAATGATTCGTACCGTTTTTATTTCATTCTGTCTTGCAATTACATAGGCAATTACCGGTCCTATTGTAAATGCATTATATTTCTGCGGGCTGATCGTCTGGATGATCCGGTTGTCGCACCACCGTTCAAATGCGGACGGAGATTCCAGAAGTGCCTGCGCACCTTCTGCATATGCCGTTCCCATCAGATAATCACGAAGCGCTTCCTTACCGGAAAGTGCCGCTTTGGAAAGCTGATCCACACTGACACTGTCGCACTCCGCCATTGCCCTTTTCATAAAGTCTATAGATTTCGCGGTTTTCTGTGATCGCACTGCAATCTTAATATCTGCAACTGCAACCGTTGATTCTGCATAATCCCGGATGATCTGGGCTTTTGACGCTTTACCTGCCGCATATACGGCATCCAGCGTTGCTCTGTCGATCATCACGTCGCACAACTGACCATCTCTTGTATGAAGCAGTGTCTCATAAGCATCCGCTGCCACATGCTGCATGTAGTCCGGAAGTCTGGTAAACGCTTTCTCTCTTACGATCTCCAGCATCTCATCCCCCGGAATCGCTACATCATCATAGAAAATGTGCCGGTTCTTTTCCTCCGTGCATACTTCCTTGATCGCAGCTTTCAGATTATGGAAAAGTTTTGGATAGGAAAGTACTGCAAAGTTCTCCATGTCAATGGAAAGATCCTTCACTACCTCCCAGATCTTCTCTTCCTCTCTGGTCAGTATCGCCTCTGCATCTCCGGAAGTATCTGTGCCTCCCCACCCCTTCTCTTCCAGGAACTGCAGGCACTGATGATAATTCTGGCATGCAATCAGCTGGTCGATCGTGCTGTTTGAAAACAGTGACACTTCCAGTGCACGTATGCGCGCAACCGCGTAGGTATACTGTTCACTCATGTTACTTCCTCCTGTCACGCGTTACGCAAATAATATATGGTATACTTTGTCAGACAATTCGTCTTTTTTCTCATCGAACATTGCCTGTAAAGTACAGTTCTCTTCTATCCCGCCATAGGCAAGAACAAATCCATTCTCAATCTTTCTTTCTTCTGCGGAAATCTTAAGGCTTCCGCCTTTGTCCCGCGCAGTGTTCTCCACTGCATTTTTAAAGTCGTCAGACATTCTCTGGAGATCTCCTGCGGAAAAGAAGATTTCTCCGTCCTGCGGCAATGCATATCTTGCAAGTAATTTTAATAAAACTCCAAAATACTCTTCCTCATTCATAGACTCCAGAGACTGATATGCCTTATCCAGCACGTTCTGGATCATCTCCTGTTTTGCTGCCAGAAGTTTTGTTCTTCTCTGCAGATCAATGGAAGATGCCGTACGCTCTTTGTAATTCACTGTATCCAGTTCGGATTTGTGGGCAATCGTCTCGGAAATCTTCTTAGCATCTGCCTCAGCCTGCGCTACAATCTCGTCCGCTTTTGCCTTTGCTTCTGCAATCTTGCTGTCTGCTGCCGCTTTTGCTTCATCCAGGATCTGACTTTTTATTTTTTCTAATCCTGTCATCGCTTCTTTGCTCCTTCCTGTTTTATACCTGAATTGCTGTTACTGCCAGAATAGAAATCAGGAGTGCAAGAATTGCGTATGTCTCAACCATTGCAGGGAACAGCATTGCTTTACCGAACTGCTCCGGTTTTTTAGCTACAATTCCGATTGCTGCCGCTGCTGTCTGTCCCTGTGCTTTACCAGAGATCAGTCCAACGATTCCGATTGGCAGACATGCTGCAAGGATCAGAAGTCCTGTCTGTGGATCAAGATCTGCTGCGCCGCCTCCAAGGAGACCAATCTTGGATAATGTAATGAAACCAACCAGCAGTCCGTAAATTCCCTGTGTACCAGGAAGCAGCTGCATGATCAATACTTTTGCAAATTTGCTAGGGTCTTCTGTTACAACTCCGGATGCTGCCTGACCTGCGATACCAACTCCGATTGCTGATCCTGCTCCTGCGAGAAATACTGCTACTGCTGCGCCAAGTAACGCATATACAAGTCCTAAATTACTCCAAATACTCATGATAAAGTTTCCTCCTTAATATCTACATATTTTGTATCTGATTCAAATGGTTCAAATGGTTTTCCACCGCCTTCGTAGAATTTTCCGAAAAATTCCACAAACTGAAGACGGTTCGTGTGCACATATGCACCAAGTAAGTTGATCGCAAGATTCAAAGTATGTCCCACCACGAACACAATCGCAAATCCGATCGCACCAACCACGCCTTTTCCAAACATGCTACCCATCTGGTTTACAACAGATGCAATAACACCGGTTGCAAGTCCGAGAGCTAACAGACGTGAATAAGATAATACATCACTGAGCCATCCGGTAATATTATAGATGTCATACGCTCCAAGCGCGATCCTGAGAACCGGATTTTTATTTGCTCTTCCTGACATCAGAAGCAGTCCCAGTGCACCGATAATCGCAAGCGCTTTTGCAAGCGTATTCACAAACGGTGGAAATACGATTTTTGCCTGTGCTATAGAAGCAAAAATATCAGACGGGATCAGCATCAGTAAAAGTCCTGCCAGAAATACGTACCATAAAATAACATCACAGAAAAAGTCTAATACTTTTCCTTCTTTCAGAAGCATGTAACCTTTGATTCCAAGGCCGACGAACAAATGTACAAGTCCGAATGCCATGGAATAGATCAACAGCTTCATCGGATTATTCAGCGGCGCAAACCATAATGGCTTGATCGTTATATCTTTATTAAAGAATGTCTTTCCTACAACATCGACAACGTCTCCGAAGTAACCGCCAAATAATACACCCCACACAAGTGTAGATAAACCACAGAACATAAACATCTTCATGGACTTTCTCATACTCTTGCTCATCCGTGGGAATTTCTTCAATACTACAAAACATGCGATTGCAATGATCGCACCGTATGCAGCATCAGATAACATCATACCAAAGAAGAATACATAGAAAAACGACATGATTGTCGTCGGATCAAACTCTCCTTTATGCGGAAGTCCGTAGGATTCCAGGACACCTTCTACACTGTCTGAGAAAGCATTGTTCTTTAAAATAACCGGCGGTTCTTCCTCTTCCTTTAACTCTTCCACATCCATCACACAATCGTATCTGTCTGCGATTGCTTTCTTAAGGACAGGAACTGTTTTCTCTGCAACATATCCGCTAATTACGAATGTTCGCTGTGACTGTGGAAGTGTGCCAAGCACTTCGTACTTCTCTGCACGGAGTCTGAAATAATCCCCCACTACTTTCAACTCTTCTCTGCTTGTGGCATATCCTTTGATCTCTTCCTCTGTCACTTCAATCTCTTTGTTCAGTTTCTGGATCTCGGCTTTCAGATTCTCTTTTTCCTTCGCCGGGATCTGGTTGGATATCTGCGATGGTCTTGCAAATCCTCCAGCTCTCAGAGCTTCTTCGGTCTTCTCTGCCTCTTTTTTCAGACAAAATACAGCAAGATAAACCGCGTCTGCATCTTCGGAAATGATCTGCACATCCAGTGCTTCAATCTCCGGACACTCTGTAGCTACCTTTTCATGAATAGCCGCTTCATCTGTGCCCGCCGGCATCGTTCCAAGTAACATTGCTGTTCTGGCTGTACCTGCATAATTCATAGGTGCATCCAACGAAAGCCACGGTTCAAGCGATTCAATCCGATTTTCAATCTTCACAATATTTGCTTTGATCTCTGCAATCTCTTTGCTCTTTGTGAGCAGAGCATCTGCTTTTTCGATGACTTCGTCTTTTTTCGCTGTGATTTTCTGGAATTCATCCTGACTGACAAGCTCTTTTCCCGCTAACCCGGACAACATTGACTGCTTCTGCGGTGCATATATATCAAGGATACCCAGCGCCGTCTCTGTAAGCTGTGCTTTCTTCTCAAAGCTAAGCTTCGCATTCACTGTGTCCATCTTTTCAAAGCCTTCTTCATCAGCGATCTGGTTCATCTCCATAACGCCGAGTGCCTGCAGCTTTTCCAGAATTGCTTTGCGGTCTTTTTTAAGTGCGCAGATACTGACTCTTTGCATCTGCAATACTGCCATAGATCTATCCCTCCTTTACATTTTCTTTCCGGTTAGATCTTGATCAAACCAGCTGTGCAATAACTGCTGCTATTGCTTCGGCTTCTTTACTGCCCGCTTCCCGCTTTAACGAAACAATCTCTTCATCTACTTTCTGAAGTGCGTCCTTTACCGCTTCTTCTCCGGCTTTCTTTGCTTCATTCATTGCGAACTGCGCATTTTCTTTTGCTTTTGCTTCTGCTTCTTCTTTTATCCTCCCTGCAGATGCATCCGCTTTTTCAAGAATCTCGGCACATGCTGCATCGGCTTCTTTCATGGCCTTATCTGCCTCACACTCCGTGTCCTTAATGGTTCTAATGGTCTCTTCTACCATTCCTTCACCACCTCCCTCGCGTTCGTTAAAACTTTGTTGTAAGTTTGATTATAATACCGCAATTATCAAATGTCCAGAATAATTTGTATCCGAACAAGAACAAGCGTGCTTATTGTTGCGGAATTTACATAATTTTTATATATTTTTCAAATAATTCAGACATTCCAGTGCAAATGATGCAAATGTCCTTCCAGATTCATTCCCGGAAAATTATTTTGCCGCAACGCTTCATATAACACGATAGCGACTGAATTGCCCAAATTCAGAGAGCGTATGTCTCCCAGCATCGGAATACGGATACAGTCCTCCTCATGATTCACTAATATTTCTTCCGGAATTCCTGCGCTTTCCTTTCCAAACATGATATAGCAGTCCGGCTCATACTGCACGTCTGTATATACTTTATGCGCCTTTGTTGTAGCCATATAGATCTTTGCTCCCGGATTCTTCTCCATAAAATCATTAAAATCAATGTAAGTCGTCACATCCAGATCTTTCCAGTAGTCCATTCCTGCTCTTTTTAAGTTCTTTTCATTCAAACGGAATCCTAACGGCTCGATCAGGTGCAGCCTTGCATTTGCTGCCACGCAGGTTCTTCCGATGTTTCCTGTGTTTGCCGGAATCTCCGGCTCATGTAATACAATGTTTAACATAATCTCTCCTCTTTTCTGCATAACTTAATTTTATAATACTATATAATGGATACACTTTCTACAGCAATAAAAAACGATCCCATACAAAAGATTCACCGCCTTTATTTACAAGCGCAAATTCTTTATATGAGATCATTCTATTATTTTTCTTTTGGCTCTGAGAAAATACCATACACCGCATCCGGTGCCGGGCGGTCAATGTAACGTATTTCCTCTCCATTTCTTATAATCTTGTCATTATTATCTGTAAAATATCCGATCATTGAGGCCGGAATTCCTGCCTCTTCCATCTGACGCAGAAATGCTGACTGGTCCGATACTACCGCAAGAAAACTTCCTGTTGATGTCATCTGATACGGATTCAGATGGAATTGTTCACAGACTTCGACTGTCTCCTGCAAAAGGCTGATGTTATGAAGTTCCAGATCAAGACCCAGCCCTTCTTCCTTTGCCATCCGGTAAAGTTCGGCAAGAATACCGCCTTCTCCGATCTGGCGCAATCCAAATGCTCCTGCTTCGCGTGCTTTTCTCATTTCTTTCATCGAAAATACCTGCGGTGCATAGCTTTTGATCTGCGCAAGAAATGCTGGTGAAAATCGTTCCTTAAGCTGCTCCTCTTTCTCTTCTGTCACACGCAGCATTCCTTCCATTCCTGCCCATTTTAGCAGAACCACTGCCTGTCCGGCTTCCGGCTTACGCGTCTTAGTCTCAGCGACAGCAGCTACACCGTTTACGACAACCTGTGCAAAACGGAGCACCGGACTTTTTCCGGACTTTACTTCCAGAAGTTCCAGATCTTTTTCTTTGCAGATTTTCCGGATAGACTTTTCCAGTCCATGAATCCTCGACTGGTATCCATAATCCGGAATCTGTATCTGTACACTGATTCCGATATGCTCTGCACCTTCTGCTGCCAGTGCATTTGCCACAGCCGCAACACCGTACACACCGATCTGCTTTGAATATCCACATATCACTGTCTGTTCACTTATTATATGGCCATCTTTTGTTTCAAATCTCATTTATGCCTCTCCATCTTTTCCTGCATTTATTCCGACACATACGCTCTGTTTCCTGTCCCATGATTATTCCAGAGCCTGCGCCTGACTAATCGCCGCATTAATCTTACTTCTGTCCTGCGAACCGATCGCATTTCTTACAATCGCTGAAGCCTGTGCATTTGACGACTTTGTTCCCACTGAAATCACCTGATCCGACTTATTGTAAGTGCTGTTATTAATAACTTTCCGGCTCACTTGCTTTCCATCCTGTATTACAATCTTCCACAGTCTTGCTGTACGGCCGGTATGCCCACCACCGGCTGCAACGATCGAACCAATCGCCGCATCCGCATTTGCCTGATATCTCACACCCGGTTCTTCTGTATGCGTCGTCTCACTTTCAAATTGGAGCTTACGACTTTCTTTTCTTGTTTCTTTACCATAAATTGAAAATGTCAGCTGGTTTGCTCCATCAATTCCACCTTCAATATATATTGGATCTTTGTAATTGTTCTGAAATCTGAAATCTTTATAATCGCCTGCGATCGCCGCATCCCTGGACGGATCTACATATGCTACTGCCATAGAATGTGGAAAACGCTTTATCACTTTTAATTCCGCATACAAAACGGCATTATACAATGTCGTAGACACCTGACAGATTCCTCCGCCGTAAGAATCTACAACCTGTCCATTCTCATAAGAACCCGCCAGTGCATAGCCGTGTTCTGCATCATATGGAGAAGTAATATCATGTACCGATACGACGTCTCCCGGCATCAGAATCGTGCCATTTAACTTCTCTGCTCCGTTTTTCAGATTCTTCCAGCGCTCACCTCCACCGGCATCGGTCGAAAATGTTCCCAGGCAGTCTTTGATATTTTTCAGATCTGCTGCTTTGATCCTCGGATGTTCTGTCTTCTGCGGAAGTGTAACCTCAAGCTTTTTATGATTCCATTTCCGGTTCAATGTTTGCACCAACGACTTTTTTGTTTCTTTTATATCGATTGTTTTTCCTTTTTTTTCCGATGTAATCTGAAATTCTCCGTTCACGCGGGCAATCGTTGCATCCGTTGCATGCGGTGCAAGCGGAACCGCCTGTTTCTTCAGAACTTTCTCTGTCTTATCCGCATCAAGCGCCAGCTTCATATTTATCTTTGTTTTTTCTTTTTTCAGTCTGCGAAGTTTGCGGTATCTGCTAAGAAGTGTTCCTTTTTTTCCATAAGAAACTGCTTTCTCGATTGCCTGATCTTCTTTTTTATATTGAAACCCAAGATCTTTCAGCGTTGTTTCTGTCTCTTTCTCCCCGGTTTTCAATACAACTGCCTGCTTCTCATCTTCAGCGAAATGTTCTTCCATCGCACGCTTTGCTTCTTCCCGTGTCATTCCGGACACATTTACCACATTAATATATACGTTATCGCAAATCTTCTTCTCCGGATATTTTGACACATAACGATAGAGTGCCAGATAAGCGGCACCCCATACTAACACAACCAGGACAACTGTCATCAGACCAATGAGCTGTCTTCTTTTTCTCCTTCTTCGTAACATCCTTCTGGAAACTCTTCCGAAGCCCTGTCTTCTCCTGTCTCCTGTCTTTTCCCCCACTGCTCTTTTGTCTCCTTCTATAACGATCTTATACCATTGCCGGCAAAATCATAGTAGCTACCATAGCTACAATCACAATCATAATGATAACTGCGACTGCTTTTTTTACTCTTTTATCATTAAAATTCATATTTCTTCCTTCCTCTCTATGCGTTATGCGTTTATATTTTACCCTCTTTTTCTATGCTTTGCAACGATTTTCCCCACAATCTGCCAGACTATCGATCAGACAGATTCTTGCATCCTGCGTAAGAGGATTTCGTTCCAGATAATCAAACAAAACTGTTTTCTGTAATCTTGAAAATCTTTCCAGATGCGTCATTTTACGCAGCTGGTTTTTGTCATATTTATCATAGGAAGTAAGATAACGCCTTTCTTTATCTTCTGTTTCATAAAACTGACGGTATTCTTCCTTCGTAAGCACTTCTTTTCCTGCAAATGCCGGTCTGGATTTTGCATTTTCACGCAGATAATAATCATACGTCAGCAATTCTCTATAGTATTCCACTTTTTCCGGATGATATTCACGTACAAATCCAAGCAATATCTCATAGCGCTCGCTTCGTTTATGATTGACCTGATGATAATTTTGTTTCTTATAATAACTCCAGAGTTGCTCATACATGATAAATGCACTCTCATATTCTTTTCCCAGTTCTTCAAGCGTCTCTTCAAATTGTCTGCTGTTATAATAAACTTCAACCATTTCTTCAATGCCTTTTAGATGTAAGATTTCCTCATAAGAGATCCATCTGGTCGAAAGCACTTCGTATGGCGGTGTACTTTTATACTGCAATCCATAATCTTCTTTTTTTGTTTCCATATAAGAACCTTTCAGAACTTTCAGGAAACCAAGCTGCAACTGTTCCGGGCGCATTCGGTATACATCATCAAAAGACACTGCAAAACTTTTGATATCCTCAAATGGCAATCCGGCAATCAGATCCAAGTGTTGATGGATATTTCCTGCCTGATTGACTCTTGCCACTTTTGCAGCAAGCTTATCAAGATCCATTGTTCGGTGAATCTCCCGGATCGTATCCGGATTCGTTGACTGTACACCGATTTCCAACTGGATCAATCCCGGACGCATAGCAGTAATAATCTCAAGTTCTTCTTCATTTAACAGATCCGCTGACACTTCAAAATGAAAATTCGTAATTCCATTATCGTGTTCTTCCAGATATTTCCATATTGCCAGTGCATGGTCATGCTTGCAATTAAATGTACGGTCTACAAATTTAACCTGCGGAACTTTATGATTCAGGAAAAACTGTAATTCTCGAAATACAAGATCAAGGCTGCGGAAACGAAGTCTCTTATCTATAGAAGAAAGGCAATAGCTGCATGCAAACGGACATCCTCTGCTTGTCTCATAATAGATGATTTTATGTTCAAAATCTTCCAGATGTTCATATACAAACGGGACTTCGCTCAGATCGATCGGCTGCCGCCACGGTGTTTCTACTACTTCGCCGTTACTGTCACGAAATGTAATTCCATCAATCCCGGCCAGCACATCATCCGGGATCTCATATCCGGTCATTTCCTGTTCTGTCTGTACATATGCTTCACACAATGCATGAAAAGTCAGTTCGCCTTCTCCTTTCATTACACCGGTAACTTCCGGCAGTCTTCGAAGTACATCCGGTGCGTCATAAGAAACTTCCGGGCCGCCGGTCCAAATCTTAAGATTCGGACGGACTTTTTTTATTTCCCGGATCAGTTCTTCAACATATTTTAAATTCCAGATGTAACATGACAGACATAAAACGTCGGGCTGCCTTTCGTAGACATCCCGCATAATATCATCCATCTGCTGGTTGATCGTATATTCTCCGATCTCAATCTGTAATTCATGATTTTCCTGTTCTGTGTGGCAGTGCAGGTCAGCGTATGCTTTCAGACAATAGACTGCTAAATTTGAATGTATATATTTGGCATTGATCGCTGCCAGCAAAATCTTCATTGTATATTTCCTCCAATTCCGGTATTTCCATTGACAATTCGGGCAAAACACGTTAAAATATAGACTCGTGCAGCCGGGGTGTTAGCGGTACCTTGTACCTACAATCCGCTATAGTAGGGGTGATATTGCGCAGAGGGCATTTTTCTTTCGGAGCTGCCCTTAATAAGTGGCGTTGATGACTGGGTCTTACGCGACGGGAATCTGTGAACCGTGTCAGGTCGGGAACGAAGCAGCACTAAACAGAACCTCCCGGGTGCCGTAAGGCAGCCTGGTCTGAGTTAACTGTTAAGGTAACGTCCGGGAGAAAGTGTTCGAAGCGCAATGCACGTTTTTTATTTCTTGTTTTTATTTTCTCCCTGTTTTTTCAATTTCTTGGTTTCTCTTAGTTCCCTGAAAAAATCTTTCATCATCTGACTGCATTCTTCTTCTAAAACTCCTGTTTCCAGCTCAACTTGATGATTAAATTCCGGCATCTGCAAAAGATTCAAAATAGATCCGGCACATCCGGCTTTTGGATTCATACAGCCGACCACAACCCTGTCAATCCTTGACTGCACCAGTGCACCGGCGCACATCTGACAAGGTTCCAGTGTCACATACATCGTACAACCTTCCAGCCGCCAGTCATCTAATTTCTTACTCGCTTTTTTGATCGCCGCCAACTCCGCATGAGCCAGTGTATTCTTATCAATCGTCCTGCGATTATATCCCCTGCTGATGATCTTCCCGTCCCGGACAATTACACAACCAATCGGTACTTCTCCGATCGCATATGCTTTCTTTGCCTGTCTGATTGCCTCTTTCATGTATTTTGCATCTGTATCTGTCATCTTCCGCTGTCCTTTTTCTTTATTTTCTGACACGCCTGCACCAGTATCCAAATCGCTCTTCTTCACTGTCTGCTGCCTGCGCTTCTTTTTTGTCTATGTTATCATCTACAATTGTTTCTGCAGTTTTATTTATATTTTCATCTACATTATTGTCAAATGCCAGTTCCTCTGCCATAACAAATTTCCCAAATCCGAAAACGCCTGCTGCCTGCGCTTCTTTCTCATGATACACTCCCGGTACTCCCAGATAACAGCCATCCTCTTCTTCCAGAAAAAGTAAATGCCCGTAATTATAATAGCCATGTAATAGAAAGCGGTTATTCGCTAATTTCCATTCGCACCGCGGCAGCCTTGCGATCTCCCGTCTTGTGATTCGGTGTGCATTACATTTTTCCATGTGCTCTGTGGCTGCTTCAGATGCGGATATCTCCGGGGAAAAATCGGTTTCTGTTTCTGAACTTATTTTCTCCGATGGCTTTATGTCTTTGCCTGAAGCATGATCTGAAGTCAGTACCGGTTCATCTTCTATCCCATCTATTGTATCTAAATTAAGACTGGGCTCTGTATTCGACTTTTCTTTTTTAGATGTACTTTCACTTTCCTCACCCAGCCACAAGCGCTCCGGTACCACCGGCATGTCATTCCACGATGCCGCATAATAATTATTTCCTTCTTTCATAAGAAGTACGCCGCACACAGTATGGCCTTTCATTTCATAACAAAAGCGATAATTAACAGCAGGGTTGATATTTCCAATCTCACCCTGCCTGATTCCAACGTAGCCTCTGTCTTCTTCACAAAGCAGGTACAGGAACAATGTCCGTTCACTTCCGAGGCGCAGTCCCTTTCCGTGAATGTGTACCATTCCTCTTGCTCCGCTTTGTTCCACTTTTACAAAACCTACATTCCTTATTCTTTTTCCCTGATCGTATTCATACAGATATCGGATAAATTGCTTCACCATTCCACATCCTGTCTGGTTTATTTATCACAATCTATTCCATGTCCTGTTAAAAAATACCACTCCACGGCCAATCCATTGCTTTGAGTTCCTGATACAGCTGTTTGGCGTAGCTGTCTGTCATTCCACAAATATAATCAGTCACCAGAAGCAGTCTTAAATACAGCCGTTCAATATCTGATTTTCCTTCTGCCTGCAAATGATACGCACTTTTATAATTGCTCGATATAAAAGAAACCATACGCACATCCAGCGATTCTAACTTCTCCGGCTCATCGTCATAGCTGATGATCGCATGCATGAACTTGTCCATCAGGAAATCCAGAACAGCCTCTTCTGCAACTTCCATCCGGTAGATCACATCGGACGTAAACACTTCCCGGTATGCCAGCTCTCCGAGCATGTCCATTAATTTCTCCGCTTCTGTATGATAAAACAGATCATGCGGATATTTTCCTGCCATAATTTGATCATAATTAGAAGTAAATCCATAAGTTGCCTGACCGATGAGAAATCCCTGCACGCATATGATCCAGTTCTTAATCGCATACGCTTCCGGATGTGCGACATTTTTTTCTTTCCCACGTAAATACAACTCTTCCAGTACATCTGCCGGGGAAAATGTCTCTGTCTGCTCCGATTTCGTTAATCCTTGCACTTTTTTCAGCTCTTCCAGCAATGTATGGTAACTGATAAATTTCTTAATAAACGCATCTTCAATATCTGCTGTCTTGTACGCGATATCATCTGCCGCTTCCAATATATATGTCAGCGGATGACGGTTACCGTTTGTTCCGGTTTCTTTTTCAATCTCCCGGAAAATCTCCTCATCCGCATAATAATATCCCATTTTTTTCTTCTTAATATCTTCTGAATGAGGATCCATCTGATGAGACGGCACAGGATACTTTACAATTGTATTCAATAACGCATATGTCAGGTTCATTCCATGCTCATCCACCAGAAAGTGTAATTTCGTTACCAGTCTGAGTGCCTGCGCATTTCCTTCAAAATGATACAGATCTGCAAGCATCTGTTCATTCAGAAGCTGATCGACCGGGCGTCCGTGAAATTCGATCTTTGAAAGATTTCTTTCAAACCACTCTCTTATCGCAACCTCACCGTAATGACCAAACGGCGGATTACCAATGTCATGGATCAATCCGGCACACTGCAAAATATTACAGATATCTTCCTTCATGTGCGGTTTGAAACCCTCATCCTTTTTATATAACAGAATATTTTCCGCAATATTCTGTCCCAACGACCTGGCAATCGAAGATACTTCCATAGAGTGTGTCAGCCTTGTCCGTATAAAATCGCTCTTGTCCAGTGGGAACACCTGCGTCTTATCCTGCAAACGGCGGAAAGAAGCGCTTCCGATAATTCTGTGATAATCTTTTTCAAATTCACTTCTCAGATCCGTATTGCCATCCGTCCTGCGGCCGGATCCGGACTCTCTGCTTCGCTTTGTCGATAATAGCTGTTCCCATTTCATATATCTTCACGCTTTCTAATCGAGGTAAATCGGTGAAACATAATCATCACCGAGTTCTACTTTCTTTCGTTCCTGCTCACCAAGAAATGCCCACTCTGTCATATCCTGCCATTTATGATCTTTGCGGCTGTAAACCTGTACATAACCGATACGTTTCGGATGCATCCGCACACTGTTGGACTCATATTCACGACCGGTATATGGATTCATCTCACCAATGGATAAATCCTCTGTCTCTTCTTCCTGCTCGTTCTCTTTCGCAACAGCTTCCTCAAATGCTTCTGCAAATTCCTCTTCTACCGGTGATACGTCTGCTTCTGGTTCTGTAAATTCTTCACCGAGTTCTTCCTTATATTCTTCTTCCGGTTCTGTTATTTCCGGTTCCGGCACTGGTTCCTGTTTTGGCGACGGTTCCTGTTCCGGTTGCTGTTTCTGTTCTTCCACTTCCGCCTGCTTTACGCCTTCTGCTTCCTTGTCTGCATGTTTGCCAGTCATTCTCTGGAAATAATCCTTCCAGCTGTGGTGTTTCTTTTTCTTAACTGGCTTCTCTTCTTTGGTTTCTTCCGGTTTCTCTTCTTCTGTTGCTTCCGGCTCTTCTAACTCTTCCTCCCCTGCTGGCTCTTCGCCTGCAAGCTCTTCCCCAAGAGTCTCCTGAATCAACTCTTCTGTTTCTCGAAACTCATCTGTTTCTTCCGGCTCTTCTTCGTAAACTTCCTCTACGATCTCTTCTTCCGGCTCTTCCGCGTAGACTTCCTCTACGATTTCTTCTTCCGGTTCTTCTTCGTAGACTTCCTCATAGATTTCTTCTACAACTGGCTCTTCGTAAGCCAGTTCTTCTTCATAAACTTCTGCAACCGGCTGCTCTTCTTCGACTGGTTCTTCGACTAGCTGCTCTTCTTCGATTGGCTCGTCCACGACTGGCTGCTCTTCTTCGACTGGCTCGTCCACGACTGGTTCTTCCACCGGCTCGTCAAAATGAATTGTTTCTTGTATATATTCCTCGCCGTGATCTTCTTCGGCGGTATCTTCTCCTAAAATATTCAACTGAAAAGAACAATCCAGAATTCCTGCGATCATTCGCATATCCTGTTCCTGAAAATTATCTCGATTCAGTCTCTGCGTCATATTCTGGCGGGACATCTTCTTTCCCGTCTTTTCTGCAATGAGTTCGGCAAGTTCTTTAATTGTCATTCCTTTTCTCTTTAAGACAATCTTGACTTGCTCTCCAAATGTCAAATCCAGCATCACTTATCCTCCTTATTCTATTTCACCTGCAAAACTCCCCATATTTACTTTTTTATTCTATCAAATCCACTATCTAGCGTCAACTTGCGTATACATAAAAACGACTGTAAAAATACATAATAAAAGCGGATACCAATTCAATTACTGATATCCGCTTTTATTCTGATTTTTCTGTCATATTCACTTACCTTTTACGTTTCTGGTGGTCCGTACCTTCCTTTCTTTAGATTTTTATTTTGTAATTACATTATAGTCTGTGTTCTTTATTTTGTCAATATATTTTTTTGCATTTTATAAATTTTCAGGCTATTTAGATATTTTCTCCAAATAGCCTGCATTCTTATATCCGTATATTCCTGTATTTCTGCTCCTGTTCTATTCCAACATTTCCAAAAATGCAGCGATACGCGTATGTAATTGTCCGATATCTGCCTCAGAATAATCTGTTTCCAGAGACATATATGGAATATGATACTTCTCTCTCACCATTTTTCCGATAATGCAAGTTTCTACGTTGTAAGTATGACAGGCATGTAATACCATATCCACAACACCGTCTACATGATAGTCTTCGATCAGCTGTCCAAGTAATTTCTGCCGGTTCGGATTCGGTCCCATGCAGGAACATCCGATATTCAGATAACGGATCGCAAGTGCCTCGTAAAGATCTGGATTTTCTTCATCTGTCTGATCTGCAATTGCTTTTGCTCCTCCACAGTTTTCAAATGCAACGACAACTCCGCCTTCTTCTTCCACAGCATGAATCACTTTTTCTGTTGCGCCTCCGATTGGAGAACCGGTAATGAGAATTCTTGGTTTATGTGTTAAGGTATCTTTTGTCTTTTCATATTCTTCCATCACAGACTTCATAACCGAGCGGACAGAGTCGCAATATGTTTCTTTGTCAAAACTGTAACCGGAGCTGTACAGAACATTATACATGTTACTTCCTGTCATCGGAGGTGGATCCAGTTTCATCAGACCATAAAATTCTTTCACGACCAGTCGTTCTTCATTTTTCTGATGAATTGCTTCTTTGAGTTTTTCATCTGTAATCTCCACCCCAAAAAGCTCTTCCAGCTTTTCTTTCATCTTGATGATTTCATGTTTCCATAATTCGAGTCCTGCTGCCGACTGGCTGTTTGGCAGCTGCATAACATACATCGGCTTCATCTTTGACAGTTCTTCGTACATTTTTTTCTTACCGTCGCAGGTCGTTTCTCCGATAATCAGATCCGCGAAATAAAAAAATGGACACTTATCCGTTTTGGCAAAACCATAACTTGATTTGATAAGCGGACATAGATTTTTCGGCAGATCTTTTTCTGCTGCCGGAACGGTTTCCTGTGACATGGAGCACAGAGACACCGTTGTTGCATCCATCGCCATTACCAGTTCGTTTGGAAAATAAGTACAAAAAGTTCCAATTACTTTTTTCCCTTTTTCCTTTTCATGTTTTACTTCCAGAAATGCATTCTGTCTTGCTTCTGCAAATTCTTCAAATACTTCCGGAAGGCTGTATGTTTCTTCAAGATCCATGCTGTTTTCTATATTTTTTTCCACGCTGTTTTCTCCTCTCTGGTCTTTCCTCTGGAATTATTTTTAGTAAAATTTATCATTTTTCGTAAGTTCAAACATAACCTGCATGTTTTCATCTGGTGTTCCTTCCATCAAAGAACAACCGCTGCTCATTACAAAATTGCGATGCCCTCTGCACGCATTCAGCACACTTGTCACTTCCGCTGCAACTTCCTCTTTTGTTCCAAATCGTAATGTATTCGGGGAAATATTTCCCATTATGATCGTGTCCTTTCCTACTTCTTCCAGACATTGTCCGATGTCGGTGCAATAATCAATGCTCAGCACCTGGGCACCTGTCTGCTCCAGAAGCCTGGTATGCTTTGTTGTTTTTCCACACACATGTAAAAATCCGGGTGCTTTTACAGATGCGTAAATCTTCTGAAGATATTGTCCGCTGAAACGCCAGAAACGTTTCGGTGCCAGTAAAGATGCCACCGGCTCTGCGATCCAGAAAAGATCCTGTCCGATTTCTTCTTCTTTTTTTGCAAGCTGAATCTGAATATCTGTAATATATTTTACCAGATCTTCCACCATGTCCGGGTCTTTCACGATCAGACGAAGCATATTTTCTGCTCCCAAGATACAGGAGGCAACCGTAAGTGGTCCAAAACATCCGCCCCCACAGAATTTTGCAATTCCCCAGGTATGCATCTGTGGCAGGTAATCATATTCCCACTGAAAATATTTATGATCTACCTGTTTGTTTTTTATAAGTGTATCAAGCTGCTCGCGACTGGTAAGCTGCCCTTCCCGGACAATCTCCAGCTGATCTGAAATCCGCTTCAATTCAAAACCCATCGCCTGTGCCTGAGTCAGATAGCCCATGCACAGAAAATCAAAGGCTTTTTCGCCGCCCCAGATTGGACTGATGATACGCTCTTTAGATTGTGTTACATAATCAATAATCGTTCTGTCCATCGTTCTCCTCCACTTGTCAGAATTACACAGCAAAAGATGGGAAAATCATACTCTCTGTGAAAATTCGCTCATAATTTTCTGTTTCTGAAAGTTCTATATATTTCATATTTTCTGCCAACATTTCCATATCCGCTTTTACCTGCTCCGACAGTAGTGTCATATATGCGCCCGTCTTTGATGCATTTCCCACATAATGCAGCCGGTCTTCCACATTTTCCGGCAGGATTCCGGTACCTGTCAGAAGCTCGGCCGGAAGATGTGCGCCAAATTGTCCGGCGATGATTACTTCTTTTAAATCTTCCATCTGAATCCCGGCTTTCTGAAGCAATGCTGTAAATCCCGATAATATCGCTCCTTTGGCAAGCTGCACCTGTCGGATATCCCCCTGCGTGACATACAGCTCCGGATTTTCCTGTATGACAAATTCTCGCTTTTTCCCATTTAAACGAATCATCGGATAACGATAATCTGTCTCTTTCAGGCTTTCTTTTTTTACAAATACGCCTGTCTTTTTCACCAGATTGTTTCTTAGTAGCTCTTTTAGTGTCGCAAGTATTCCACTTCCACAGATTCCGATTGGAGTTTTATCCCCAATTGTCTGGAGTTTTACACCATTTTCTGTAATTTTTACATCTTCAATGGCTCCTTCCGCAGCACGCATTCCACAGGAAATGTTCATGCCTTCCAGAGCCGGTCCTGCCGCACAGGAACAACACCAGATTTCCTGTCTGCAGGTGAGTACGATTTCTCCATTTGTACCAATGTCAATAAATAAAACATTGTCGTCTTTTTTATGCAGACCGCACACATAAGTTCCGGCTACAATATCCGCCCCGATATAAGCAGATACCTGAGGCAGACAATATAAATCCGTCTCTGCTCCCGCATCCAGCCCGATTTCTTTTGTTTTTAATCTCTGTGCCTTAAGGAAAACCGGTTTATAAGGCGCTCTTCCAATGCTTCTCGCATCCACGCCAAGAAGCATATGCATCATCGTACAGTTTGCGGCAACATCGATTTCTTTTATCTCTTCTTTATCTATCTTACTTTCCTGACATAACGCCTGAAACATGGTATTTAACATCTGCACCATCGTTTCCTGAAGATTTTTCCATCCATTTTCCGGATTATCGTATTCGTAAGTGATTCTTGTAAGTACATCCAGTCCATATTTTTTCTGTTCATTGATTCCGGATACCACTGCGACTTCCGTTCCCGTTTCCAGATCAACAAGAGAAGCAACTACCGTTGTGGTTCCGATATCTATCGCAATGCCATATCCTTTTTTCCATGAATCTTTCTTAAACCGTGGAACTTTTCCCTGGGTCAGCACCGGATGCTGCTTCTCGTCTTGTGGCAGTTCCACCAGAAGATCCTGTTCTACTTCTGTCATACACGCCAGGCGGATTCCTGCGGCTAATTCTTTTTCTGTTAACCGTTTCTTTTCCATTTCTCCTGGCTTCGGAATCTGACCTTCGCATATTTTTATCTTACATTTTCCACAAGTTCCGGTCCCATTACAGGCGTTATCCACAAGAATATCTGCCTGCTGCAATAAATCGAGCAGATTATCTTTCTGCTCTGCGATCAGTTTTTCACCGGTATTGACAATGGTTACGATTGGCATCTGCTTTCTTCCTCTCTGGCAGCTTCCAACATTATCTGTACATTGGAAAGTGGCGATTTCATTCCAAGCCCACAGGCCGGTGCCAGAATGTCCGCGCCATTTTTCATACAATTTTTTGCAAGCTGCTTTACTTTTTCTTTATCTCCAAATTCCAGTGCATATGTGCTGACATTTCCCATTAAAATCCGCCCTGGCAATTTTTCCTTTGCCTCTTTCATAGACACGATAGAGTCAAAACTGAGCACATCACTTTCGATATGATTGACCTGTTCGTACACCGTACTCATCTTTCCACAGATATGCACAATCGTTTTTACTTGTTTTTCTCGAAGTCCGCTCAAAAGTTGATTGATATACCGGACCGTATATGCTTCAAAAAGTTTCGGTCCAAGAATTTCTCCGGTTCCACTAGGGTCTGAAATTGCGATCACATCTGCTCCTGCTTCGATTTCTGCCTGTCCAAGCCGGATGAGTTCTTTTGTCACAGCATCCATATACGCATGAGCCGCATCTTTTTTCTTTCTTAATTCCTTGTAAAATACAACCGGTTCCATCAAAGAACTCGCTGTACTTACAGGTCCTGTCAGATTGCCTATGATTGGTGCATCCATCTGCATTTTCTTAAGTTCTTGTATTGCATCCAGCGTGACTTTAAGCCTCCCGGCTTCCAGATTCAATGGAGAAAGCGTTTCATATTCCGTAACAGAATCCAGAATATATTTTGTAACATGTGGTTCGTATATATCAGAGCCAAGATCTACCTGCGCTCCAAAGCCTTCTGCCTCTGTTGTCATACAAAATGGAACGCCAAGATTTTCAAAACACTGATTCTGATATACCGCACAGGCTAAGCGTGCCATGGCAGACGCATCCAGATGTGCCTCCGGAAAATATACGTGTTCTCGTTCCATCAGTTCTTTTGTCACCATATTCATCATTCCACCCGGACAGATACACGGAGGTCTGTCTGCTTTTTCTCCCTGAAGCACTTGCTTTAACCGTTCTGTTGCTTTCATTGACTGCCTCTTTTCGTTTTTCTTTGCTTATTCTACATCCAGTAATCTTTTTGCCAGTTTCACCGCTTCTACAGCATTGGCTGAATATCCATCTGCTCCAATCATATCTGCATATTTTTTTGAAACAGGACCGCCGCCGATCATTACCTTGATCTGTTCACGCAGTCCGCGTTCTTTCAAAATCTGGATTACTTTTTCCATTCCGCTCATGGTCGTTGTCATCAATGTGGACATACAGATAAACCGTGCATCCTCTTCCACCGCGGCATCTACAAATTTTTCCAGCGGGACATCCCTTCCAAGATCGACCATGCGAAAACCTCCTGATTCCAGCATGATCTTGACCAGATTTTTCCCTATATCATGGGTATCCCCTTCTACAACTCCGATAATTCCGGTCTTTTTCTCTTTTTCTCCTTCTTCCGGCAAATAAGGACTCAAAACTTCGAGTCCTGCATACATAGCATCCGAACATAGCAGAATATCGGTTACAAAATATTCTTCTTCTTCAAATAATTCCCCGGCACGGTTCATCCCGACGATAAGACCATCCATAATTGCATCCAAAGCCGGATATCTTGCTTCTATATATTCTCGGGCTGCTGCCTCGACCTCTTCTTCTTCCATTTCTGTCACACTGTCTGCCAGTATGCTTAATAACTGCTCTTTCGTCTTCATCGTCCGGTCCCTCTTTTATCCTTTTAGTACGAGTGCCTCTATCTGTCCATTTACAAAATGTTGTAGTCCCTGGTGCATGCAGGTCTGTCCGATAAACCGTACCTTTCCTGCCAGTTCCGTGCAGGCTTCGGCATAGGTTTTGGTATAAGTTTCCGTCTTTATTTCCTGTAAATTTATGATCTGTTTTTCTGCCATATTGGCTCCGATTAATGCCAGTGCTGTCTTCGGGCAGAAAACAACGGTCGTTCTCGGATTCATAATCTCATCTGCAGCCCTGAAAAGTGGACAGGTGAAATTCTCTGCCATCCATGCCGCCGTCTCATGTCCCAGCATCTTTACACCTCCCGCCGGATCTGCGTAACTGATCAGTGGTATTTGCATGTCTGATATTGCTTTCATAAAGATAAGCAACTGTTTTTGCAAATGATCAAGTACCGGCTTTAATTCCTCTTTTTGTCTGCGAAGTGCCCGGTATACCATTCCCAGATCCGTAAGTCCATTTAAAATGGTAAATGGACCCGATACTTGAAACATGACTGTTTTTCCATCTTTTATATATCGTCTGCAACCATCCAGCGTATCTTTCATACGTCCTTTTTCCAGATGAAACTCTGGCAAATGCTGCAATTCTTCCAATGTATGATAAAAATCCATTTTCCCAGTTTCCAGCAGATTTTCTGCTTCCAGCGTGTGATCTTTCGGAAGCACACAATATGGAAGCTGTTTTTGAAAACTCGTGTCGGGATCTGTGTCCGCATCATAGGAAATAGTGCACGGATAATCCATAATCTTTCTTTTTTCCTGTCTCATCTTTGTCTCCTAATTTGCCAGTCCGGAATCCTGTGCCCCCTGGATAAAACGCTTCTGCCTAAACATCAGAAAAACAAGGATCGGTATCAATGTCAGCACACAGGCCGCAAGTTCCACCGGGCTTAAGGATATGCCTTCTGCCGTAATATTTTCATACATATACGATGGGAATATAGACAATTGCTGCATCAGTGTTTTGGTCGTCCCGTTCAAATAGGCAACACTTTCAAAAATATCACTCCAATGCCAGATCACAGACAGTGTGGTTACGACTGCCACCGCACTTTTGCAGATCGGCATAAAAATCCTTGTAAAAATATACAACTGTCCGGCTCCTTCTAACTTGGCTGCCTCTTCATAGGTTTTCGGAATTCCTTTAAAAAACTGCATAAATATGAAAATAAACAGTCCGCCGTTCAGTCCCCCACCAAGAAATGATGGTATGACCATCGGAAGAATACTTCCGATCCATCCCATTTTCGCATACTGGATATAAAGTGGAATCTGCAAAATCTGCGGCGGCACCAGGATCGTCAATATCACCCCGGCAAATACAAGCTTTCTGCCGCGGAATTCAAATCTGGTAAGTCCATATGCGATCAGCGAGCAGGAGCAAACATGACCGATCGTGCACAATACCGTTACGACCAGTGATGTAAGGAAGGAAGACCGATAATTCAGCTCCTCAAAAGCCTGAGTATAATTTCCCCAGTTTATGCCATGCAGCAGCCATTTGCTGTTCAGATCCAGAAGATCCGTCTGAAATTTCAATGAATTAATGAGCATGTATACAAGCGGGTATAAAAATACAAACGCAAGCTCGATCAACAATATGTAGATTATTACTTTTCCGATTTTTTTCATCATTTTTCCTGTCACTCTTTTACTATTCATATTTACGTCCGATCCGTTTTGTTATCAGAAATACTGCTGCCAGAATCGCTGCCACAATTGCAAAATACATCCACACCAGAGCACTTCCGTAAGAAAGCATTAAGTTTTTAAAGGATACATTGGAAATATAGGTCATAACTTCATTATCCGAATTTGTAAAACTGTTGATGACCGTAAATACAATGTTTAATTCAATTGCCGGCATTACCATTGGAAGCGTGATCTTCCACAATTTATCAAAAGCAGACGCACCGTCTATATCCGCTGCCTCATACAGCGACTCCGGTATGCTCTGCAATGCTCCGAGGAAAATGATGATCTGTATGCTTGAGATCCACATCACCGATGAGATCCGGTTCATAATATCTCCTACATACCCGGAAAGTGTACTTCCAAGTACTGCCTGCAGCTGATGATTCAGCGCCAGATCTTGAAATGTATTCACCGCATCTGCCGCACCGGAAGTTCCTGCTGTCAGTCCCACAGATATGGCGACCTGGGCATGATTTCCCTGAATGGAACTCATGATCACACTTGTTCCAAGCAAAAGCGGCAACATGAATACTACCCGGAAAAATCCTCGTCCTCGCAGCTTTTTATTCAACAGGATCGCCACGATCAGTGAAAATACAATTACGATCGGAATATTAAGCATATCTTTCACCGAAGCGCCCAGTGCCGGTATGAAATCCATATCGTTGGTAAGCGCCCGCTTAAAATTGGCAAGTCCGGCAAATTCCAGTCCGAAATTTTTAAGATCGGTGATATTTGAAAAAGCTAATACTACCGAATACAGCAACGGATATAAAAAGAACAGCGAAAATCCCAACAACCAGGGAAGAATACACAGATATCCCATTCTGCCTTCCCGCTGTCTTAACTTTGTTCGATTTTTCTGTGTTCGTCGAAAGGCTGCCCTTTGTTTCATCTTCTGCCACCTCTTTATTGTTCACTCTTTTTATATCCATCGGACCTACTTTTGTTCCGTTGATCTTTGTTTCTTTCTTTGCATAATTGATCAGAAGTACTGTCCCGTTTTCATATCGCACAACAACCTTATCTCCCTTTCGTTCATGTGACAAGATCGCAACATCGGTCAGTCCCTCCATCACTTTTTCATATTTTTGATATGTTTTCCAAATTTCATCTTTCATATCCGCAAAACGGGATGTGTACACATCTGTACCTTTCAGATCCAGTTCTTCGGCACTTAAACTATAATATGGAAGTAATCCATATTCCATTGACTTCAGAAGCTGCTGCTTCTTATTGTAAAACTGATTAATCGGAGTGGATGTCCCGGTCAGTTTTCCGTGAACCAGCATACTGTAAAATGGAACCGATTCATCGGTATAAGTGTATCCGCTTACGTCCGTTGGTATCTTCCGCAACCAGTCTGCACTGGAAAATGTGTAATCACTGCCTTGTTCCACACTTATGCCCTGCAGATTTTTTTTCGCATCTTTCAAAATCTGTTTCCACAATTTGACCGTATTGCTTCTGTCGCATCCATGCTGCTTTCCATAATCTGCATACACGAAATCTCCCATCATCGTTTCCGTAATTCCGGCTTTTCCAAAGCCTTTAAGTTTCGGAAGTGCATTTTTATCAAAATTACTCTTTACTGACTTCGGCGTCAGAAGATACTGCATCTTTTCTTCGTTTTCTGTGCTTTTTATCACCTGGTACTGATTTCCGATCGCAAGGTCTCCTTCTTTATAACCTTTCTGATCGTAATCTGCCAGCAACTGATTACTTTCCAGAAATAATTTTCCACCGGTTTTCTCCAGTTTTTTTGAAAGTTTTCTCAACTGTTCTTTCGTACCTGCTGCACGCGACAACTGGAAACTGGACGGATACACGCCATATCCTTCTTTGTAGATGCCTTTATAATTACAAAGTATCGGCATACCAGTCAACGCATCCAGGATTCCTGAAGCCTGGTTAATCGTCGTTCCCGTGACAGATTTTTTAAACATCAGCACCTTTTCCTGACTGGTTCCAAAGAAATCCAATGCAAGAGGAAGCTTCTTTTGTTTCACAAGTTCTGATTCTTTTAGGATTCCCTGCTTTTCCATATAATTACGGAGTGCACATGCCATGCCACTGTAATTTGCCTGCTTCCCATTTAAAAACTGATATTCTACAGCCATCTCCGTCTTTGCAGGATTCTGCTGAAAGACCTGTGTATCTGCACCGGACTGCCATTGTCCGTTGACCGAAGACGTTGCAACCAGCTGCCGGTAAGTAAATCCAGCTCCGATCCGGTTCACCGGAAGCACATATCCGGATGGTGAAAATGTAATCTTTGACAGTTCCTGTCCCTTGCATACATAAGCAATGCAGCCATTTTCTCCATTCTTAATACCAAAATACGGAATCGCCTGATTGTAAAGTCCGGCTGCTTCCTTTGCCTCTTCCCAGTCTATATCCGGTGTCAAAAAAGCATATGTATCCGCTTCATAACGGCTCTGAAACTCCCCATGTTTCTCCTTGAAATAGGTCAATGCTCCACAGCCATCCGGATAAAGCATATATCCTTCACTTTTATCATTCGCTGCTCCGAAATAAGGCAGCACATCCACACTTACAAGAGCTGCGTCGGAAATCTCCTGCATGTTTGCGACCTGGATCTTTAACTGCAACTCCTGATCTTTTACTTCCTGAATATAAGAGCGGTAATCATTCTTTGTCTCGTCACTGACATCCTCCGATGTAAGCAGCTGCGTGAAAAATCCGGCATTTTGGGAAGTTCCAATTACCTGTTTATCCAGTTTTTCAATCTCATCGGAAATCTGGTTGCCCGCTTCTTTGATACCGTAAGCATTTTTAATACTGCGAACCATCTTTTCGATTGTTTTCAGCTCATTGATCGCCGATTGCATCTTTTTCTGCAGATCTTTCGTAAGTCCTTCATCTTCCTGAATAGACTGGAACTCTTTTTTTAGTTCCTTAAGCTGGGTTTTCAGTTCTTTCTGATATTCTTCAATCTTTCTGGAAGCCGCGATCGTTTCCTGTACTCCGCCCTTTGGTATGGACACTTTCATGCCATAGTCATCCAGGCAAAATTCCATCCGGATCTTCATATCCAGTTTCGGAAGTGCGATCACATAGGCAAATCCATTATTTATCTTCTCAATCTGAAGACTGTATTTTAAGCTTTCAAGCGCACTGCTCGTGGTCTTGGACGACAGGCTGTTGATCGCCGTATAAGTCAGCTGCAACAGCGACTGCATCTCCTGCTTTTGAACCTTTGTCTCTTTTCCATCCTGTTCGGCCATTGCAGAATCCCAGAGATATCCGGTTTTCTTATTCTGCACCACTACTCTTGCCTTTTCTTTGGAATAATAAAGGTCAAGCGTATCATTTTGCGCTGCAAGAACCATTTTCGCAGGCGTTTTCTGCTTCTCTTCCACCTTTTTTTCCGCCTGAGTTTCTGCCGCGGATACCGGAACTGGAATACAAAGCACTACAAGCAGAAGAATCGCTGTCAGACGTCTTAGTTTTACATGAAATATAGCTTGCATTCGCTGATCACCTCGCTTACAAAATGAAATAATTTATTACCCAGAAGGTAAAATAACGTCAGTACCAAAGCAAGGATCAGTGCTGCAAATACGCTTGCAAGCATCACGCCTATCGTCTGTCCGACCGTATAATGATTCATCGTCTTAATTCCGAGATACAGCAAAACTACCATCCAGATCTCCAGAACAATAACCAAAAACTGTTCCATTCCAGTGCTATTTGTAATATAAGTAAGAAGCGAAACAGGTAAGATCAGAACCACATACGGAGTCCATGCATAACAACATGCCGCATAGGCTTCTTTTAATTTTACTTCGCCACCGAAAATACAGGATACATAATAAAACCCAAATGTCCACAACGCAAACGGCAGTATAAATTCACTGACCTGTGTAAACAGCTGAATGTCTTCTGTGGCAATACTCTGCGCCGGATAATTCAAAAGAAACAGACGTAAAATGCTAAAAGAGACCGCCAGCACCAGAATCAATGTTGGTGTAAACCAGTTAAACTTCTTCCGGTCGTACAGAATCATCCGGAATGCATCCCACGGTGCAAATAAAGACAACAATGCAATATGCCATCCTTCATGTAACATACGATCCGGTCTTCTTGCTTCGTCCGCTTTTCGTTTCAGTCCGGCAACCAGCCATCCGGCAGTTATGAGAAATACGATCACCGCCAGTGCAACAACGAGGAAATGATTCTGCACCTGCACTTTTAGATATTGAGAATACGCCTGTGCATAGCCGGAAGCATCTCCCGCTCTTTTATATTCCTGCATCGCCTCTGCATAATGTTTTTCCTTCATCTGTGCCTTGCCAAGTCCGATATGGGCCGGCGCATATTCCGGAGACAACGCAAGAATTTCTTTCCAGCATTTCTTTGCCTTTTTATAATCCCCATGTCCATGATAGCGAAGCGCCTGATGTACTTTTTCTATATACTGTGTCGGTTCGAAACACTGTACATTGCCGGAGGCTTTATCTAAAACATAAATTCTACCCTTAGAATCCTGCGCCATTGCAACTGCATTCATCATGCGGCCTTCCCAGTTTCCGCTTCCTCCAAATACGGCAAGCAATACACCGGAGTTGTCGTACTGATAGATTCTTCCGGTCGTATTATCCAAAAGCGAAACAATCTCATCCTTGTCTGCTGCCACATCTGCAAATTTGGCTTTATTGTCGTCTTTTTCCTGTAATTTTTGAAAATAATCTTCTGTCTGATCTCCGAAACTTCCTGTATATGGGTAAAAATTCGTCCCCACTGCGGAAAGTCTCTTCATCTGTTCGGCATCTACGTTGGCAGTCGTCACATAGATGGATCCGTCTTCTGCGATCTGAAAATTCGTATGTTGCGCCGGAATGGTTTTTCCAAGCTGTTCTTTCTGTGACTGACTTGCAAATTTGCGGATCCATTCATCCAAAACATTTTTCTGTAATCTCGTTGCGGCAAAATAACCTTTAAACTCATTATCCGGATTTAAAATACAAAAACCATGATAATCATTTTTATTGATCGCATAGATCTGCCCGAGAGAATTCACTCCGACTTTGATTGGTTTAAACGGATAGTCCTTATCATACAGCGCATCTTCCGGCTGCGTCAAAGTCTGCAGTACCTTTCCGGCTGCATCAAGGAGCAGGACTCTTCCATTTCCAGTGTCTGCTATATAGATCTGTCCAATTTCATCCACAAAAATTCCTTGCGGATTTGACAACTTATATTTCCCTTTTAAACAGATCTGTTTTATAAATTTCCCTTTCGGAGATAACACAAGCACCCGGCTGTTTCCGGAATCTAATATATATAATCTGTCTTTTTTGTCCACACACAGATCTTCCGCTTCCGATAAATTGTCCGGTGTTACCGGAAAAGATACCCGGGAATCCGAAACTTCATATGCGAGCGGTATTTTCTGCTGTGAACCGTCACTGCCGACCACATAGCTCTGTTCAGTTTTCGCAAAACTTGGAAATACTTCTGTAAATACCATAAGCATTACGATTCCAAGTCCGACCAGCCATCTTTTCACGGCTTTTCCTCCTTCATTTCACTTCTTTGTTCTACTCATCAATTCCTGCATAACTCATCGTGTCCAGTACGTTTTTCTGCATGATCGTATAAATAATGATCGTCACACTTGTCGTCAGAAGTGCTGCTGCTGCCTGCGCTCCGATCATTGCCGCACTGCTGCTTCCGATACTGCTCAGCACATATGGCAATGTTTTCATAGACTGATCCGTTACGTAAATAATAGAGTTACCGGAGTTATTCCACTGTGTACAGAACGAAAATACAATAACTGTACACCATGCCGGTTTTGTTGCCGGCATAATAATCTTCCAGAAAATCTTCCACTCGCTTGCCCCATCGATGCGGGCACTTTCGATAATCTCATCCGGCACCTGGGACATAAACTGTTTCATCAAAAACAGATACATCGGTCCCGCCAGAGATGGCAGGATCAGTGCCACATATGTATTTAGCAGATGTAATTTACTCATAACGATATAAATCGGAATCTGCGCTGCCGGCGGAACAAACATCAGTCCTATGATTACCGCTTTGAAAATGAAGCGATGCCCCGGCGGTTTTAATTTCTCCAGCGCATATGCGCCCATACTGCTGATCACAACGATCAGGAAAACCGTAATTGCTGTTGTGACAATACTGTTGAATAAATACCTTGTCATCGGAATGGTACCGCTGGATGCCGTATCAAATAACTGTCTGAAATTCTGACCGGTCGGATGCCTGGTCAGAAACGTAGGCGGAAAGTTATACAACTCCTTCAGCGGCTTAAATGCTGTCGCGATCATATAGATCAGCGGCAATGACATAAACAGAACCAGAAGAAGCATAAGAGCATACACAATGATCCACTTCACTTTTTCAACGATCGTCAAATTTGAAAATTTCCGTTTCATCTTTCCCCTCCTATGCCTTTTCTGAAAACATCTTTCTTACAACCTGACCAAGTACGATACTGACAACAATTAAAACAATGGAAATCGCAGACGCGTATCCCAGTTCAAATCTCTCAAATCCATAATCATACATATGTGCCGTCAATGTAAGCGCACAGTTGTCCGGGCTTTCTGCACCGGCAATCTGTGTCACCAGATCATAAACATTCAATGAATTAACGATTGCCATGATTCCATTAAAAAATAACTGTGGTTTCATCTGCGGAATCGTCAGATAAAAAAGCTCCTGAAACCGGTTGCGGACCCCATCGATTCTTCCCGCTTCGTAAATACTTTCGTTAATGTTGGAAAGTCCTGCAAGACTTGTCAGAAATCCAGTTCCCATACTCATCCATACCGATATCGTTATGATAAGCGGCATAATATATTTCGGATCCAGCGTCCAGGACACTGCCTCATCAATGATTCCCATATTCAGCAGAAAATTATTTACAATTCCAGTCCGGTTTGAAGAAAATAAACTCAGCCACACAACACTGACTGCCAGAGAGCTCATAATCGACGGAATGTAAAATGCAAGTGCAAACCATTTCCGGAAATGTAACTGATGAATGACCCACGCAAAGAAAAACGATGCCACAAATCCGATCGGTCCGGCGATCACTGCAAATACCAGTGTATTTTTCAAAGCTACAAGAAACAGATCATCTGCTGTAAACAATGTAATATAGTTACGTAATCCTACCCATTTCATAGGCGTCATCAAATCATAACTTGTAAAAGAAATAATGAATCCCCATATAACCGGTATGACAATAAAAAGCAGAAACAGCAGAAGAAACGGCAGCAAAAATGCATAACCGGTCAGATTTCGCATGAAATTTTTATTGTGCTTCTTTCCCATACTCCTGCTTTTTCCTTTCTATCTGTTTTGAAATCTCTTCATAACTCTGTTCGATGCTGTCTCTGGCATCGGTTCCGGACATGACGGTTCTCGTCCATGCGTTAGTAATGGATCTGGAAGAATAATAACTTCCAAGAACATTTGGTACATTTTTGTACCACGGCATCCAGTTTTTCATAACCTGCAGCTCATCATTTGACCAGGATAATTTCTGAAATGCATCCTGATTCGCAGAGAACCATCTTCCCGTCATACCAACACGGGCTTCGATTCCCTGTGCAAAACGGCTCTGCACTTTTTCGCTTGTCCACCATTTCATAAATTCCCAACAGGCTTCTTTGTTCTTACTCTTTTTAAACATAATCGCTGATGAAACCGAACCGGAACCGTATCGTTTGATTGTTCCGTCTTTTCCTTTTATTCCCGGAACCGGTGCAACTTTAAGCTTTCCGGTCAATTCACCTGCGTAACTTAAAAGTTCCATATATTCGGACAAGGAACAGATTCCAATTGGCAACGTTCCCTTTTTCATCTCATTGTAAAAATTCGCTGACTGTGGCACATTATACTGCACAAAACATTTTGTCCATTCTTCAAATGCTGTGATCGCAGCTTCTGAATTTAACGCACAGGTGCCGTCTTTGTTGTAAAATTTCCCACCATTCTGATATAAAAAGGAAGCATACATCTGCATCGAAGAACTTCCCATATAGAAATTTCCATCGATCTGCGCCAGCTGCGGCAATGTATACTGCCAGATTTCCTCCCACGTCTGCGGAACAGAGATCTTGTTTTGCTCCAGAATGTCTGTCCGATATATCATAATTGGAAAATCCATCGTTTCTGGCACACCATAACAGCCATTCTCATAGCTTAAGACATCTTCTGTTGTCTTTGGAAATCTTTTTGTTACTTTTTTGAAATCTGAAAACTGTTTCAGATCTTCCAGCTGCCCGCGAATGGCCAGTTCCACCGGTGTCTGACTGTCACATCCCAGTGCAATATCCGGTGTATTTCCTGCAACGACCGACAAAAGAAGCGGCGATGCACCGCTGACTACCGTTGTATTTCCGGATGGCAGCACATTAACGTTTACTTTTACTCCTGTCTTCGGCTCAAAGTCTTCTTTGATCATCTGTTGTAAAAGATTTCCCCACTCCTTATCTCTGGCAATCCAGAGATTGATTGCCTTATTTTCTTTCTTATCAGCATCTTCTTCACTCTGGAAAGAATCTAAAAAGTTTACTGCCATTAATTTCAACTTTTCTGTCCAGGATGCTTTTACTTCTTTAACCTCTTGATCCGGTGCACTAAGAGAGATCCAGTCAATCCCCAGAGGCTGTGAAGTCAGAGAAGAAGCTGCATCATTTAAATCTCCCTGCATCGTAGAAATCAGACTGATATTCTCCGGGATTGTGCGTACTTTTTTCGTCAGAGAACGAAGTACATCTGCATCGGAATGCAGGGTCGAAGTCATGACCGGTGTACTTCCACTGATTTCTTCTATTTCTTTTGCAATCTGATCTGCTGTTTTCGCCTGTTTTTTTAAAGTTTGAATAAGACCTGGCATTTTCTTATCCAGCTCATAATTAAAATTCGGATCCGGAGACGTTCCCGTGATCACCTGAATATCATGTATCAGATCGGACAGACGGTCTCCAAGTTTTCTTATGTCCTGCACAGGCTTTCTCACCTGTGATGCAACACTTTGAATCTTAAGTGTGTGCGTTCCGGCTGAAAGCCAGATCAAATACGGATTTATCTTTCCACCAAGAACTTCTGTACGAAAACCACTCTTGTAAGCAAATTTATAACATGCCAGTTCTTTGAACGGAACTTCTCCGTCAATAGAAATCTGTCTTGCAGATGTCAGCCCACTATTGTCCTGATTGATCCGCATGGACAGTTTATAAAAACCAGCTTCCGGTACTTTGATCTTCCATGTACCATAAGAATTTCCTTGATACCAGTAGCTTCCTCCGAATGCGTTGATCCTTGTTTTCCCCGGATCACTTGGAGACATTGCTGCATCATTGTGAGAATAACAAGGAATCGTTCTGTCACTTCTTGTACTGACATTTTCACCTTCTACGGTAATAGCTTTTCCTTTATATTCCTTACCGGAATGATCGCTAAGATATGTTTTATAGCTTTTATACTCCGTTGCCGGGAAGAGCTGAATGGATTTGATCTTCATACTTCCGGACAGATACTTAAGTTCCAGTGTATGTGCACCCTTTTTCAGATTCACTTCCAGTGGTGTATCATACAAAGCCTCGCTGTCACGCACTGCTTCTTTAAGTTCTGTCTCCTGCTGCACGACATAACTGGCATATTCATTGCCATTTTTGTCAAAATAATTTTTTGATTCTGCGACCCAGCTTCTTGGCAATTTTACAGATTCGAATTCTTTCTGCGGATATTTCCCGTCAACTTTGATCGCAGTCATAATGTCTGTATCCGTCTTTTTGACAGGGATGTAGGAAATGGAAACATAATACTTCCCACTTTCACTGGAAAATGGCAGACTGTATTTTTGTTTCCCCATCTGTGACCAGTCAATTGGCTTCTTCCACTTCATGGTGATCGTACGGTCTGCCTCTTTCTGTGCAGTATTTTCTTTTGCATAGACTGTCTTCCCCGCCAGTCCGTTCCCCATTCCTGCACTTAAGCTGACCACCATACAGACTGCTGTCAGCTTCCGCAGAAAATTCTTCATCTTCGTGTGTCGCATAATCTTTATTCCTGTTATTTTACTTCTGCTTTTGTTCCATCTGATTTAATAATATAATACGTTCCAGAAGCACTGTCATAATATACTTCTCCGGCTTTTTCCAGTTTGCTGGAATCTTTGAGATCTTTTTCATCTGTCTCTTTCATATCATTTTCTTTAAACTGGGCCGATGCATCGTCTGCGCTGACTTCTGTACTTGATTTATTTGCTGTCACTTTACCGTTTGAAGAAATCTGTACATTCCAGCTGATGACCAGAGCCAGCATAATTCCAACAGCCAGAACAAGCATAGCATCTGACAGATTGGCCATATACGTCATTGGATTGACATCCTCTTCCTGACTTCTTCTGTTTCTTCGAAGTCCTCCTGCATTTCGTCTTAACATTTTTTCTTCTCCACTTCCAATAAACACTCCATCACGGTTTCCAGAATAGACATATAACGATTATACCAGGATTTGCGGATTCCAGATATAATCATCGCAACTCCGGCTGCGGATAATCCGGCGATTGTCGTATCGAATGCGGTAAGTAATGATGCGGTAAGTGTTGCGGTATCTCCCTGTCCAAGAGCAATGATGCCAGGGCCAAGCGGGATTAATGTTCCAAGAAGTCCAAGCATTGGACCAATCTTTGCAATCAGATCCGAAATCTTTACACGACTGTCATAGACTTCCTGTTCCTGATCCAACATACGAACTGCCAGTGCTTCCCGCATGATATCATTAAAATCTTCATGTTTTACAACTTCCAGAAGTGCTTTCTTCTGTCTTTTTAAAAGGCCGGATTCTTTAATGCAGCTTTCCAGATCTGCATCTTTTTCATTCATTGCATCGATCAGTTTCGGAAGCTCTACTTTCAGATATCTGTGTTCTGTAAAATATTCACCAATTACAACTCCGACCAGTACGATTACTGCAAATACGATGACGATAAGCAAAATAATGACCGGTACATGCAAAACTTTTGCCAGTGTTCTAAGTGCTCCATTTAATATAGACATGTTCTTATCTCCTTGTATCTTTTTTTGATTACTTATTAAAATAGAATTTTCCTGCGGAAACAAGTACTCCTCCGGCTAATGCCTCAAGAACTCCTAAAATCCCCAGAACTTTCATTGCTTTCGTATCTTTTTCCACATCCTTCTTGGTTCTTTTGGTTGTTCCATTTCCACCGGCTTCCTTTTCTTCCTGATTATCATTACCACCACCGGCTTCTTCTTCACTTGTATCTACTGCCGGGCTGTTCGAACCAAGCTGTGCTGCAACTTTATCAGAAAGTTTCATAAGCGGACTGTTCTTTAAGGATGTCGCTTTTACTGTACTCGTCGGATTTTTCTGTGCCACTGTGCTTGACGGCAACGCTGCGGGTGCTCCTGCGGGAGTAGATGGCATTCCTTTTATTCCGGAGCCTGTTCCAGCACCTTTTCCTGTTCCATTTCCTGTTCCATTTCCTGTCCCATTGCCACTACCATTTCCATTACCTTTTTCCGGTTTTTTAGACGGTTTTGGAGATGGAGATGGGGATGGTTTTGCTCCATTACCATTTCCGTTTTCACTGCCATCTGTCGGCTTTGTCGGCTCTGATTCCGGCTTTTCGTCGGTTGTTGTAATGTTAATACCAAGTTGAGCAAAGTCGTAATCTCCAGCCTTTTGTGGATCTACGATAAAGTAAACAAGATCTCCCTCATCCAAAGCAACGACCTTACTTGCAGAACCTGTGCTCAGATTTTTATTGTTTTTATTCGTTGCAGGAGTATCTACTTTCACAAGTCTCTTGCTTTTCGTATTGATTGATAACGTTACGCCATCTGTTGCATAGTAAGTGATACCATCTTCATAAGTCTGGTTGTTTCCTCCTGCAGTATATGACATCTCAATCTTATAGTTGCTTTTCTTTGGTGCTCTCCAGGCATAAGCTCCGGACACGAAGCCTTTTGCAACATTGGTATCCATTCTTCCATTGCCATCCATCAGCCACCAGTTACCATTCTTTTGCGCATCGTATCCTGTCCCAAGGTAAAGTTCCGGTGTCCAGTTTTTTGTTACACCATAAAACTTCCACAAACTCATCGTTGTTGCCCACTTAGTCAATTTCATATTATCCACATTAAAGGAACCTTCTCTGTTTGTTTGCGTCGTATACAGACAGTACCAACCATTACTCCCCTGTACACCTCTGGTCATAGGATTTGTGTTTTTCTTAAAGCCCATCGTCCATTGATTCTGATCTGCGCTGCTGTAATTTGCCGATGGAAGCGTTGCTGCCGAAACCGGCAGCGCAGTCGCCATCGTCAGTATCGTTGCTCCGATCAGACTCGTTGCTATCGTTTTTTTCATGTTTATTTATCGCTCCCTTTACATCACATCTGCTATAGCTTCTTATTTTTCCGGAGCAATGGCCTCTTTGCCTTTCGGGAATTTCCAGCCTTTTTTCATCTGCTGTTTCTTCCATGTAGCAAGCTGCACTTCATACTCTTTATGAATACCTTGAAGTGCCTCTTTCTGGCTGACCTCTCCGTTATTCATCTTTTTGCTCCATTTATCCTGAATTTTTGTCAGCGTGCTCTGGATCGGAGAATAGTTTTCCACTACTATATCCGCGTTTTCCAGAAGCTTATCTCTCTGTTCAATAAACTTTTTCGTTTCATTTGAAACTTTAGCTTCAAATTCCTTATACACTTTTTTCTTTGTCGGAATATGTGCGATCTGCTGTGGAATGAATCCTTTCGGATTTTTCAGATAGCTTTCTGAATTCTGAAGATAAGCACCATCTGTCAGCAGATATTTCATAAATATCCATCCACCATCCGGATTGGAACATCCTTCCGGAATTCCGATAAAATAGAACAAAAGAGATGGAATATAATTGTCTTTTACATCTTCCGGCTTTGGTACATAGGCAATTCCCATATTATCACGATCCATCTCAACATCGGAGAGAGACTGAAAATCTCCGATTGTCATTGCAACATTGCCTTTAGAAAAATCAAGTTCAACATCCTTCTTTGCAGATTTGTTTTCTGTAATTGTAGCACATTTATTACAAAATTCATGTAATTTTAACACCCAGTTGGAATCATAATTGGAACTGATTCTGTCGTTCTTGAAAGTACCGGTGCCTCCGTTGGAATTTTCCAGCTGATATACCCATGGTCCATTCGTTACACCAAGCTGTGTAATAAATCCATTAGAGTCATATTTTGTAAGCTTCTTCGCATACTTATAAAATTCTTCCCATGTCTCCGGAGCATGGTTTGGATCTAATCCTGCTTCTGCGAACAGTTTCTTATTATAAATCAGACACTGCTGTGTAGAATGTACCGGCAGACCATAATATTTTCCATTATATTCTGTCAGTTTCATTTGTTCTGGATCTAATGTTTTCAAATTCACTGTTTTGTCTTTTTTCAGATATTTATCAATGCTATGGAATACTCCTTCATAATATCCAACTGTAAGATTCGTATTATTCGGATCTCCTCCTAACCAGCAGTCCGGTTGTGTTCCAGACTGTACCTGGGACACCAGATCTGACACAGACTGTACATCTGTTTTTTCAATTTTATAATCTGGATACATCGTCTGGAAGTTGTCAAATAACTTGTCATAATAATCTTTTGAAAGATACCATGCTGTATACCAGCCGACTTTGATTACCTTTGATTTATCCGAACTTTCTTTTTTCGAAGAACTTCCTTTGGAAGAACATGCCGTACATCCTGCAACCATACACAAAACCATCATACATGCGACAATTCTTTTCCACACCTTACTCATTTTTACTTATCTCCTTTTCCATCTGCTACCCGTTGGTGTCTGACAAGCAGATATGAAGAAAAAGGAATGCCGAGCGCACCCCTTTTTCAGTCTCAACGTAAATATTACATTCTTATTTTACAATTTTAATAGAAATTGTTTTAGAACGTCCTGTTCCATCTGTAGCTTTTGCAGTAATCTTAACTGTCTTTCCTTTTCCGGCTGCTTTTGTTGTTACGATCCCCTTGGAGTTAACCGTTGCGTATTTTGTATTGCTGCTTTTCCAAACCAGTGTCTTATTAACGCTGGATTTTCCTGTTGTTTTAACAGTTGCTTTTACAGTTGTCTTTTTTCCTGCTTTTACTTTTGTTGCTTTTGCTTTCAGTGAAATGCTCTTTACAGAGTTTTTCATAATGCTGATCTTGCAAGTACCTTTTACTTTAGATCCGTCTGCTGCAGTTGCTGTAATTGTAACTGTCTTTCCTTTTCCGGCTGCTTTTGTTGTTACCTTACCTTTGGAGTTAACCGTTGCATATTTTGTATTGCTGCTTTTCCATTTAACTGCTTTGTTTGTAGCTTTGGATGGACTTACTGTAGCTGTAAGCTGAACGCTCTTACCAGCTGCGATCTTCTTAGATGTTGCAGTTACTTTAATCTTGGAAACTTTTGTCGGAAGTACTTTTCCAACTGTTCTTGTTTCGCTTTCGTTACATCTCTTGCAGACTCTTTTCTGCACTTCCGGTTTACTTGTTGTTGCTACAGAAACTTTTGTCCACTTACCCCAGTCATGTCCAAGTGCATCTATTTCTTTTTTCTGAACATCATATCCCCAGTCAAAACTTGCTTCAGCTTCTCCTTTTTTTGTACAGGTTGGTTCTTTTGTAATTGTTGCCTGGACAGAATCTCCTTCTTTTTCTGCATCACAGTTGTCTCTTGAACAAATATATGTCTTTGTGCATATAGATCCGTCATCTGTCCAATCGTATTTTGCATTGTAAATATTAGAAAAGTCATGTCCCAACGGTTTATCTGTTGTCTGTTCCTCAGATGAGATCCATACCCATCCCCAGTAGAAACTTGCTTGATAAATAAAAGTTCCGGGTTCTGTACAGGTTGCTGTTTCTGCTTTCATAGAGATCTGGTCAGATGTCTCTACATCAATATATTCACCACAATTTTTACAAGGTGCCTGCCATGTACACTTTGTAAAGTCATCATTCCATACAGCTTTATATTTTCCAGCATAGAAATCATTGTATGCATTAGAAGTATCATGTCCGATTTTTTTAATCGGTCTTACAACATTTTTCTGGTCTTCTAATCCTTCTTTGTTGAAATAAGCAGAGAATACTCCTTCTCCATCTCCGGTACAAGTTGCTTCTTTGTTTGTCTTTTCCAGTGTTCCTTCTACAGATACAGAACGTGTATGTCCTTTGTGAGTTGCACATTTCCATGTTGCTGTACATACATTGTTCTCATCCCATGTATATTCCGGAGCTCCCCACTCACAGCTTCCTGCTGTTGTGATTGTGATATCCAGATTAGACATATCATATGTTCCAACTTCTCTTGGGTCTACTGTAAAGTAGATCTTTTCACCTTTTTTCAGTGTGACAGTTCCGTCATTCTGTCCGCTGTACAGATAGTCATGATCAGATGTTTTTGCAGCACACTGCTCATAATATTTCTTAGAGTTGTCTGTATTTACAGAAACTGCAACTCCACCTTCACGCTGTTCCGGTGTCTTTTTCTGATCTGTACCATCTTTGATATAGTAGTCATTAACATAGTAATATCTTGTTCCGCCAAGATCGCAGTGATCTCCACCTGCTTCATAGCTCAGTTCATAGTTGTACTCGCCATCCTTCGGTGCTTCCCATGCATACACACCTGTTACAGCTGTTGTCTCTACGCTTGGATTTAAAGTACCGTTACTTGTCATAACCCAGTTGTTAAATGTTCCTGTCGGGTTTGATGCATCTGGCTGTTTCAGAGCATCTCCTGTAAGACCATCTTTCAGATAATCAACTGGCACCCACATGGAATCATATGATCCACCTTCAGATGCTAACTGCATAGATCCCTTGTTTGCCCATGTACACTCTTTAAACTGAGATGTATCATAGTTTGCACCCTTTGCTACATCTGTCTGGTTGGTATACATGAAATACCATCCGTTCGTTCCCTGTTTTCCATCTTCCGGACCATTCACATTGTCTTTCTTACCCAGTGTCCATACCGATGCGCTTTCATCAGCACCTGTATCTGTTGCTTCATCAGCTGCCATTGCCGGCATTACAGTTGTTGCTGCCAGAACAACGCTAAGCGCCAGTCCCCCAACTCGTTTTAAGTAACTGTTTTTCATTGTTTTCCTCCTTTAGATTGTGTTAAATATATTGAAATTAATATACTTCCTACTCTCTTCTGCCTCTGATGATCACAATGCCAACACCAATCAGTACACCGGCTATGGCTATGATTCCCATAAGCATTCCACTGTTGATAGATCCACTCTTTTTGCTGCTTTTTGTATCAGCTTCCTTAGATACTTTTGTTTGCTGGATCTTCATCTTCATCTTGCATTCATCATTGGCTCCGTTCTTTCCCGGATCTACACTGAAATACAGGCTTTCTCCTTTTTTCAGTTCCACCTCAGCTTTCAAATTCCCCTTTGTAAGCTTTGGTTTTTTTTCTGTCACACGTTCGCAGTGTGCTTTATCTAAAATATCATCTTTTGTATTCAGGCTTAAATAAACTCCGTCCGACTTCTTATTGTAATAAGTGGTTCCTTCCCACTCGTAGGAACTGGAACCTGCCTGATAGCTAAGATCCACTTTATAAGTTCCGCTTTCCGGTGCTTTCCAGGAAATAACACCTCGTACTGCTTCATTTCCAGCATTCGGATCTACCTGTCCGTTTCCGTCATTGCGCCACCAGTTTCCCGTCTTATTGCAGTCATACCCGTCTGCAATATAGGCATCCGGCATCCACATACCGCTGTATCCATAATAAAACCAACACGATCCTGTGTCAGACCACTTACAATTCTTTAACTTGGACGTATCCAGCTTTCCATCTGTATTCATCTCTTCACTGTATTGGAAATACCAGCCATTCTTTCCCTGTTTCTCTTCTGCCGGTCCGTTCATATTTTTTTTATATCCGATTGTCCACTCTTTTGTATCTTTTGCCTGCACTGTAGAAGTCGCACACACTGCCAGGACTGCTACTATACATATACAACCTGCTTTCAGAAATCTGCTCTTCCTGCTGCTCTTTCCTCTCATTGCTCATACCTCTGTAACTCTGTTCACTTTATTACACCACAGTAGTGTTTCAATACATCCCTGTTTACTTTACATCATTATTTATTTTTTAACAAATTGATAATTCCGATATTATTTTTCACTTATTGATATTTTCTATCATTATTTAGATATTTTTTTGTGCGTATTTCACTCAACAATTTCTATATCCACAATATCCTCCAGACACACCATCTCACCATTTTCCCATACAATACATCCCATTCCTGCATCTATCCTTTTAAATAACTTTTCTTCCGTCACATATTCTCCACCGTCTTTTTTCTTATCTGTAACAAAATAAGTGCACCGTACTTTCGTCCCTGCTCCATTTTTGCAAATATCTTCCAAGACATAATCCATCTTTTCCCGGTAATCTTCATCCTGTATGATCTTTTTCTTTGTCAATCGCCGCTCCTCCTGCAATTCTTCTTTGTGCCCTATAAGTGCGGCAAAAGGCGCAAACTGAGCCGCACGAGCCTCCATAGACATCCGTGGATGCTTCCTGAAAGTCGGATGCGACAGATCTATAATATCACTGTAATCTTTCTTCTGTTCTGACAACATTTTTCTCTCCATTTATTTTTCTTTTATGCTTTGTGTCCTCCAATCTGGCTGTTTCGCTCCACTGCCGTCGCGCCTTCCTGCAGATTCATGCCTTTTAAGATTGCATTTTTCCCGAACTTTTTCTTAATATCCAGCACTGCCTTCTGCATTTTCTTTTCCCGTTCCAGCTCTTCCTGCTCCTGTTGCTTCTTCTGCGGTTCATCCGGATCATTGTCAAATAGCGAAAGCTGTTCAAAGCCGTTCTTTTCCTGCGCCGCAGATTCCGACACTACATGATTCGCAGTGATTGTAATACGTCTGACTAGAAGTTCCGGATCTACGATCCGGTCATATAATTCCAATACCGCTTCCATAATTTTTTTCGTTGAAGATGTCCACTTTTCTAAATTTGCCGTACCATGAGCATGTTTTGGCACTTTGCGTCCATAACGATCCGTTGCTACTTCACCTTTAAATTGACTTTTTCCTTTTTGATTCGCCAGATTCTCCCTGTCAAAACCAATCGTCAGGACAATCTGATCTGTCACCAGCTGCTTTTCCACCAGATCCAGAACTAACTGGTCTGTCATTTCCTTTACAACAAGTTTTGCCTGTTTCCCGGAATAAGGACAATGCAATACCTGTCCGGCGCCCATACTGTTCTGCTCCGGCTGATAAGATTTCACAAAATCCATCGTACATGGCTCATAACCCCACGCATGATCAATCAATAATTCTGCATTCACGCCAAACATCTTGTATAAAAGTTCTTCATTATAATATTCACTTTCTTTTCCAATGGAACACCTCGCAATATCTCCCATCGTGTAGAGCCCTGCAGCTTCTAATTTCTGTGCATACCCGCGGCCAACCCGCCAAAAATCCGTCAGTGGTCTGTGGTCCCACAATATTTTCCGGTAAGATCTTTCATTTAATGATGCAATTCTCACACCGTTTGCGTCCGGCTCGATATGTTTCGCCACAATGTCCATTGCCACTTTGCACAAATACAGATTCGTCCCAATCCCTGCTGTAGCCGTAATTCCGGTTTCATTTAAAATATCAAGAATTATCTTTCCTGCCAGTTCTTTCGCCGTTAAACCGTATGTGGACAAATAATGTGTTACATCCAGAAAGACTTCATCAATCGAATATACATGCATATCTTCCGGAGCGATATATTTCAAATACACCCGGTAAACCCTGCGGCTGTAATCCATATAAAGCGCCATTCTAGGAACGGCAGTAATATATTGTAATTCCAGTTCCGGATGCCGGTTCAGTTCTTCCATATTATAGGAATCTCCGGTAAACTTTCTTCCCGGAGCCAGACTTTTTCGCTTCCTGTTTATTTCGCTGACTTTTTGTACTACTTCAAATAAACGTGGTCTTCCCGGAATTCCACATTTTTTTAAAGAAGGAGAGACTGCAAGACAGATTGTTTTCTCTGTACGACTTGGATCCGCAACAACCAGATTCGTTGTCATAGGATCTAAATCACGTTCCTGACATTCGACAGATGCATAAAATGATTTTAAATCAATCGCTATATAAGTGTGTTCCATCTCTCACTCTCCCTTTTATTGCTAGAACATATGTTCTGTTTTATTATAATTCATTTCTTCTTTTCCGTCAACACAGTTCCGCTCACTGGCAACTTCTCTTGCATACTTTGGTATTAAAAAAAGTATACTCCCCACCCGGAAAGTATACTTTCATTATCTGTCATATTTTAAGGTCTCATACACATACTACTTCTTCAGTTCTCTTACCAATGCATCCACGCCGATCTTCACATTTTCCGGCGATGTAGCCAGATTCATACGGATAAATGTGCCAAATCTGCTACCACCGAACCAGTCACCAAAATCAACTGCCAGATGACATCTTTTCTGCACAACTTCTTTGACTTTTTCCGCCGGAACATATGCGCCCAGATCGATCCAGCACAAATATGTTCCCTCCAACGGCGAGACTACTACATCCGGAAGTTCTTTTTCAAATGTTTCTCTGACATATGCTTCATTTTCACGGATCTGTGCTTTCACACTTTCCAACCAGGAAGCTCCTGTCCGGTATGCCGCCTCTGCTGCGATATATCCAAACGGATTACCACTTCTGACACGGATTCCATCTACAAATGTATCCCATTTCTTCCGGAGCTTATCATCTGGAATGATCACAATGGAATTCTGCCCGCCGGCAAGGTTAAATGTCTTCGACGGCGCTGTGATTGCTACCATCATATCTGCATACTCACCAACAGATAAAGACGGTACATGCGAATGTTCACTGAAGATCAGATCATGATGAATTTCGTCCGAAATCACATATACCTGATGCTTTCTGCAAATTTCAAATAATGTCTTTAACTCCTCTTTTTTCCATACACGTCCTGCCGGATTGTGCGGTGAACACAGAATAAATATTTTCACCTGATTCTCTACAATTTTCTTCTCAAAGTCTTCATAATCTATATGATATTTTCCGTCTTCGTTGATCAGATCTGAACAGATCAGCTTCCGGTTATTATTTTTCACTGCATGCAGGAACGGATAATATACCGGCGTATTGACGAGCACTGCATCCCCCGGCTCTGACAGGATCTGCACAAACCAGTGAAATGCCGCAACCACACCAGGTGAAAATCGCATCCATTTCTTCTCTACCGTAAATCCGTGCTGCTCCTTTTCCCATTTTATAAATGCTTCATAATAGGATTCCGGTATTTTATAATATCCAAATACTCCCTGCTCTACATATTCTTTCAGGGCATCCACCACCCCTTGCGGCACGCGGAAATCCATATCTGCCACCCACATTGCATGTAAGCCTTCCTCGCCAAACATGCCTGTCTGGCCATCCCATTTGTTACAGTTTGTATTTTTACGATCTACATATACAAGTTCTTCCATACCATATACCATCCATTTCTTTTGTACTTGCATTTACAATGCTAACGTCATTATAGCACGATTTTTTCTATTCCCCTATCCCCCAATATATCCTATCATCTTTTTACACAAATCATGCTGCAGAGTTTCTAAAATGTGCGCTTCATATTAATGAAAAAATTTACGCAAAAAGGCCCTAAAGTCTTTCTTGCATGAGTAAACTCATACAGAATTTAACCTTAGGGTCCCTTCTATCATTATCTCAGTTTATCCGCAAAGCTGCTGCCGTCACCGGTATAATCAATTTGGAACAACTCACCGATCGTCGCAGCGATATCTGCATACGTGTCTCTCGTTCCAATGTTGATTCCCCGTTTCCATGCCTTGCTGTATCCAAGAAGCGGCACAGCCTCTCGTGTATGATCTGTTCCCCTGTATCCCGGATCACATCCGTGATCTGCAGTAATAAAGAGCACATCATCATCCCGCATATTTGCAAGAAATGTTCCGAGTGCTTCATCAAATTCATTCAACGCATTTGTATAACCCGGAATATCTCTGCGGTGTCCATACATCATATCAAAATCAACCAGGTTAATATAGCAAAGTCCGTCAAAATCTTTTTTCTGGATTTCGAATACTTTCTCCATATTTTTTGCATTTCCATGATTCGGTGTTGTCTCAGTCAGTCCCTGACCCGCAAAAATATCATAAATCTTTCCGACACCGATCACATCTTTTCCTGCTGCCTTTAACTGATCCAGAATCGTCGGTTTCGGAGGCACCAGTGAAAAATCATGTCTGCGGTCTGTTCTTGTAAAGTTCGGATACTCACCGACAAACGGTCTCGCAATAACTCTCGCTACTGCATGATCTCCCATCAAAATCTTTCTTGCAATCTTACAGTATTCATATAATGTCTCAATCGGTACGACTTCCTCGTGAGCTGCAATCTGAAATACACTGTCCGCAGAAGTATACACGATCAGCGCGCCTGTCTCCATGTGCTCTTTTCCATAGTCACGGATTACATCCGTTCCGGAATATGGCTTATTACAAAGCACTTTCCGTCCAGTCTGCTTCTCAAATTCTGCCAGCACCTCCTCCGGAAATCCATCCGGGTAAACCGGGAACGGTTTTGGTGAGATCACACCTGCCATCTCCCAGTGACCGATGGTTGTATCCTTCCCCTGGGAACTCTCATACAGTCTTCCATAGCAGCCTTCCGCTGCCTGATCCTGATTTCCATATCCCATATCATCAATATGGTAAATGCCAAGTTTCTCCATATTCGGAATGTTCAATTTTCCTGAATCATAACAGGTTTTCCAGGTATTACTTCCTTCATCTCCAAACTGCGCCGCATCCGGTGCTTTTCCGATTCCTGCGCTGTCCAGTACGATCCAAAATGCTCTCATCCCGGTCCCTTCTTTCTTCTTACTATTGATTCGCTTTCTTATAAGCGACAAAATCTTCTGGGTTTAAAAATGCTTCTTTATATCCAAGTTCGTAACAAAGCTGCATGGTGTATGGCTGCTCCAAATATGCCTTCTCAAGAATATCCTTTTCCTTGAACACGCTTTTCACATCTCCGTCCAGCAGTGCATCTCCTTTTGCAAATACGATTGCCCGGTCAAATGTTTCCGCAACGAAATCCATATCATGCAAAATAGAAATCACAATCTTATGCTGTCTCTGTAATTCTTTCATGATAGCCTGAATTCTCTTCTTGCCCATGTAATCCTGTGCGATCGTCGGCTCATCAAAAATAACTACCTTTGTATCCATCGCAACGATCGCTGCGATCGATACCATCTTACGCTCAGAGAGTCCCAGGTCATACGGATTAATCTTCTCTGTTCCCTTTAAGCCTACCATATCCAATGCTTTTAACGCAACTTCTTTTGCTTTATCTTTACTCATGCCGATCTGCATCGGTCCAAACATTACTTCATCCAAAACTGTATTTTTGAAAATCTGGTCATTCGGATTCTGGAAAATAAGTCCAATATCTTTTGCTAGGGTTGCAACTGTCTGTTTGGAAATGTCCTGCCCGTTAAATAAAATCTGTCCTTCTGTCGGACGCAAAAGTCCTTTTAATAATTTTACAAATGTTGTCTTTCCGGCACCGTTCTGTCCGATAATCGCAGTGGAGCGTTCATCAATCGTCAGATTCAGTCCCTTCAGGATCTCTTCTCCTGCATTGTATGAGAAATGCAGATTTTTTATCTCGATCGTATTCATAATGTCCTCCATTTCCACTACTTACATGCCAGCAGTTTATGTGCTTCGTCCAAAGTTACCGGATAATAATCTGTTCCCGGAACACGAAGTCCCAGATCTTTGCAGATTCTTGTATAAACCGGTGCAACTACACCATGTTCATCCAGATCTTCTCTTGCGAAGATTTCCTGTGGTGTGTCAAATGCAACCAACTTACCGCCATCTAATAACATAATTCTGTCGCTGTAAGCTGCAATTTTTTCAATCTTATGCTCTACCATGATGACTGTAATACCTTTTTCACTCAGCTTGGCAACTGCTTTAAATACTTCCTCGCTTCCCTGTGGATCGAGCTGTGAAGTTGGCTCATCCAATACAATAATTTCCGGATTCATCGCAATGATACTTGCGATCGCCATTCTCTGCATCTGCCCACCGGAAAGATCAAACGGAGCACGGTCTCTGTATTTTGCAATATCGAGAAGTTCCAGCGCATCATCGATTCTCTTCTTCATTTCGTCTCTTGGAATACCAAAGTTTTCCAGTCCGAAAGCAATTTCTTCATATACCGTCAATTTTGAACCTGTTACCTGATTAAATGGATTCTGGAACACCATTCCAACTTTCTGGCAAAGTTCGTCTACTTCCACATTGCGTACTTCAATATCATCAATAAAAACTTTTCCGCCGTAAGCGCCACGGTAAAAGTTTGGCACCAGTCCGATAAGGGACTGGCAAAATGTACTTTTCCCTGATCCGTTACGTCCGATCACGCCGATAAATTCTCCCGGTTTAATATCGCAGGTGATTCCATCCAGTGCTAGTTCTTTCGTATCCGGATATCTGTATTTTAAATTTTCAATTTTAATCTCAGCCATTGTCTGTCTCTGTCCTTTCTGCGTATTTTATGCAAACATCATCACAAGTTTCCATACTACAGATGCCACTGTGGCAATTAATAAAATCCAGTAAATCGGACGGCTTGCAGCATTTGCATGGAATACATTCAAAAATGATTTCTTTTCTTTTGAGTTAAATCCACGAACTTCCAGCGCGATCGCACGCTCTTTTGTATCAATAAAAGAACTCATGATCACAGGAGAAATCAACGGAATAAATGCCTTCATTCGGATTAATAGATTTCCCTCAGTCTCCATACCACGGCTTCTCTGCGCATCTGTGATTGTGGACATACGCTCTGTCATCTGCGGAATCAACTGGAACAGGGATACAAATACATATCCGATTCTCGGTGAAAATCCGCGGCTTACCATACTCTCAATAATATCAGAAGGTTTTGTTGTCAGAACGAGTACACAGAAAGCAAAAATAATATTTAACACATTAATTGCAATATTTGCCGCAAATATTAAACCTTCTTTATAAAATGCAACCGGTCCAAGATCCAGTACTACAGTCTCGTTACCTGCACGGAACAATCCCTGAATAATAATTACAGTGATCAATACAAATCCAGATACTGCAAGGATTGGCAGTGTTCTGCGGATTACTTTTGACTGGGTAAGAAGTAAAATACTTAAAACAATAAATCCGATACTGATCAGTTTACTTCCCAGCATTGCCGGAATTACAAGTGCTGCAATAATGTAAAAAGCCTTGCATCCCGGAGTCAGTCCATTTAAAAAGGACTGTTTATCTTCATACAAACTCAAACTTTTCATGATTAGCCTCCATTCTCTTTTCTGTCCTGCCTAGTCCAGGCTCTCGATTCTGTGATTGCTCTGATACAGGGACATCAGACTCTTCGGAAGTCCTTTGAAAAGAGCTGCTACCAACAGAAGTACTACAATTTTATCCGGGATATCTACAATGATCTCATCGATCGTAGATGCCTGCCACAGAGGGAAATGTTTGGCAACTGCTGCCGCATATGCCAGGTCTCCCCAGAGGTTACCGGTTGTTCCTCCCCAGAAAATAATATTTAAAGGGGTAGAAATCACAACTGCCGCTGCACCACCAAATATACCTGTAAGCAACGTACCCTTTAAACTCTTAAGTGCTCCGTAATATGCCATCAGCCCTACTACGATTCCGATTCCTGCCTGCGAAAATGCATAGACAGTAGAGATCGGATCCATAGTTACACCATAAATAATATTGTTAATTGCTCCGGAAATCGCTCCGACAACCGGCCCTGCCAATGCTGCTGCAAGACAGGTTCCGATGGAATCCAGCCATAATGGCAGTTTTAACATTCCTGCAAATAATTTCCCAATATAATTGATACCTACTGCCGCCGGGATCAATACAAGTGATGCCGTATTGATTTTCAGCGACCATGGGCTGTTATTATTTTTATTTTTCATTTTTCTGCCTCCGTCCTTTGTGTCTCAGTTTTTTCATAGCTTACTTGACACTACCTTTGTATCTTTCGCTTTCTTAATTCTTCTTGTCCATACGAACGATTGTTTCCAGTGCAGCAATGATTTCATGCTCTTCGCCAACTGCTGCTGCGTTGTCCGCATCTACATAATTATTAATCTCTTCTTCCAGATTTCCTTCATACAGGCTGACTGTATTTAAAATAGAAGCTGTCTTAACACCTCTTAAACCGCCAATGATAAATAAAGCGGCTGTTTCCATATCTGCACCAAGGATTCCTTTGCCTGACCAGTAGTGATCGATCTCATCCTCACGGTCTGTGTAGAAGCTATCATGACTTCTTCCACGTCCTACATGGTAAGCATATCCGAGATCCTTCGTTGCTTCGATCAGATTCATCAGTACTCCTGTATCTGGAATTGCCGGATAAATCTCTTCGATATAAGCTTTGGAAGCTCCCTCATCACGGACAGCTCCGTTAATGAGGATCAGATCTCCCATATTGATCTCCGGTTGTAATGCTCCACAGCTTCCGATACGAATCATAACTTCAACACCAATATTATGAAGCTCCTCTACTGTAATTCCTGTAGACGCTCCTCCCATTCCGGTAGAAACTGCCATCACCTTTACACCTTTATAATATCCACTGATACTCTTCATCTCACGGTTAAATGCGATCTCTTTCACATCTGTTAAATGCTCTTTGATACGGTCTACTCTCGCCGGATCTCCCGGAAGAATCGCATATTTTGCCGCATCTTCCTCGCTGCATCTGATATGTGGCTGTAATGTACTCATAGTTCTCAATCCTTTCTTAATATATCTTCCAAAGACTGTTGATCGCAGATTGATATTTTCCCTTTCTCGAGTTCAATAAATCCCTGTTCTCTTAACTGTTTTAATACCCGGTTGACACTTCTTGTTGTCACCGCCATCTGCTGACTTAAAACTTCTGAAGAAATCATGACAAATTTTGCATCCATTTCCATATTACGAAGCAGATACTGACAAATTCTCTGCTTTAATGTATATAGTGTATTTTCTCCCATATTCAGACACATCCGGTATGAATTATCACACAGTGTACGAATCATATATTCATTAAAATTCTTATCTGTCCGGATCCATTGTAAAAAGAACGTTCGATCCAGTTCCAGAATCCGTACTTTTCCACGCGACTGTATCCGGCTGATGTAACCCGTCTGTTTAAAGATTTCCAGTTCGCCAATATAATCACCTTTCATATATGTGCAAAGAAGATAACGTTTTCCATGCGCTGACTCTACATAAATATCTACATACCCGGAAGCGATGATATAAAATCTGTTATGAATCTCTCCCTGGTTCAGTACAAACTGGTCCGCCTCATAATCCTTTACTTCAAAACGTCTCAAAATCTCATATGGGCACTGACGCAACATCTGAAATATTTCTCTGTCTTTTTCCAAAAGTTCTACTAGTTTTTCTAAATTTTGATCCATTTTAGTCTTCCTTCCTCACTGCAGTTTATTGGCATCAAAGAATGAAATGGATATTTCCTTATTTCCATTTCCTATTATAAAAAAATAGCGCAAAAATGTGTAGGAATTATGTCCGGCAGTTTTACTCTGTTAAAATAAAATCAAATTATTTCTGCCATGAATTCGGGACATTTGTCCTTTTGTGCTTTTATTCTTTTATACTTTCGCAAACATTATTTATAGCACGCCCTTTTAAATTTACTCATTTACGTAACTATTGTCACTTCAAACGAATCCTTTTTTCTTAAAAAGTTATATACGATAATGGGGAAATTTCAACGAAAAATCTTAGAAAATCTCGTGTAAATATATTTGAAAACAAGAACATTGCTCTTATCTGCCGAATCTGCCATTGAGTGTTTCTACACTACAGTTTCTATAACACAATATCTTACAATATAGTAAAAACCTGTAAAGCTTATGCCTTACAGGTTTACAAACTCCCCGAGTTGGGCTCGAACCAACGACCCTTCGGTTAACAGCCGAATGCTCTACCACTGAGCTATCGAGGAATACTTATATAGTATAAACCCTTTTGTCTATTTTGACAAGGGTTTTTACTTGCTTTTATATTTTTATGTACCTTCAAAACTGCATACAAGAAATATTTTCTTTCATCCTACCTATCACCTTGCTTGGTCATGCCCTCGACCGATTAGTATCAGTCAGCTCCATGTGTTACCACACTTCCACCTCTGACCTATCTACCTCGTCGTCTTCAAGGGGTCTTACTACTTACGTAGGGATATCTCATCTTGAGGGGGGCTTCACGCTTAGATGCCTTCAGCGTTTATCCCT
>ERZ773103.51-NODE-51-length-105696-cov-10.567204_pt1 | contig 105696 bp, 97 predicted proteins | sample MGYA00511118_ERZ773103 | MGnify/ENA primary metagenome ERZ773103 (study PRJEB29015, sample SAMEA2737821) | human gut metagenome | biome: human gut; feature: human-associated habitat; material: faeces | place: China | collected 2012 ... | reverse complement strand
TGAACCATTCTGCAACACGGACAAACAGAAAGTATTGAAAGATTTTACTGAGCTGTTTAGAAAAACTTACGGAGTAAACTGCATTGCAGCAATGCATCACAACAAGACAAAAACGAACTTACATATTCATTTGATATTTTCGGAAAGAGAGGAACTAAAAAACGACATAAAGAAAATTGCCACAAGAAACATGTTTTATGACGAAACAGGAAAGCATGTAAGGACCAAAAAGGAGATACTGGATGATAGTGGGAATGTGAGAAAAGGCTGTAACATCATAAGAAAAGGTCAAGTTTATGAGTATAACAGATTTTCAAAAAAGAAAGCGAAGTTTAAGGCAAGGTCATTTCTAAAGGGGGTGAAAATACTGTACACTGAGCACATCAATTCCTTCTTAAATGATAAGGACAAACTGCAGGTGTTTAACAATAAAGATGTTTATCTGCCAACAAAAAAGATTGGAAAGAATAATCCAAAAGCAGAGCAGATAAGAAGAAACAATCAGGTGAGAATGAAGTGGAACAGTACAGTTGATGAAGCACTGTTTTATCAGGTTCCAAGAAAACACATCAGAACCATTAAAGAGGAAAAGATACTTAAGAATGTAAATAAATTTGGAAAGACGGAAACAAAGACAGTTGGTGGATTAAGGAAAAACAAGTCATCAAGGGAAAGTGCAGGCGTGGGAATATTTGCCGGAGTTTTTGAAAAGGCTGTTGGAATGGCGTGTGATTGTTTAAAGGGACTGATTAAGATATTTAAAGGTGCAATTGCACCAAAGCCACCACAACCGGTTAAGGAGTATAAGCAGTATGCAAAAATGGTTGATGAATTATTGGAAAATCATAGAGCATTAAACGGAGTGCATATGGCAATAAGAGAGGCAAAGGACCAAATGGACCGAAAAGAATACAGGATGTTTGGAGGAAAGAAAAAGTTAAAGGATGAAATTGTGCAGTTGGAAAATCAGGAGAAAACAGCCAAAAACTTAGAAAAAAGGTTGTTGAAAAAATTAAATGGTACAAATGTTGACGAAGTTATAAGAAAATTTAATCGAAAGAGAATGGAAATGGATGCGTATAAAGATTCCGTTGACAGGGCGGAGAATGCTAAAGAAATGTTGGATGAGAACGTTAGGGAGTATATGGGAAATGTACAAGAAAAGGTATCAGCGAGAGAAAAAAGTAGAGATGTACGAGGTGAGAAAAAATGGAATTTAGAAGATGAAGATGATATAATGTGTAGAAATAGATTTGATATACAAATCGGAATTTAAAAGGATGATGATATGATGGATAAATTAAAAAAGAACATGGTTTTCTACCTACTGTTGCTGATAGATTTTTATATCGTTCCTTGGTTTATAAAAAACACAGGAAGTGCAATGATTGTTATGTTAGTAATTATTCCTCTAATATGTTTAATAACCTCTGTTTTTTATGGGATTAGGAATGGTTTTAACTTCTGGTATATTTTGATTGTAGCAATAATGTTTGCGCCATCTATATTTATATTTTATAACTCAAGTGCATGGGTTTATGTAGTTGGATATGCTGTTATTGCATTATTGGGAAATTTAATAGCATTGCCATTAGGAAAAAGATAACTTCCAGTTTGTATGCAACAAACGTTTGAACACTTTTTGAACACCGCAACCGTGATGAAGTCTTCAAAGCCCCTTTCTATCAGTATTTGAGATTAAGAAAAACGGTTCGATTCCGGTCTGCGGCATTAGTGGAATAAGTTCAGAGAATCACTTTTTAGAGTGGTTCTCTGAATTTTTTTATTATTTAATATATAGTGCCAGGAGAGTATAATAGGCATAGAGATTTGAAATTCAGGAGGAAATGCGAATGGAATTTATAGATATGTTGAAAAAAAGACGGAGCATCAGACAGTATACAAAAGAAGCGGTTACAGGAGAGCAACTGCAACTGGTAATAAATGCAGGATTATTATCGCCATCCAGCCGTTCAATCAGGCCATGGGAACTGATCGTAGTGCAAAATAAAGACACATTGCAGAAAATGTCCGAATGTCGCGTCGGTTCGGCAAAAATGCTGGCAAATGCGTCTGCAGCAGTTGTAGTGATAGCCAATGCGGAAAAATCGGATGTATGGACGGAGGACTGTTCAATTGTGATGTCTAATATGCACCTGATGGCAGACAGCCTCGGGCTTGGAAGCTGCTGGATCCAGGGACGTTTACGGGAAACATCGGACGGACAGTCTACGGAAGAGTATCTGCGGGATATATTAGGATATCCGGAGAAAATGCATCTGGAAGCTGTTTTATCATTGGGAATTCCGGCTGTTCATCCGGAAGGACATTCGCTGGATGAGATTCCGGAAAATAAAGTGCATTATGAAAAATATGAAAATTAATATACAGACAAAAGGTAATAATGTGATATTCAAAATAACAGGTGACGTGGAGATATTGGAAACGATTATTGAGAGCGAAAAAATTATTTGAGAAAAATATATTCGGGAACTTGACATATATTGATAGCCGATATATAATTAAGGCAAATAAAAGGAAAGTTCCTGAATATTTTTTTACTCTTTATTATCGACAATCGATATAATATGTTGAACGATATAAAGGGTAAAGAAAAAGTTAAGAGAGGAGAGATTTGTATGACACTTAGTAAGAATCAGGTATCCGGTAATACAGCAATGCTGATCTTGAAATTGATTTCAGAGAAAGATATGTACGGCTATGAGATGATCGACACACTGGCGAAGCGTTCAGACAATGTATTTGAACTGAAGGTTGGTACACTTTACCCGCTGCTTCACGGAATGGTGCAGTCAGGGTATCTCAAGTGCTACTCCCAGGAAGCGAATGGAAAGCTTCGAAAGTATTATCAGATCACACCGAGCGGGAAGAAATATCTTGCAAAGATGACAGAAGAGTGGAGCCGCTACGCATCCGCAGTACAGAATCTGCTGCAGGCAGAAGTGTAGAAGATGTGTATGAAGATACGAACAGGGGGTGCGAGATTATGAAAGAATATGAATATTTAAAACGTCTTGGAAAATGTATTTCTAATGGTTCTGTAAGAGGAGAGATTTTGGATGAATATAAGGCACATCTGGAAGACTGTCGGGAGGCGCTTATGAAAAATGGCATGAGTAAAGCAGAAGCCGAGGAGGAAGCAGTAAGACAGATGGGCAATCCGGAAGAAGCAGGCAATGAACTCAATCAGATCCATGCGAGAGTGCTTGATTTCAGTATGTTCTGGTGGATGATGTTTTTTGCATTTTTAGTACCTGTATTTGAAGTTATCAGCAGATTAGTGACAGCGGGAAAATATGGAATTGTTGGCTTTATGAATGAGTATCAGGGAATGAATCAGATTCCGATGCAGGTACACCTGGTAGTCGGAACAGCAATCCTGTGTTACGGAATTATTTTAAGTATCTGGGAAAAATATTCCGGAAAAGAACTGTTCTATGCGTATGGAAGGAACTGGAAAGGAAGTTATCTGACGAACAGCGGAACCGTAATGGCATTGGCAGGTCTGATCTGTTCAGCAGCAATTCCGGTCAGAGGATTTGTAAAAGGAATGATCGGCGTGTTTGCAGCAACAGTGTTGAATATCATTATCCGGACAGTGATGAATCTGATTCGTAACCGCAGAGAGCAAAAATATCTGTGGGAGATTGGACTTGCTGATACAGAAATTACCTGGAACGGCAAAGGTACGATCTGCGGTGGCAATATGAAAGTCCGCGCGAGAGCATCCGAAGAAGGGGCTGTAATCCCGTCAGGTGCACCGATCATGGTTGTAAGTATGGAAGGATTCAAGCCGGTAGTGATAGCAATATAAAGTGTACAAGTGCGAATGATACAGATTGTGATGAATGGCGAAAAGAATAAAAACCAAGATGCAATTTGTAAAATGAGTTTGTTTTCTTAGTGTTACATGATAAAATAGAATCAAGTGAAAAGCGAAAAGATCAGTATGCATTTGCATATTGGTCTTTTTGCCGCTATAGAATTTGGATGAAGCTGCCAGTGGCAGATTCATCAATGAAATAATTATAATAAACAAAAGAATGGTAAGTGACGAACAAAAAGGGGATTGTTTGGAATGTCAGAGAGAACTTTTAAGAAAAATGAAATTACAGAGGGTGTGATCTGGAAACAGTTATTGATCTTTTTCTTCCCAATCATGCTCGGCACACTGGTACAGCAGTTTTACACAACTGTGGATACGATCATAGTCGGAAGATTTGTCGGCAAGGCAGCGCTTGCCAGTGTGGGTGGACCGGCAGCAGTTATTGCGAATATCGTTATTACTTTTTTTAACGGTCTTGCCAATGGTGCAGCGGTCATTATTGCCCAGTATTATGGATCAAGGGATGAGAAAAGACTGCACGTGGGATTACATACTGCATATGCATTTTCCATTGCGACCAGTATTGCGGTTACAGTGATTGGAATGATCGGAACGCCGCATTTTTTGAAATGGATGAACACACCGGAAGATATGATGGCAGATTCGACCATTTATCTGCGGGTATATTTTTTGGGAATTATTTTTACCCTTGTGTATAATATGGGAGCAGCGATCATGCGTGCAGCGGGGGATTCCAGAAGACCTCTTCTGTATCTGATCGTATGCAGTGTGATGAATATCATTCTGGATATTGTGATGGTTGTATTCTTACATATGGGCATTGCAGGAGCTGCGCTGGCGACGGTGATTTCGCAGTGCATCAGTGCGGCGTTGGTTACCTACTCGCTGATGCATGCGTATGATGTGATGAAACTGAAGCTCCGTGAAATTCGTATGAACATGTCTGTACTTGCAAAAGAATTAAAAATCGGGATTCCGGGAGCACTGCAGGCATGTGCTTACGGTGTGACAAATGTCATCATCCAGGCAGTGGTAAATGGATTTGGGACAGACACAGCAGCGGGCTGGGCGGCTTATGGAAAGCTGGATATGATCTTCTGGACGGTCAACAGTGCGCTTGGTGTTGCGGTTACAACTTTCGTTGGTCAGAATTACGGAGCCGGTAAGATGGATCGTGTATACAAGAGCATTCGTGTCAATCTTGGAATTTCCTATTTATTTAACGGAGTTGTGCTGATTGTACTGTATGTTTTCTGTGAACCGCTGTATCATCTGTTTACGACCGATCAGGCAGTTATAGATATCGGAGTTTATATGCTCAGATTCCTTGTGCCAAGCTACTTGCTAAGCGTACTGCTTGAGAATCTGACCGGCGGACTGAGGGGCTTAGGTGATGTGTTGTGGCCGACGATCTTTACGTTCGCAGGATTATTCTTTGTGAGATTGCCTTGGACGATGATCATGACGCAGCTCCATCATAATGTGGAGACTTTACTGATCAGTTACCCGCTTGCGTGGGGGACAACGATTATTTGCCTGATTCCATACTATTTTTGGAGAAAAAAGAAGAAAATGTCGCAGATTGCTTGACCTTCAAGTGACTTGATAGTGTATTGTTGAGCCATCAAAAGAGATGATCATCATATATTATCAGGAAAGAAGGAAGTAGGATGCGAGAGAAAAGAGGTTATAATATGAATATCAAAGAAGTTGAGAAAGTTACCGGACTTACGAAAGCAAATATCCGGTTTTATGAAGAAGAAGGGCTGGTGTGCCCAAAACGAAATGAACAGAATAATTATCGTATCTATACAGAGGTAGAGATAAAACGTTTACAGGAAGTAAAAAAATTAAGACTGCTTGGAATTTCCATTCCGGAGATCCAGAAGATCTATGCGGAAGAATTATCATTGCAAAAAGCAATGGAAAGACGTTTGAAAGAGATTAGGGAAGAGGAGCGATTACTTCAGGAGACAAGGGCAATCTGTCAGAAAGCGATTCGTGCGAACTGGAATCTGAATGAGATTGACCGGTTAGAAATCAAGGAGTCAAAAGAAGAGTGGCAGGAGCGGCTCAGAAAATTAATGACAGAAGACCTTGTGCAGACAAAACTTACGAGAAATGAGCTCAATAATACAATTGGCTTGTTGTTCAGTGCAGGTATGCTGATCAGTATGCTGACCGTGTATTTTATGAATGTTACCTGGATAAAGGAGTATATGTATATTGGAGTTGCAGCAATTGGAGTGGAAGTTGCGTTTCTGATCATATCTGCGATGTCCTCTGACATAAAAGTACATATGGGTATACTGTTTGCTGGGGCGATTGCACAGCCAGTCGCACTTACTGCGGTGATGGGATTTGTAATGGAACTGATACATGATTCGCAGAAATCACATACTGCTTATATGAAGATGGAATACCATTATATTATCGGGCTTTATGTTCTGACATTGCTTTTAGGTATCTTACTCTGGCTTGGCTCTAAAGTCTGGAAAATGGTATTACAGTCACTTGCCGTTACACTGCTTATTGGAATCATCGGTGTGGGGGTTCTGACAGGTGGATTTTATGTTTCTTACAGAGGACTTCTGGGAATGCAGGGTTCGCTTATATTTGCAGCCGGAGCGCTGGTGTATGTAGTAACAGTTCTTGGTGTATGGCAGCATGCCAATAGTGACTGGAAAGCATACAACCGTTATCATGGCGTGTATACAGCGGGGCAGATGGTTAATGTATTTGCTACGATTATGAGTGCAGTTGGATACAACAGCTGGCGTAACTGGAGAAGATAGAGTGGGAACAACATTGCTTTTCGAAAAAAACAGAGTTTTGGTTATTCCAGGGAATTGTAATCAGAATCTGTGTGTGATACTATAAATAAATAGTATCAAAAACAAAGGAGATTTTACGATGAACTTTTTGGAAGAACGGATTGTAAAAGATGGGATTGTAAAAGATGGAAATGTACTGAAAGTAGACAGTTTCCTAAATCATCAGATGGATATTGAACTGTTTAATGAGATCGGTAAGGAATTTAAGAGACGTTTTGAAGGCAAGAATATTAATAAGATTCTTACAATAGAAGCTTCCGGTATCGGAATTGCCTGTATTGTAGCACAGTATTTTAACGCACCGGTTGTATTTGCGAAGAAGACGAAGAGTATCAATCTGGAAGGTGAGATGTATGTAGCAGAAGTAGAATCTTTTACACACAAATGCAAGAACCAGGTTATTGTTGCGAAGAAATTTTTAAGCGAAGATGACCATGTGTTATTAATTGATGATTTCCTTGCAAACGGATGTGCACTTCAGGGATTGATCCAGATTGTGCAGTCTGCCGGTGCAACCGTAGAAGGCATCGGAATTGTAATTGAGAAGGGATTCCAGGCAGGTGGAAGAGTCATCCGTAATCTGGGATTCCAGTTAGAGTCGCTGGCGATCGTTGACAATATGAACACTGAGACAGGAGAAGTTTATTTCAGAGAGCAGTAAAGAAAGACCGGTGCATCAAGTGGTGCACCGGTCTTTTTGAGAGGGTAAAATGAAAAATCTATATAAACTGTTATTCAGTAATTGTCTAGGCGAGGTCCGGCAGACATAAGAGCTACTCCCCAGGCTATACATCCGACGTCCTCTTTAGTTGATACTGTTAGTATATAAGCAAATTGTGACGGCAATATGACAAAAACTGGAAATGTTTATAAAATTTCTTAAGAAAATCTTATCCTAACCTAAAGGATTTTATAATGGTCAGGAAAGGCATTTTTTTTACAGTGTGTGAATAAATTTCAGGAAATCAGCACGTCCCTGTTCGGTGCATTTATATACACCGGCATCTTCCAGTACGTGTGTGAAGACGATGCCAACCTCTTTCTGAAGGATTTCCATAACATTTTCTTCTGTAATATTGTCGTAAGTCGGAAGAAATTCTTCTACCCAGTCTGCATGCTTTTCGATTTTTTTGTTTGAACGGATATCTTTGCCATTTACAATGTAATCGGCAAGAAGTTCCAGTTCTTCTTTCAGACGGGATGGAAGTACGGCAAGTCCCATAACTTCGATCAGTCCGATATTTTCCTTCTTAATATGATGATACTGTGCATGCGGGTGATAAACACCTAACGGATGTTCGTCGGTCGTAATGTTGTTGCGAAGTGTCAGATCCAGCTCATAAGTATCACCGTTTTTTCTGGCAATCGGTGTAATCGTGTTGTGCGATTCACCGTTTGTTTCAGCATAAATAAATGCATCTTCATCCGTATAAGATCTCCAGCAGTTTAATACATGTTCCGCAAGATCGATCAGGCGTGATGTGTCTTTGCTGCGGATGCGAAGTACGGATAATGGCCATTTTACAATACCGGCTTCCACATCTTCATATCCCGGAATCGTTACCGGAAGTTCGATTTTTGCTTTCGCCATGGCGAATGTATAGTGTCCGCCTTGAAAATGATCGTGGCTTAAGATAGAGCCACCGACAATCGGAAGATCAGCATTGGAACCAAGGAAATAATGTGGAAATAATTTGATAAAATCAAATAATTTGGTAAATGCTGCACGGTCGATCTTCATTGGCACATGTTCACCATTAAAGACGATGCAGTGCTCATTATAGTATACATATGGGGAATACTGGAATCCCCAGTTACTTTGGTTGATCGTGATCGGAATAATACGGTGGTTTTCTCTCGCCGGATGATTGACTCTTCCGGCGTAACCTTCATTTTCCATGCAAAGCTGGCATTTCGGGTAGCTGCTTGCGGCAGCATTTCTTGCGGCAGCGATTGCTTTTGGATCTTTCTCCGGTTTGGATAAATTGATTGTAATGTCAATTTCACCGTATGGAGAATCGACTTTCCACTTCAGGTCTTTTGCTACGCGGTAGCGGCGGATGTAATCACTGTCCTGACTGAATTTATAATAATAGTCCGTTGCTTTTTCTGGGGAAATAGCATATTTTTCCCAGAAAGCTGCCTGTACCTGTGCGGGTCTTGGAAGCAGACAGTTCATAAGCTTTGTGTCGAAGAGATCGCGGTAAACAACGTTGTCTTCAATGATTCCACGTTCTACGGCAATATTTAAAAGGTTTGCAAGGATTGTTTCAAGATCCGGAGAGCCATAAGCCACAGCTTCCGGCTCTTCGTAGTTATCTTCGTGAAAAAGATCTAACAGAAGATTTGTTGTATAGATCCGTTCACATTCCGGTGTCAGTCCGGTTCTGATTCCATAGTCTACTAAATGTCTGATATTTTCATATAACATCTGAATCCCTCCTAGCTCAGACGGTGTGCGCCATCGCCAACTTCTACAACATAGAACTCAGCAGTGTTTCCGGTCTGTTCTTTATATCCGTTACCAACTTTTTCGATAAATGTATCAACCGCATCATTTTTTACAATGCTGACAGTACATCCGCCGAATCCACCTCCTGTGATACGGGAACCGATAACGCCCGGAATTTCCCATGCAAGGTCTACGAGAATATCGATTTCTTCGCAGGATACTTCGTAATCATTTTTCAGAGAAACGTGGGATTCGTTCATTAATTTACCAAATTCTTCAATATTGTTTGCTTTCAATGCTGCGACTGCACGGATGGTTCGCTGGTTTTCGTATACAGCATGTTTTGCACGGAGCTGTCTTACAGGATCTTTGATTGTATCTTTGTGTGCTTCGAACTCTGCCTCCGTAAGATCGCCGAGAGTAACGATCGGCATTTCGGCTTTCAGTTCTTCCAGAGCAGTTTCACATTCACTTCTGCGGTCATTGTATGCAGAATCTACAAGACTGTGTTTTACTTTACTGTTTGTGATAACGATTTTTGCATCTGGGAGTACAACCGGTGCATATTCGTATTCCAGAGTATTTGTGTCAAGGAAAATCGCATTGTCTTTTTTCCCCATGGCACTTGCAAACTGATCCATGATTCCACAGTTGCAGCCATTGAAGTTATTTTCAGAATACTGTCCGATCTGTGCAATCTCCGGCATCGTAATCTTATCAAATTCAAACATATCTTTTAACACAATACCTGTCAGCACTTCCAGGGAAGCAGAAGAGGACAGTCCGGAACCGTTTGGAATATCACCGTAAATAGCAATGTCCAATCCCTGCGGAAGTTTGTAGCCGCGTTTCTCGAATGTCCACATCACTCCCTTTGGATAGTTTGTCCAGTCTGCTTTTTCATCTGGTACAAGGTCATCAAGACTTGTCTCAATCACACCAAGGGAAGCGAAGTTTTCAGAATAGAAGCGGAGAACACGGTCGTCTCTTTTTCTTGCTACCGCATAAGTTCCAAGTGTTAATGCACATGGAAATACGTGTCCGCCATTATAATCTGTATGCTCTCCGATCAAGTTTACGCGTCCAGGTGCGAAATACGTGCGGATATCTCCGTCGGCACCGAAAAGGTTCTGAAAAGTTTCCATTAATTTCTCTGTCATTTTTTATTCTCCATTCTTTTTTATTTTATAGTTGCGATAAATGCTTTGTTGAACTATGATAATAATAATGAGATAAATAAACACTCGCAATAAGAATAATAGACAATACTATAAGAATATTGAGGAAGTGGAAAATGCAGATTAATATTGAAGAGAATCAGAAAGAAATCAAGGAACATGGCAGTTACAGTTTCCCGTTAAATGTAGCTGTGGAGCATATTGAGTCCTATGAACAGGGGGCATTTTTGTGGCACTGGCACCCGGAGATCGAGATTACGAAGATCGTATCCGGAGAGATGGAATACCACATTAATGAAAAGATATATAATCTGGAAGAGGGCGAAGGTATGTTTGGAAACAGCCGGACGCTGCATGCCGGACACCGGCGTGACCGGAAGGAATGTACATATTTATCCATTACCTTTCATCCGCGTCTGGTTTACGGATATGAGGGGAGTGTTTTTCACAGTAAATATGTGGAGCCGTTGGTTGATGACAGCAGTTTTGCAGCGCTTAAGCTAGAAAAAGATATAGAGTGGCATCAGGACATTTTGCGGCGGATGGTTAAGATCCAGAAACTTATGGATGAACAGCCGGAAGATTATGAGATGCAGATCCAGCAGGAAGTCCTTAGGATCTGGGATCATCTGTACCGGGAATACAGAAAAAGACCGCATGCAAAAGCGGAGAGCGCAGTGCATCTGGAACGTCTCAGGGAAATGCTTTCTTATATGGAACAGAATTACAGCCGTGACATCAATCTGGATGATATAGCAGCACATGTGAATATTTGTAAAAGTGAATGTTGTAGATTTTTTAAGAAACATATGGATATGACCATTCTGGAATATCTGATGTCTCTTCGGATACAGAAAAGTATTCCACTTCTGAAAAAAGGAAAGAGCGTTGCAGAGACAGCCGGACTGGTTGGATTTGCCAGCCCGGCGTATTTTGGCCAGATTTTCAAGCGGTACATGCACTGTACGCCGAAGTCTATACAGAAGTAATAACAAGATTTAAGCAAATTTACGGATTTTCAGTGGCACACCAAGGTCAGCGGTCAGCTTCTTACAGGCTTCAATCTGATCTTCCGGGAGAACATCTACAATGGATAATCTTACCGATGGGATCACTTTATGGGCTTCCTGTGCAAAGGAAAGCATAGCTTCAAAAGCTCCTTCGAAACGAGGTCTTGTGACAGCATTGTATTTTTCGGCATCCGGTGCATTCAGACTGATGGAAAGTGCATCGACAACCGGGGCAAGTTCCGGAACAATATCTCGTCCGTGCTGAAGATTGCCAAGTCCGTTTGTATTAATGCGGATTTTTACACCGTTTTTTTCTTTGGCATATTTTGCGGATGCCAGAAGGATGTCGAGCGCACAGGTCGGTTCTCCATAACCGCAGTAAACAAGCTCATCATAACCGGTAAAATCAAAAGCATCCATGGCAGCTTTAATCTCTTCCAGTGTCGGATCTTTTTTGTGCCAGAGTGTCTCGGCATCACCGACACCGTCTTCGTGACTTCGGATGCAGAAGGTGCATCTGCAGTTGCATTGATTTGTAATGTTTGCGTATACCTGGTTTTTGTATGTGTATAAAATGTCAGCCATTTTTTGTTCTCCTATCTTAAAGTATTTCATTAGAAAGCTGTCTGTGGCAGCTCAAGCAGATAATATTTTAGATTTACTGATATAAAATCAATTCTGCTTTATTTTTGATATGTGCTTTATCCATTGCACCTGCAAGTACAAGGAAAATCACAGCACTTCCACCGGACTGTACAGCGCTTCCTGCAAAAGAAACGATGACAGATATCCAGGAGCCAAAGAGGATTCCCTGGGCAAGATAATAACCGGTTGCGGAAATAAGAGCGGCGAGGAAAGGTGCAATGATATTACGCCCGTTCAGCATGCGACCGTTTTTACTTGTAAATGGTAATGTGATCAGCATCTTGATTATAATCGTTGCCGGCGCCCACATTGGTGCAGTCAGAAGGTCTGCAAGTCCTCCGCCGATCGCAGCGGCAGCCATCGCATATGGTCTTGGCAGGATCACAGCTGCAACATAGATCAGGGCATCACCGAAGTGGATATATCCACCGTTTGCACCGTAAGGTATATGACAGATATATGCAGTCATCAAGGTGATGATTGCTGCGAATAATCCGGTGACAGTCAATAAAGTAACTGGTTTTTGATGTTTCACATTCATTATTAAATCTCCTTTTTTAATCCGGCAGTAAGCATTGCCAGATATTGCTCATAATTTACACCATCATTAGCCGGAATATGTTCCCTGACAGAGTCAGCAAGTGCGGCTTCCAGAAATGTACCGGCGAGTTTAATGGTGGCTGGTACATCATATCCCCTTGCAATCCCTGCGCTTAAGCAGGAGGCAAAAAGATCTCCGGTTCCGGAATAACTGCCACCGATATATGGAAAAGCGACAAGTGTCTGCACTTCTTTTGTAACATAGAGGTTTCCCATTTTGCGAGTTCCGTCATTATCAGAAAAACGGATTCCGGTTACAATAACTTTAGAAGGTCCGGCTTCACAAAGACTCTGTGCCAGCTTCACGATTTCTTTCATCATAGATTCTGCATCGGAAATGGCAACCAGTTCATGATAAGAAGCATCCGTGAGCAATGTCAGCTCTGTCAGATTTGGTGTGATAATGTCAGCGGTCATGGCAAGTTTTTTCATTTTGCGTAACAATTCAGGTGTGAACATTGCATAAGTCCGTCCGTCATCGCCCATAACCGGATCGACTAATAAGAATGTGTCCGGTGTGTCAAATGTTTCTACGAAATGGAAAATCTGGTCAATCTGCTGCTCACTTGCTACGAATCCGGTGTAAATACCATCGAAAGTCTGTCCCATCTTTTCCCATTCGCTTCGAAAATATTCCATCTTCTCTGTGTAATCATCACAATAATAACTCGGATAACCGGTCTGAGCGGATAACACTGCTGTCGGCAGTGGACAGGGCTGCACTCCCATAGCGGCAATGACAGAGATTGCTGCGGTAAGAGAACACCTGCCGAATCCGGATAAATCATTGATCACGGCAATTTTTTTTGTCATAGTGTAACTTCCCTTCGTCAAAACTACACTTATCTTAGCACTAAAGTGGTGTGTTTGAAAAAGCCAGATATAACAAAACTAAGCAAGCCAGTCAAAGGAGATAAAACAACAGATTGAAGAAGGGCTGTTTGTAAGTGCATTGATTGGCGGTATAATGGCTGCTTGTGATGTGTCTTTTTCAGGATCTGTCGGAGGCTGCCAGGGAGAAGTAGGAGTATCCAGTGCAATTACATCAGCAGGTATGGCCAGTATTTTCACTGAAGATAAGGAAGCAATTATGCATGCAATGGCTATTTGTATGAAGAATTTGCTGGGACTTGTGTGTGATCCGATAGCAGCACCGATTGAAGTTCCATGTATAAAGCGAAATGCAGTTGGTGTGGCAAATGCTTATATTTCATCCGATATGGCTTTGGCAGGAGTAAGAAGCTTTATTCCGCCGGACGAGGTGATCGATGCACTGATTGATGTAGAGAAGCGCCTGCCATCAGAATTAAAGTGTGCAACAATAGGTGGACTGGCATGTACCAAAACAGCTGTGTGTACACGAAAAAAATTAACGCAGTAGATTTTTAACATAGAACCCTATAATATGAAAATGAAAAAGAGACTTACGCATGAATGAGATGCTCCCCTTCTATGGAGTGTACAAACAGAGTGCAGTCTCTTTTTCATTGTTTATAGACAAAAAATATGATAGAATATGTGAGAATTTTAACCTGATAATATTGTATAAGAAGGAACAGAAGAGAAAATGGAAAATCTGATATTTAGTTTAAATGCAACCGTCCCGATTTTTTTACTTATGATCCTGGGACTATTATTCCACAAAATCGGATGGATTGATGATGTATTTGCACAGAAAATGAACAAATTCGTATTTGTGGTTCCGCTTCCGGTTTTAGTGTTTAGTGATCTGGCAACAGTCGATTTTCACGAAGTATGGAATATGAAATTTGTATTGTTTTGTTTTCTGGCAACATTTCTCAGTATTACACTGGTATCATTTATGTCACTGGGGTTAAAAGAAAGAGCTTTGAGAGGAGAATTTATTCAGGCGTCCTACAGGAGCAGTGCTGCACTTCTTGGAATTGCATTTATACAGAATATATACGGAAATGCAGGAATGGCACCGGTTATGATCATTGGAAGTGTGCCGCTTTATAATATTATGGCAGTATTGGTGTTATCCCTTTTTAAGCCGGGACAGAGTGGACTTGATAAGGCTGTTTTAAAAAGAACAGCAAAAGGTATTGTGACGAATCCGATTATTTTGGGAATTGTGGCAGGACTACTATGGTCTGCACTTGGACTTGAGATGCCACATATTATGCAGAAGACGGTAACAAATATTGGCGGTGTTGCAACGCCGATGGGGCTTATGGCAATGGGAGCTACTTTCGATATAAAGAAGGCATTTGCAAAAGTGAAACCGGCAGCAGTTGCAACATTTATGAAATTAATCGGTCTTGCAGCAATCTTTCTTCCAATTGCGATTACATTGGGGTTCCGAAGAGAAGAACTGGTGGCGATACTGGTAATGCTGGGATCAGCGACAACCGTAAGCTGTTTTGTTATGGCCAAAAATATGGGACATGAAGGAGTCCTTAGTTCCAGTGCTGTAATGCTTACTACATTGTTCAGCGCATTTACACTGACAGGATGGCTGTACATATTAAAAAGCATGAACTTTATATAATGTGATGCCAGGGTCAAAAGCCTGAAACCACGATGTGCTCGCACATGAGTGGTTTTATGGCTTAGTGACCCGCCCCGATATGAGCATAAAAGTGGAGCGCAGGCTTCACGATATGCGAATATTGGGTAGAATTGTGAGAGTACGCAGTACGGAACAATTCGTATGGCATCTTTTTGTGCAAATCAAACCTTAAGGATTTCTGAAATCTGTGTAAAATCCTTGACAAATGCAGAATCGATAGATATGATATTCAGTGAGTTTATACGTAAAGGCGTTGAAGAAGAGGAGTATGTATCATTCCCTGCCAGAGAGAACTGTCCGCAGGCTGGAAGGCAGTTTCAGAATCAGAAGATACAGAAGGTAGCTTTGGATGCCGGATATCTGAACCGACAGATTACGAACTGGTCAGTAGATTTAGAGATCAGAGGAACAAGTAGGATATCCCGGAGTCGTTCCCGTTAAAGAATAAGATGAGAGATATGGAAGAGTTTCTTCTATATAATAAAGGTGGTACCGCGGTTACAGTCGCCCTTTACGTGTGTAAAGGGCGTTTTTGATTGTCCAAATGTGACCAAAGTGTGAAATAAGAACTTATGAGGAATTATGAGGAGGAAACAATGAGTCAGAACTTAGAGACCACATACAATCCTAAAGAGATTGAATCAAAATTATATGAAAAATGGTGTGAAAACCAGTATTTTCATGCAGAAGTAGACAGAAGTAAGAAACCATTTACAACAGTAATGCCACCACCGAATATTACCGGTAAGCTGCATATGGGACATGCTTTAGACAATACACTGCAGGACATTCTGATCCGTTATAAGAGAATGCAGGGGTATAATGCTCTGTGGATTCCGGGAACAGATCATGCAGCAATCTCTACAGAAGTAAAAGTTACCAATCAGTTAAAAGAAGAAGGAATTGATAAAAAAGAACTTGGAAGAGAGAAATTCTTAGAGAGAACATGGCAGTGGAAAGAAGAGTATGCCGGAACAATCGAAGGACAGTTAAAGAAACTTGGTGTTTCCTGTGACTGGGACAGAGAGCGTTTTACAATGGATGAAGGCTGCTCCAAGGCTGTAGAGCAGGTATTTATCAACCTGCATGAGAAAGGATTTATTTACAAAGGATCCCGTATCATTAACTGGTGTCCGGTATGTAAGACATCCCTTTCTGATGCGGAAGTAGAGCATGAAGAGCAGGATGGATTCTTCTGGCATATCAAATATCCGATCGTTGGAACAGATGATTTCCTTGAGATTGCGACAACACGTCCGGAGACGATGCTTGGAGATACGGCAATCGCAGTACATCCGGATGATGAGAGATACAAAGATATCGTAGGAAAAAAATGTCTTCTGCCGTTGACAGACAGAGAGATTCCGATCGTTGCAGATTATTATGTAGACAAAGAATTCGGAACAGGCGCTGTTAAGATTACACCGGCTCACGACCCGAACGACTTTGAAGTCGGAAAACGCCATAATCTGCCGGAGATCAATGTCATGAACGATGATGCGACGATCAACGAACAGTATGGTGGTAAATATGCAGGTATGGATCGTTACGAAGCAAGAAAAGCAATGGTTGCTGATCTGGAAGAGCAGGGATATCTTGTAAAGGTTGTTCCGCACTCTCATAATGTTGGAACACATGACCGTTGCCACACAACGGTTGAACCGATGGTAAAGCAGCAGTGGTTTGTGAAGATGGACGAACTCGCAAAACCGGCGATCAATGCGATCAAGACTGGCGAATTAAAATTCGTTCCGGAGCGTTTTAACAAGATTTATCTGCACTGGCTGGAAAATATTCGTGACTGGTGTATTTCTCGCCAGATCTGGTGGGGACACAGAATCCCGGCTTACTACTGTGATGACTGCGGAGAAGTTGTTGTATCTCGCGGTATGCCGGAAAAATGCCCGAAATGCGGATGTACACATCTGACACAGGACGAAGATACACTGGATACATGGTTCAGTTCAGCGCTGTGGCCGTTCTCAACACTTGGATGGCCGGATCAGAGCGAAGATCTGGATTACTTCTATCCGACAGATGTGCTTGTAACAGGATATGATATTATCTTCTTCTGGGTAATCCGAATGGTATTCTCAGGATATGCACATACTGGAAAAGCGCCGTTCCATACCGTATTTATTCATGGACTGGTAAGAGATTCACAGGGACGTAAGATGAGTAAGTCTCTTGGAAATGGTATCGATCCACTGGAAATCATCGACCAGTACGGAGCAGATGCGCTGCGTATGACACTGATTACCGGTAATGCACCTGGTAACGATATGCGTTTCTATAATGAAAGAGTTGAGGCAAGCCGAAACTTTGCAAATAAAGTATGGAATGCGTCACGTTTCATTATGATGAACCTGGATGAGAAGAAATTAGAAGAACCTGCAAAAGACAGCTTGCATCCGTCAGATCAGTGGATCTTATCAAAATGCAACACATTGATCAAAGAAGTGACAGAAAACATGGATAAATTCGAACTCGGAATTGCATTGTCTAAGCTGTATGACTTCATCTGGGATGAGTTCTGTGACTGGTATATCGAGCTTGCAAAATATCGTATTTACCATGCAGAAGAAGATCCAAAGGGAGCAAATGACGCACTCTGGACATTAAGAAAAGTTCTGAAAGACTCTCTGAAATTACTGCATCCGTATATGCCATTCGTAACAGAAGAGATTTACGGCAAACTGATTCCGGAAGAGGAGTCACTGATGATGTCTGCATGGCCGGAATATGACGAAGCTCTGAACTTTCCGGAAGCTGAGCGCATTGTAGATCACTACAAAGAGATTGTACGTGGTATCCGTAACGTACGTGCAGAGATGAACGTTCCGAATTCAAGAAAAGCAACTGCATATGTAGTTTGCGAAGATCAGACATTATGCGATGGACTTGCATTTATGACAAATTCTGCAAAACAGATGGCTTCTGTGCTGGATCTTGTTATTCAGAAAGATAAAGCAGGAATTGCAGATGACGCAGTATCCGTAGTTGTTCCGGATGCAACTGTATATGTTCCGTTAGAAGAACTGATTGACTTCGATCAGGAAATCGAACGTCTGACCAAAGAAGAAACTCGTTTAAATAAAGAGATTGCCCGTGCACAGGGAATGTTAAATAATGAAAAATTTGTAAGCAAAGCACCGGAAGCAAAAGTTCAGGAAGAACGTGAGAAACTGGAAACTTACAAACAGATGAAAGCACAGGTATCTGAAAGATTGGAAGGACTGAAAGCAAAACAGTCCAAATAAACTAGAAGATATGTAAGGGGATATTATGAAAAAAATTCATATTAAAAAACCGGATATTAAAGGTGCAATTGACAAATTAAAGAATCTGAAAAAAGAAGACGTTATTCGCCACTTTAAGGCACGAAAGGAGCGGCGTGCGAGAATTATTGAAGCGCGCCGCAACAGTGCATTTGCAAGGAAAATGCAGCCTGTTTATAAATTTATGAATCGTTTTTCGCTGGTATTCCATGCACTGCTTGCATGTATCATCAACTTCGCAATTGAGGCGATTTCCCGTCATTCACTCGTAGAAGCGTGGATTTATATGACGGAATCCCCTTTGGTATTTTTGTATAATGCATTTATGATATTTGTCACATTTTCCATTGTATATTTGTTCAAGCGGAGAGTGTTTGTCCGGATTATTGTCAGTATATTCTGGATGATTCTTGGTATAGCAAACGGCTATATGCTGCTAAAGCGTGTTACTCCATTTAATGCACAGGATCTGAAGATTGCATCAGACGGATTATCACTGATCAATAAGTATCTGGACGGATTTGAGATTATTTTATTTATCGTAGGAATCGCGGCGGTTGTTGTATGGATGATTTCTATGTGGAGACGTGGCGGACAGTATGATGGAAAGATTCACCACGTTCGTGCATTGATTGGAATTGTTGTATGTGCAGTGTTATATGTATTTGTTTCCAATCAGGCAGTAGACAAAAGAGTCGTATCCACATATTTCGGAAATATCGCATTTGCATATGAAGACTATGGACTTCCGTACTGCTTCATGGCAAGTGTGTTCAACACCGGAATTGATGAGCCGAGCGGCTACAGTAAGAAAACGATGGAAGAGATCGGACAGAATGGAAAACTTACAGAATCTAAGATCACAAATGCAAAGACGAAGAAGACAAAACCGAATATTTTATTTGTTCAGCTGGAATCTTATTTCGATGTAGATAATGCAGAATTTTTCAAGACATCTCAGGATGTGTGCCCGAATCTTCATAAGATGTTTAAGAAATATTCGACCGGATATTTCAAGGTACCATCGGTAGGAGCCGGAACAGCGAACACAGAGTTTGAGGTGCTGACCGGAATGAATTTACGTTATTTCGGACCGGGAGAATATCCATATAAGACAATGCTGAAGGATCATACGTGCGAGAGTGCGGCTACTGCATTAGGAAAATTAGGATACGGAACACATGCGCTGCATAATAATGGCGGTAATTTCTACAGCCGTGCGAGAGTATTTAATAATATTGGATTTGACAGTTTTACGAGTAAGGAATTTATGAACATTTTGCAGCTTACAGAGAATGGCTGGGCGAAAGATGCCGTGCTTGTACAGCATATTATGGATGCGATGGATTCAACAAAAGAAAATGATTTCGTATTTACAGTCAGCCTGCAGGGGCATGGTGATTACCCGACAGAGAAAGTAATCCAGAATCCGAGAATTACAGTATCGGGGATCGATGATGAGGCATTGAAGAATAAATGGGAATACTATGTAAATCAGGTTTATGAGATGGATCAGTTTGCCGGCAACCTGATTAAGGCAGTAGAGAAGAGAAAAGAACCGACCGTTGTAGTTTTCTACGGCGATCATCTTCCGACAATGGGCTTAAAAGCAGAAGACTTAAAGAGCCGGTATCTCTACAACACAAACTATGTCATCTGGGATAATATCGGACTTAAGAAACAGGACAGAAATATTCCGTCTTACCAGATCATGTCAGAAGTATTTGAACGTCTGGGAATCCATTCCGGAACATTGTTCAACTATCATCAGACAAGAAGAAAGACGAAGAATTATCTGTCCGACCTGGAGCTTTTACAGTACGATATCCTTTATGGCAAACAGTATGTTTACAATGGCAAGAAACCGATCACAGAAGGACATATGAAGATGGGAATCCGCAATGTAACAGTGAAAAATGTTGTACCGCATCTCGATGAAGGTTACAGTCTGTATGGCGAAAACTTTACTAAATCCAGCAAAGTGTATGTAAATGATGAAAAACAGGATTCCACTTTCTTAAATAATACAAGGATTGATCTGGATGATACCGAGCTTAAGAATGGAGATAAGATTTCTGTTGTACAGATGGGATCTAGCGATACGGTATTCAGAAAGTCAGATGAATATATTTATAAGGATGGAAAACTGACAGTACAAAAAGGAACAGGAACCGATACAACCAAGTCCTGGGTACCACAGGCCGACGGAGATAAATAATGAAACATCAAATACCGGCTAATTACAGGGAAGCTGTCGATTATATCGAAGAGCTTCCCAAGTTTACGGAAAAACATCCGTTAAAGCATACAAAAAAATATTTGGAAAAATTACAGAATCCGGCAGAGAATTGCAAAGTCATCCATGTGGCAGGTACGAATGGAAAAGGTTCCGTATGTGCTTATCTGCAGGCTGTTTTACAGGCAGAAGGAAAAAAAACAGGTTTTTTCACATCGCCACATCTGATCAAGATCAATGAACGAATACAGATTGACAGAGAAGAGATTTCCGATGATACATTTTATGATGTATTCTGTGAAGCGTATCATGTAGCACAGGAAATGGAGCAGGAAGGTGAAGGACATCCTTCTTATTTTGAATTCCTGTTTGGCATGGGAATGAAAGCCTTTGAAAAGGCAGGCGTAGAATATATCATTTTGGAAACAGGACTCGGTGGCAGGCTGGATGCGACCAATGCTGTGGAAAGTCCGGTTCTTACAGTCATCACATCCATCAGTCTGGATCATACAGCGATTCTGGGTGATACAATTGAGAAAATTGCTTTTGAAAAAGCAGGGATTATCAAGGAAGGAGTTCCGGTTATTTTTGACGGAAGCCGGGCAGAGGCGACGGAAGTGATACGGCGCCAGGCGGAGAAAATGCACGCACCTTGTAGAGAAATCTCGAAAAATGCGTTCGAAATCCGTGAAGTTACGAGAAACCATATTGCATTTTCAAGGCGAAATGCTTATGATAAAGATGTTATCTGGCAGGTTCCAATCTGCGGATGTTATCAGGTAATGAATGCGCAGATTGCGCTGGAAGCACTGGAATGTCTGTTAGGAAACTGTGAGAGCGAACCGGACAGGAGGAAGAAGTGGGTTGATGCCGTCGCATCCATTCACTGGGAAGGGCGTATGGAAGAAGCAGCGGAGCATGTGCTTGTAGACGGAGCGCATAATCCGGGTGCGATCGAAGCGTTTGTGGAGAGTATACACCTTTTGTATCCGGAACCGGAACCATTGCCGATAGTAGTATTTTCTGCTGTGGCGGACAAAGACTACGAGTGGATGATTGCATATCTGTGCAGGTATCTGCCGGCAAAGTTATATATTGTAACAGAGATCCCTGACAAACGGAGAGTGTCAGCCGAAGAACTTAAGAAAGTATTTGAAAGATATACGGACTGTGAAGTTGTGGCTAAAAGCGATATAGGGGATGCCCTTAAGGAAGCTTATGACAGACGGGGAGAGAGTGAGATTTACTGTCTCGGATCTTTGTATCTTGTGGGAGCTATAAAAGAACGAATAGCAGGAGGTAACAATCATGCTGAATTACGATGAAGAAGTGAAGAAGTTTCAGCCGAGTCTGGAAGTAGAAGATATCGAGGGCGCGGTGTATCAGGAAGACTTAAGTGATATGACAGACATTATACGAGAGATGATGGAACAGACGAAATAAAGGGGATTATATGGATTATTCAACGAAACTCGTGTACCAGTCCAACTACTGGTATAATGATGGTCTGAAGCGTGCGAATATCCGGGATCTGTCCGGAGCAATTCTATCGCTCAGACGTAGTTTACAATATAATAATGCGAATGTAGCAGCCAGAAACCTTCTCGGTCTTGTTTATTATGGCAGAGGAGAAGTGGTAGAAGCACTTGTAGAATGGATTCTCAGTAAGAATTTCCAATCCAAAGATAATATTGCCAATTATTTTATTAAAAAGGTACAGGAAGTTCCGGGAGAGCTGGAGCAGGTGAACCAAGCAGTCAAAAAATATAACCAGAGTATTGAATATGCCAGACAGGGTGGCGATGATATTGCGATCATGCAGCTTAAGAAAGCAGTTGCCGCGCATCCGGGTTATGTAAAAGCACGTCAGCTTCTGGCACTTCTGTATCTGAAGAATGAACAGTATTCTATGGCGAGACAGGAGATCCGTGCAGCGCACAGGCTAGATACGACAGATCCGGTGACACTTCGATATATGCATGAACTGAATCAGATCCGAAAGAGCAGAACTGTCAGAATAAAAGATAAGAAAAAAGAAGATTTTGTTTCTTACAATCTGGGAAATGAGACGATCATTCAGCCGGCATCCGGTAATTTTAAAGAAAATCTGGGGCTGCATACAGTTCTGAATATTTTGATCGGACTTGCAGTCGGTGTTGCGGTTATGTGGTTTCTGATCCTTCCGGCGGTATCTAATTCAAGACAGAAGACTGTCAACAAACAGACGGCTTCGTTCAGTGACCAGATCGCAACGCAGGATGCGCAGATTAGTGCACTTAAGAAAGAACTGGAAACTTACCGCTCTTCCGATAAGAAGAATAAGAAATCAAAAGCAACCGCAGCTACAACACAGGAAAGCTATGAGGCGGTGATGAACATTGCTGATCATTACAAAGCCGGTGATATGAGTAATGCGGATATGTTGGCAGAGCTTCTGAAAGTGAATAAGAGCACACTTGGCACACAGGGAAAGAAACAATTTGAGCAGATTACATCATCACTTTATCCGACAATGTGCCAGAAATTGTTTGCTACTGCGACAGCAAATTATGATGTAGCAAATTATGATACCGCGATCAGTAATCTGGATCAGATCATGCAGATGGACCAGGGTTACAATGATGGAAAAGCAATGCTCCTTCTTGCACAATGCTATGAAAAACAGAATAAGACAGACAAGGCTAATACATACTATCAGAAGATTGTCGATAAGTACAGCGGAAAAGAAGCGGCTACAACAGCACAAGAGGCATTGAATAAACAGAATAAACAAAACTAAATAAATATATGAATGTAATTACGAAAGAAAAGGATATGCGAAGAAGCATGTCCTTTTTCTTTACTCAAAAAAGGAGGACACACAATGAAATATGAAGTGCAGGAGAACTGTCTTACTATTTTTCTCCCCGGAGAACTGGATCATCACAATGCAGAAGAAATCCGGAAACGTTCCGATTATCTGATCGACCAGAATCATATCCGGTATGTGATCTTTGATTTTACGGATACGACATTTATGGACAGCTCCGGAATCGGTGTCATTATGGGGAGATATAAACGAATTTATATGCTGGGAGGAGAGGTGTGTGCCGTGCATACAAGTGAAAGAATGAAAAAAATACTGACAATGTCAGGAGTAACCAGAATCATGCAGATTTATGAGGAGGACAGGTAGATGGAAAATACGAATGAAATGGAACTTATTTTTGACAGCCGCTCGGCAAATGAATCTTTTGCCAGAGTAACTGTTGCATCCTTTATGACGTCACTGAATCCGACACTGGAAGAAGTGTCGGATGTGAAAACGGCAGTTTCAGAAGCTGTGACAAATGCCATTATACATGGATATGAAAATGAAGTACATAACATCCGCATCCACTGTAAAACAGAAGGACAGACTTTATATGTAGAAATCTCTGATCAGGGAAAAGGAATTGAAGATGTAAAGCAGGCAATGGAACCGCTCTTTACAACAAGACCGGAACTGGATCGGTCGGGAATGGGATTTTCCTTTATGGAAGCATTTATGGATCTTTTGGAAGTGGAGTCGGAAGTCGGGAAAGGAACGACGGTAAAGATGGCAAAAACTATTGGTAAAGGACGTAAATTATGGATCACACAATCGCTTTGATCAGAAAATCTCATGCGGGCAACCGTACGGCAAGAGCGCAGCTTGTGGAAGAAAATACAGGACTTGTCTGGTGTATTGTGAAACGGTATTTTAACCGGGGTGTGGAAGCAGAAGATTTATTCCAGATCGGAACGATCGGGCTTTTGAAAGCGATTGACAAATTCGATCTGAAATATGAAGTGAAATTTTCAACTTATGCAGTCCCGATGATCGTCGGTGAAATCAAACGCTTTCTGCGGGACGATGGAATGATCAAAGTGAGCAGATCGCTGAAAGAACTGGCATACCGCGGGTATCTCTGTCAGGAAGCACTTGGTAAAAAACTGGGACGCGAGCCATGTATTACAGAAGTTGCTGCAGAGATGCAGGTAGAACCGGAAGAACTGGTACAGGCGTTTGAAGCGACCGGAGAATTGGAATCTCTGCATAAACCAATCTACAGAAAAGACGGACAGGAGCTGACACTGGCAGATAAACTGGCAAGTCCGGCAGAAGAGACGGAAGAAGTGCTGAATCACATGTTTTTGAAAGAATTGCTGGCAAGTCTTAATAAAGAAGAACGAAGACTGATCTATCTGAGATATTTTGCAGAACGTACACAGTCTCAGGTGGGAGAAGAACTTGGTATTTCGCAGGTACAGGTATCCCGGATGGAGAAAAAAATATTAAAAAGTATGCGGGAACAGATCTGACAGGCATATCCATGAATATTTTTTCTGGAACCATCCATACTAATCACAGAAAGAAGGTGAAAGTATGGATGAAACCAGAAAGAAGTTCCGGATATGCCTGATCTGCGTTGTGGCGGCAGCGGTTCTGACCGGTATGATCTATTATTTTGCAGAGTGCAATGCGGCGGAAAGAGAGACGGAAGGAACGCTGGTAGATAGAAGGTGGGAGGCAGAAAGTGGCATCGAACAGTGAAACAATCTATATTAAGGCAGGTCGTAATACAGAAGTAAAGAAACCGGACGTAACATTGGGAGAAGTGCTGGAGATTACATGCGTGAATCCATCAATGGAAGCAAAAGTCCGGTCTCTTCGCCTGTTAAAAGGAATCAACGGTCGTGTAGCGGTATCGGTGCTGAAAGTCGTTTCTATGATACAGGAAGTGTATCCGAACGCAGACGTGCAGAGTATCGGAGAGCCGGATTTTATTGTAACCTATGAAGAGCCGGGGAAAGGCAGCAGATTCATGCAGAGCATAAAAGTCGTGTTTGTATCAGTGCTGAGTTTTTTCGGTGCGGCATTTTCCATCATGGCATTTAATAACGATGTGGATGCCCCCAAACTTTTCGACCAGATATACACACAGATCATGGGGAATAAACCGGATGGCTTTACCATACTGGAACTGACATACAGTCTTGGACTTGCAGTTGGAATATTGATCTTCTTCAATCATTTTGGAAAGAAGAAATTAACCGTTGATCCGACACCGATGGAAGTAGAGATGCGGCTGTATGAAAATGATATTCAGACAACCCTGATTGAAACATATTCGAGAAAGGAGAGGGAGCTTCATGTGGATCAGACAGATTCTTCTTGCGGTCATAGGAAGTAGTGCAGGTGCGGTGGCAGCAGGTGGGCTGTTTGCATTTATCGCAGAACTTGGCGTAATCTCGGATTTCGCAGACCGGACACACACAGGAGATAGGATCCGGTGGTACGAAACATGCGTAATGCTTGGCGGTATTTTGGGCAATCTGTTCTGGCTCTATCAGATACCACTTCATGGCGGTGTGATACTGCTGGCGGCGGTGGGGATATTTTCAGGGATGTTTGTCGGCTGCTGGGCAATGGCGCTGGCAGAGACCCTGAATCTGTTCCCGGTATTTATGCGGCGTTTTAATCTGGTGAACTGCCTTGCAGGTATTATTTTAGGAATCGCAGCCGGGAAAACACTCGGATGTATATGGATTCTTTTACAGGAGGCGAAATGACAGAATGTTAAATAATGAGGTAAATGACAAAAAAGCGCAGGAAATGAAAAAAGAAAACTACAAAAAATATGTAAAACAGAAAACACCGGTGCATGCACTTGGAACAAATATGTTCCGCGCATTCCTGACCGGCGGAATCATCTGTACGATCGGGGAATTTTTACTGAACTGGTGTGAAAATATGGGAATGACCAAAGAAATCGGTGGAAGCTGGTGTTCATTGATACTGGTATTTTTTAGTGTTCTGCTGACAGGATTCAATATTTACCCGAAGATTGCAAAATGGGGAGGTGCAGGGGCACTTGTTCCGATTACCGGATTTGCCAATTCGGTAGCAGCACCGGCAATTGAATATAAAAAAGAAGGACAGGTCATGGGAATTGGCTGCAAGATCTTTACAATCGCAGGACCGGTGATCTTATATGGAATCTTCACCAGTTGGGTACTGGGTATTGTTTACTGTATTTTCGGGAAAGGAGTCTGAAGATGCAAAGAGGAAAACAGAGTATTATTTTTAAAGAAGGACCATATCTTATAAGCAGTGCATCTGTTGTTGGGAAAAAAGAAGGAGAAGGTCCGATTGGGGAGTTATTTGATATTATAGAAGAAACTGATCTTTTCGGAGAAGACAGCTGGGAAGAGGCAGAGAGTACAATGCAGAAGGAAGCATGCCAGATTGCGCTCGGAAAAGCAGGTCTTAAACCGGAGGACATCCGGCTGACATTTGGAGGGGATCTGCTACGGCAGGGAATCGTCACATCTATGGGAGCAAGACAATTTGAAATTCCACTGTTCGGTCTGTATGGCGCCTGTTCTACTTCTGGTGAAGCGCTTGCACTGGGAGCTATGTGCGTGGGGGCAGGCTATGGCGAGTATATGCTTGCTGTAACATCCAGTCATTTTGCCTGTGCGGAAAAAGAATTCCGCTTTCCGCTCGGTTATGCCAGCCAGCGCCCCTTGAGTGCGCAGTGGACTGTGACCGGAAGTGGTGCATTCATTATCGGTGCGGATGGAGCACAGAAGAAAAGTCGTGTGAAGATCACTGGAATTACAACAGGAAAGATCATTGATTACGGCTTAAAAGATTCCCAGAATATGGGGGCTTGTATGGCGCCGGCGGCATGTGATACGATCTGGCAGCATCTTAAAGATTTTGGAAGACAGCCCGAAGATTATGACCGGATCATAACCGGAGATCTTGGCTATGTCGGACAGAGTATTCTATTTGACCTGATGAGAAAAAAAGATATAGATATTAAAAAGATGCATATGGACTGCGGAATGCAGATTTTTGATCAGAGTACGCAGGATACACATGCCGGGGGCAGTGGATGTGGCTGTGCTGCAACAACGCTCAGTGCTTATATTCTGCCGAAAATAGAAAGCGGTGAATGGAAGCGTGTATTGTTTGTGCCGACCGGGGCTCTTATGTCTACGGTTAGTTACAACGAGGGAGCGAGTGTGCCGGGGATCGCACATGCGATCGTACTGGAACATGCATAGTATGTGATATAAATGAACGCTTTGGCAGGAGAGAGTATTTCTCCTGCAATTTTACAAAAAAGAAAGGCAGGAAATAAGATGGAATATATCAATGCATTCTGGGTGGGCGGTTTAATCTGTGCGTTGGTGCAGATTCTGTTAGACCGGACGAAACTGATGCCCGGGCGGATCATGGTTCTTCTGGTGTGTACCGGGGCAGTACTTGGCATACTTGGAATCTATGAACCAATTCAGGAATATGCGGGCGCCGGTGCGAGCGTTCCCCTTACAGGATTCGGAAATCTCCTATGGCAAGGTGTCAGAAAGGCGGTTGACGAAGAAGGCGTGATCGGAATTTTTCTGGGAGGTTTCCAGGCAAGTGCGGCGGGAATTGCCGGTGCTTTAATATTTGGATATCTGGCTTCGCTTATATTTGAGCCGAAAATGAAGGAGTAATTGAAAAAGAGATACCAAAAAGATATAAAAAAATCGAAAAAAAGATTGTGTTCTTCTATAACAAATGGTATTGTAAAAACAGTGAGCTTATTAAGAATAAATTAAGAAATTGTAAAAAAATAAGTTAAAAAAACAGCATAAGGGACATATTTGTAGGAGGAAGACAATGAATTATGTAGATATACTGATACCTTTTGTCGGTGGTCTTGGAATGTTTATTTATGGTATGCAGATCATGGCACAGGGACTGGAGAATGCAGCGGGAAGCAAGATGAAATCACTGCTGGAAGTGCTGACGAAGAACAAATTGATGGGAGTGTTACTAGGAGCTGCTATCACAGCAGTCATTCAGAGCTCTTCAGCGACAACCGTCATGGTCGTTGGTTTTGTTAATGCCGGAATCATGAACCTGACCCAGGCAATGGGAGTGATCATGGGTGCCAACGTTGGTACAACCGTTACCGGATGGCTCGTATCTTCCGTAGAGTGGGCAGAATTTTTAAGCCCGGAGAAGCTAGCACCGATCGCAGTGATTATCGGTGTGGTTATCATGTTGACAGGCAAGAGACGTACATCCAAAGAGATCGCCAATATTATTGTTGGCTTTGGTTTACTTTTTATCGGTATTTCTACGATGTCATCAGCAGTAGAGCCGCTGAAAGAATTTGACGGATTTGTACAGATGTTTGTTACATTAGGAAAGAATCCGATCCTCGGTATTCTGGCTGGAGCGCTTGTAACGGCAGTGATTCAGAGTTCTTCCGCATCGGTTGGTATTCTGCAGAGTCTTGCGGCAGCGGGATTGGTACCATTCAGTGCAGCTATTTATATTATCATGGGACAGAATATCGGTACTTGTATTACAGCAATTTTATCCAGTGTAGGTGCGAAAAAGAATGCGAAGGCAGCAGCACTTATGCACCTGATCTTTAATATCATCGGAACGATTATTTTCAGTATCATTGCAATCGTTTACTTTACCGTGCTGAATCCACAGGCAGGAACAGGAAATATTACACAGACAGAGATCAGTATGGTGCATACATTCTTCAACATTGCAACGACAGTTATGTTATTCCCGGCATCTAACCTGATCGTGAAAATTGCCAAGAAGATCGGCCGTGTGGATGAAGACGCCAATGATCCAGGAACAGTACTTCTCGATGAACGTATGTTACAGACACCGAGTATTGCTCTGCAGTCTGTGATAAAAGAAACCGTTCGTATGGGCGAGATCGTAAGGAGATCCATTGAAGTTGCAAAAGATGTATTGTATACACAGGATCAGGAAGCAATTGATATTTTGAAAAATGATGAGAGTGATGTTGACAGACTCTGTGCGGGAATTACCAATTATACGATCAAATTATCTTCCTTACAGATCAGTGAGAAAGAGCATCAGGAGGCAGCGCATCTGTTACAGGTGCTTTCCGATATGGAACGTGTCAGTGATTACTGTGAAAATATCTCTGAGTTTGCAGAGACACTCCGAGATAAGAAAGCATCCTTCTCTGAGACAGCAAAGAAGCAGTTAAAAGAAATGATTGAGGAGACTGCGAAAAGCTATTTCTATGCACTGGATGCATTTAAAGAGCAGAGCCATGAGAAGGCACTGCGCGTTATTGAAAAAGAGACAAAAGTGGATGACCTTGAGGTGAAACTGCGGAGCCGTCATATTAAGAGACTGTCTAATAATGAATGTAATACAGAAGCGGGTATTGTATTCTTAGATACGCTGGTTTGTATGGAACGTATTTCTGACCATGCAAGAAATATCGCAGAAGAAGTACTTGAAGAGTAATCAGCGGATAAAACTCGCAAAGTGTATTTTATCCGTTGTGAGTAAGACATCTGGACTCGAATAAAAAAATTGGGTAAAAAATGTCATGTATCAGCAAGAACCGGTACATGACATTTTTTGTGCCTTTGTTTACATTTTACATGAATATCGAATTTTAATCATTATAAGACTTTTCGTGAACTTCCGACAGCCATTCCAAGGCCTGCGTAAGTCCATCTGCGGAAAATTCAAATTCCTTCCATTCTTTCTTCTCATCAGCAGTCTTTTCAAAACAATATGGTTCCGGATAGGTACATGCTTTTAATGTATCCTCATCTTTTTGCAATAAATAGCGCATACCGTGATGAGAACCGGTATAGACTTCTTTCTTTAAAAATTGTAAAGATAATCCGATTGGTTCCAACATGATAAAACTCCTTTTTATTCTTCTATAATATGGATTTCCAGATAATCAAAATCAATAGAATCTACAAAATTATCCTGATAAAATCTTGTCTTATCGTGGCGTTTAAATTCATCTATCGTAGATTCCAGCCAGATTGGTTTGCTGAGATCAAATTCATAGCAGATCTCTTCCAGTGCGTGAAAGATCTTATGGGTTCTTGTATCATCTGAATCATCACAGATCACAGTGTCCCGAAGCATATGATTGTCTTTAAATTCTTTGCCCCATAAACGAAACATAAGTGTTCCCTCGCTTTCCTGATAATGAAATGAGTATAGTCGTTTTCTGAGAAAAAGTAAACACTTTTAGAGAGTAAACTTTTTATGGAAGTTGCTTTTTGGCAGAAGCTATGATAGGATTTTCCTAAATGACAAGACACATAACAATACAGATGATGTATTGGATGTAATTATGAGGTGGGAAAATGGAAAAAGTAAAGAAAGTGTTGGATCGGATTTTTATTGAAGGGTTAAGTGCGATGGCGCAGGGCTTGTTTGCAACGCTGATCATCGGCACGATCATTCAGCAGATCGGAAGTTTTATTCCCGGGCAGGCAGGAACGATACTGTTTGTAATTGGCAAAGTAGCTGCGTCTCTGACAGGAGCAGGAATTGGTGTTGCAGTTGCTTACAAATTTAATGAAAGCCCGCTGGTTGTTGTATCTGCGGCAACAGCAGGTATGACAGGCGCATTTGCAAGTAAATTGCTGGCAGGAACAGTTCTGATTGACGGAGCAATGGTTTATTCAGGTCCGGGAGAACCATTAGGTGCATTCCTTGCAGCGTATGTAGGGATTTATTTCGGACATCTTGTTTCCGGAAAAACGAAAGTGGATATTCTTGTAACACCAATTATAAGCATCGGAACAGGTTCTGCTGTAGGGCTGATCCTTGGACCGCCGATTTCCGGATTTATGGTGTGGCTTGGTTCGGTTATTAACTGGGGAACAGAACAGCAGCCATTTTTGATGGGAATCATTGTTTCTGTACTGATGGGAATGATACTGACATTGCCGATCAGTTCGGCGGCACTGGGAATTATTTTGAATTTATCCGGTCTGGCAGCAGGAGCGGCGACGATAGGCTGCTGTTGTAATATGGTTGGATTTGCCGTGGCAAGCTACAGAGAGAATAAGATTGGAGGACTGCTTGCACAGGGAATTGGAACTTCTATGCTGCAGGTCCCGAATATTGTAAGAAAACCGATAATCTGGCTTCCGGTGATCCTGTCCAGCGCGGTTTTAGGACCGACAGGCACAGTTCTTCTGCATATGACAGGTAATGCAACCGGATCAGGAATGGGAACGGCAGGATTGGTAGGGCAGATCATGACCTGGCAGACGATGATCGCAAGTGAGACAGGAGCGGTTGTATTGTTAAAGATTCTGCTGATACAGATTGTGCTTCCGGCAGTCGTAACACTGGGAATCAGTGAATGGATGCGAAAAAAAGGATGGATTCAATTCGGAGACATGAAATTGGATTTCTAAATGCACAGGACATGAATTCATGGTATACTGTTAAGAGGTAACGAAAGAAGAGAAAACAGAAAGCGGGGATGTTAGCAATGATAGGAACCGGAAGAATTCATGTATATTACGGAACAGGAAAAGGCAAGACAACAGCGGCAGTAGGACAGGTGATCCGGGCAGCGGGGAGCGGACTTAAGGTTCTGATGTTTCAATTCATGAAGAACAATTCTTCCAGTGAGCGTGCAATCCTGGAGCAGATTCCGAATGTAACGTGCCTTCCGGGCAGGGATAAGATCAAATTTTACAATCAGATGAATTCTGATGAACGGGCAGAATTAAAGCATTATAACACGAAAGCATTAGATGAGATAATCAAATTCTGTAGTCCGTTTGACGTATTATTTTTAGATGAGATACTGTGCGCAGTTTCTCTGAATCTTCTGAATGAAGATAAACTGATGAGTTTTCTGGAGCATAAGCCGAGAGGACTGGAGATCATTATGACCGGACATGAAGTGTCAGACCGGATCATCCGTGTTTCCGATTATGTGACGGAGATGAAAAAAGTAAAACATCCATATGACAAGGGACAGTCAGCAAGAGAAGGAATCGAATATTAATCCTTAAAAATCTATTAAAACAGGAACAATTTCTGGCCGCTTATGTTATACTCTTCGGGTGCCGCAAGAAGACTTCGAAGGACGGAAGGAGAGAGGCAATCGTGGAGAATGCAATTAAGAATTACGAAGATGTGGACAGCTGGAAGACCATTATGTTTCTTTATAATTCCGCGTTAAAGGAAGTAGGAACGAAACTGGAGATTCTAAATGACGAATTCCAGCATGTACATCAGTACAATCCGATCGAGCACATTAAGACACGTGTGAAGACACCGGAGAGTATTGTGAAGAAGTTAAAAAGATACGGGTATGAGACATCCATAGAGAATATGGTAAAATACATCAATGATATTGCAGGAGTAAGATTGATCTGTTCATTTACTTCTGATATATACAGATTGGCAGAGATGATTGGAAACCAGAGTGATTTAAAGGTATTATCGATCAAAGATTATATTAAGAATCCGAAAGCAAGCGGCTACAAGAGCTATCACATGCTTGTATCGGTTCCGATTTTCCTGTCAGACAGTGTTGTAGATACAAAGGTAGAGATCCAGATCCGGACGATCGCGATGGATTTCTGGGCAAGTCTGGAGCATAAGATTTATTACAAATTTGAGGGAAATGCGCCGGAATATATCAGCCGGGATCTCAGAGAGTGTGCAGATATGGTGTCATCACTGGATGAGAAGATGCTGTCGTTAAATGAGGCGATCCAGGCGTATGTAGAAGAACAGGAAGAATTAAAAGGACGGAAGAAAAGTGAAGTATCCTAATATTTATCCGGGCAGTTTTATAGATAGACCGAACCGGTTTATTGCTTATGTGGAATGTGCCGGTCGTACAGAGACTGTCCATGTGAAAAATACGGGACGCTGTGCGGAACTTTTGCAGCCGGAGGTACCGGTGTATATACAGAAAAGCGATAACCCTGAGCGTAAGACAGGATGGGATCTTATCGCAGTAGAGAAAGGCGACAGACTTATCAATATGGATTCCCAGGCGCCGAATAAGGTAGCGCAGGAATGGCTCTGCGCCGGTGGACTGGTGCCGGATCCGGTACTTGTAAAGCCGGAGTACACATACGAGAATTCCAGATTTGATTTCTATGTGGAGACGAAGAATCAGAAGATTCTGGTGGAAGTTAAAGGAGTTACATTGGAGGAAGACGGTGTAGTCCGGTTTCCGGATGCGCCGAGTGAACGTGCCGTAAAGCATGTACAGGAATTAAAGAAAGCAAGAAAAGCGGGGTACGAAGCGTACGTCTTGTTTGTGATACAGATGAAAGGTGTACGCTATTTTACGCCAAACAGGCAGACACATCCGGAATTTGCGGAAGCCTTACAGGAAGCCGCGGATGCAGGAGTAAAGATCCTGGCAAGAGACTGTGTAGTGACGACAGACAGCATGACGCTTGCGGATGAAGTCCCGGTTGTGCTTGGACAGCCTGAGCTTCATGAAATGGCAGAACCATTAACCGGATGGTACAGGAAATACCACCGTGACCTTCCGTGGAGACATCATCCGGATCCGTACAGAATATGGATATCAGAGATTATGCTGCAGCAGACAAGGGTAGAAGCGGTGAAGGGATATTATGATCGCTTTTTACAAGCGTTGCCGACAGTGAAGGATCTGGCAGAGGCGCCGGAAGACAAGCTGCTCAAATTGTGGGAAGGTTTAGGGTATTACAACCGGGTACGCAACATGCAGAAAGCAGCAATCCAGATCATGGAAGAGTATGGCGGTGAATTTCCGGCAGATTATGAGAAAATCCTTGAACTGAAAGGGATCGGAAGCTATACGGCAGGAGCAATCAGTTCATTTGCGTTTGGAATTCCGAAACCGGCAGTAGACGGCAATGTGTTGCGTGTAGTAACAAGAGTTCTGGCAGATGATGCAGATATTATGAAGCAGAGCACGAAGAAGAGGCTGGAAAAAGCGATCGAAGAAGTCATTCCGGCAGATGCGGCCAGTGATTTTAATCAGGGACTGATTGAGCTGGGAGCGATTGTCTGTGTGCCAAATGGCGAACCAAAATGCGGGGAATGTCCACTTAAGAATATATGCCGTGCAGAAAAAGAGGGGCTGACAGATAAGTTACCGGTGAAGAAAAAGGCAAAAGCAAGGCGGATTGAAAAAAAGACCGTTTTTCTGTTTGAAGATCTGCAGGAGATCGCTATCCGTAAAAGACCGGCGAAAGGATTGCTTGCCGGACTCTATGAACTGCCGAATGTAGAAGGGCATCTGACAAGAAAAGAGGCAGAAAACTATTGCCGTTCTATTGGACTTATGCCGGTAAGAATTAAAAAATTACCGGATGCAAAGCACATTTTCAGCCATGTGGAGTGGCAGATGAAAGGTTATCAGATTCAGGTGGATGAATTGGAGAAGACAAACGAGAAAGGATTTTTGTTCATACATCCGGGAGAGATCCGGGAGAAGTATTCCATCCCATCTGCATTTGCAGCATATACGAAGGACATTATATGATACCAGAATACCAAGTTCGGCACGGAACAATATGCGGGTATCAAAAAAAGAAGAGGAGTGTGATTAGAAGATTACACTCCACGAAATAAAAAAGAATCGCAATTGACAGATTGGTTTATAGAGATCAGTCAACTGCGATTCTTTTTATTTTAATATTATATTTTATCTTAGATCGGCTGCTGAGACAGCTTCGGTGCCCGCTTTGTCTGTGTTACATAGATCAGCGGATAAATCATAAAGGTAAGTGCCACTGCCGCAATAACATCCGTTACAGAGTGTTGCTTTAAGAACATGGTAGACAGAATAATCAGTCCGGCAAGTCCGTAAGAAACAAACTGGATACCGCGGTGTTTTTTCAGTGCCTGGCTGTGTCCGATGGCGATAGCAGCGCCAAGTGAATTATATACATGAATACTTGGCAGTACATTCGTCGGTGTATCGGTGCTGTAAAGCTGTTGTACCAGTCTTGTAAAAACAGTATCGTTCGCAAATGTGTGCGGACGCAGGTTTAATTCATTTGGAAATACTGTGCAGATGATCAGGAAGATCGTCATTCCGGTGAATAAAAATGCTGTAAGCTGGTAATATCCTTTCTTATCCGTAAAGAAGAAATATGCGATCGTTACAGCAATAAATAAAAACCATAACAGATACGGAACAATAAAATATTCTACAAACGGGATATAATCGTCAAGTGGTGAGTGGATCAGATAGTAATGGCTGAATCTGTGCTTCTCCAGATAACAGAACCAAGGCATGTAGATAAAGCTATATAATAAAACCCATGCGTGACGATACCGCAGGATAAATTGTTTGATTTTCGTAATGGATTGCATAATTACGCCCCTTTATATAACAAGTCTTATCTAAAGATTAGCTAAGTTTCTCAACGGATTATAACATGAAAAGATAGAATCAACAACAATGTTCATCTATTCTTAATAATTTTCACCATGTTTTTCGAAAATCTGCATATCATAACAGCGTTTGCCTTCCAGCAATGCCTCAGGTGTACGAAGTGTCCAGACAGCGGTAGGTGTTCCAAAGAATTTCCTTAAGAAAGAAACAGTAAATTTAGGAAGGTTTTTCAGTTTATAAGAAATAAAATCCGGTCTGCCAAGAAAATTAAGAAGCAGGTTTTCGGCAAGAAAACGTAAAAACCAGAGTTCTTTCAGAGGATCCTTCGTAAGTCTTGAAGAAAGCTGTCCACGCAGAACTTCCGGAGCATGCCTGCGATACCAGAAAAGTCCCATCGTATTAAAAGACTGAATCATATAATTTCCATGATAACAGGAAAGGGCCTTATGAACATGCTGACAGATAGCGGTGGAACGACCGGGAATTTTCAATTCAATCAGAAGAGGTACCTGTCCGTTTACCAGTGACAGAACATCTTCAAACAGAGGAATCTGTTCTTCCGTATCCTGGAGACGGCATGTTTTCAGCTCCGGAACTGTCAAATCTTCGATCGTGCCGGATTTTTTACAGACACGGTTCAGAGTATCATCGTGGAAAACAACCAGTCTGCCATCTTTGGTGAGATGAACATCCAGCTCAATGCCATAACCGTGGGAAAGCGCCTGCCGGAACGCGGGCATAGAATTTTCTGGAATTCCATTTTCAATACTGTGATATCCACGATGAGCAAAACAGGTTCCACGATACAATTTTAAAAGTTCCTGCCGTTTGCCTGTCCGGGGGAAAAGTAAAAAGAGAACAAATAAACACAGACAAACAATAAAAATGAGTATTCCGTGATACATAAAATACATCTCCTTAACTTAAAATCAGACGAATTTTCTCAGGTTCCAGAGAACAGGTAATTTCTCGTTTTAAATATACCGGTTCTCCGTCTGTATGGACTGCAAGTGGTTTCGGGCTGGTAAAAGTTGCTTTTTTACATTGATATGTATGGATTCCTTTGAAAAATACATGCCATCCTTTAAAAGCGGTTGGCAAAAGCATAAGAATGACAGCTTTCGGGAATCCTTCTACTACAATAATATCCAGAATATCATCAGAAGGATCTGCTTTTGGACAGAAACGGAATCCACCGCCCTCTGTGCGCTGATTCATAGCCGCAGCGAAATAAACTTTGTGAAAAGGTATTTCTTCTGTATCACCGGACAGATCCGTAAGCCGAATGTGCATATCACAGGGTGTCATGGTGAAAATCTGGGAAAGTGCAACGCCAACGTAGGATAGTTTTCCAAGATGCAGCTTATTAAGAAATCGTTTCAGCGGAGAGACGATTACCTGATGGCAGACAGCGGCATCAAATCCAAGACCGGAACTGACAGCAAAACGACGTCGGCAATAAGGCTTGCTGTCTGTTTCATATTCTGTCACTCCGATATTTAAGTATGCAAAACGGGAAGGCTTAAGGATATGTTTAAGTGCTGTGAGTGGATCCCGGGAAAGTCCCATGCTCCTTGCAAAATCATTGCTGGATCCAATCGGAATGTATCCAAGTGTGATGCCGGACAGATCGCTGATGCCATCAATGACTTCATTTAAAGTGCCATCACCGCCAAGAACAATCAGTGTTTCCAAAGATGGATCGGCACACAAATGAGCGGCAAGCTTCGAGGCATGCCGCTGATATTTAGTGAAAAAGACCTGATAAGAGATCTCGTTCTCTTTCAGATATTGTTCCAGTGCGTTCCAGACAGTCTGACCGAGACCGCTTCTGGAACCGGGATTTACAAGAAAAGTGTACATGATTTAAAATGCTCCGTTCAGATAAGTCTCCAGACTTCGCTTCATATTTCCTTCAAAATCCGCATGTCCTTCTTTCAGACACCATTCAAAAACGTTACCGATCACGATCATACGGATATCGGTTGTAAGAGCTTCCAAATCTCCGGATATCTGTAAAATTCCGGCATCAATGCATTTCTGCAGATAATGGTGGACCGTAACGATCGGATAAGGACGCTCCGTACGGATGAGCGGGTTCAGAGACTGGTTCTTTGGTGTATAGTAATTCGACATAAATTCTACGCCCAGATCCTGGCAGTAATGTACATAATTCAGATAGACGTAGATGATCGCTTCTTTAGCTTCAGCCGGAGAAGCCGGAAGATCAAGAAAATCCGGATTGATGCTCGGCTGCTCTTCTATATAATAAGAAAGAAGATCGTCTTTTGTTTTGAAATGATGATAAAAACTTCCGTTGGAAACCCCAGCTTCGTCACAGATATTTTTAATCGACAATGCTTCATATCCGTCTTTTTGTAAAATATTTTTGGCAGCGGCGAAAATCCGAGCTTTCGTTTCCATAGACTTCTGCTGCTGCTTGGACAATGGTTTTGTTTGTACTGTCTGATTCATGATGATCAAGAATCTCCTTTTTCTTTTATGATAACCTTAAGTATAACATAATAAATAGTTGTTTTCAATAAAACAGAGTGAACTCTGTATTTATTGTTCCATTGCAAGAAAGAGACATTTTCGTTATAATAAGAAAGATTGTGGAAAGCCACAGAAAGTAACATTCAGAAAGGATATAATTATGGATATCAATCAGAAGATTACAGAAGAATTAGGCGTAAAAAAGTGGCAGGTAGAAGCGGCTGTAAAATTGATCGATGAAGGTAATACAATTCCATTTATCGCCAGATACAGAAAAGAAGCAACTGGTACACTGGACGACGAACAGCTTCGTAAATTATATGAAAGACTGACCTATTTACGGAATCTAGAGGAGAAGAAAGAACAGGTACTGGCAAGTATAGAAGAACAGGGAAAACTGACAGAAGAGCTGAAAGCAAAGATCGTTGCGGCACAGACACTGGTCGTGGTAGAAGATCTCTACCGTCCGTATCGCCCGAAACGAAGAACCCGTGCGACGATTGCGAAGGAAAAGGGACTGGAGCCACTGGCATCACTGATTACTTTACAGAAAGCAAAAGAGCCGCTGGAGAAGCTGGCAGAAGACTATGTTAATAAAGAAAAAGGCGTAGAGACAGTCAAAGATGCGCTGGACGGCGCGAAGGATATTCTCGCAGAAGCAGTGTCCGATGAAGCGGCATACAGAAGCTGGATCCGTAAGAGAACCATGCAGAAAGGAACTCTTATTTCCACTGCAAAGGATGAAAAACAGGAGTCGGTTTATGAGATGTATTACGAATTTGAAGAAGCACTCAGCAAGCTGGCGGGACACCGCATCCTTGCGCTGAACCGTGGAGAGAAAGAGAAGTTCCTGACCGTAAAAGTAGAAGCACCGCAGGATGATATCTTACGATATCTGGAAAAACAGATCATCCGCACAGATAATCCGTATACGACTCCGGTACTTCAAGAAGTAGCAGAGGACAGTTATAAACGTCTGATCGCACCGGCAATCGAGCGGGAAATCCGGAGTGAACTGACGGAAAAAGCAGAGGATGGAGCAATCGAAGTGTTCGGAAAGAACTTAGAGCAGCTTCTCATGCAGCCACCGATTACAGGAAGAACCGTGCTTGGCTGGGATCCGGCATTCCGAACCGGATGTAAACTTGCAGTTGTAGATCCGACCGGAAAAGTTATCGGTACAACAGTCATCTATCCTACTGCACCGACAACACCGAAGAAGATCCAGGCGTCCAAAGATTTATTAAAGAAGATCATTCCGAAGTATCACGTATCACTGATCTCAGTAGGAAATGGAACTGCATCCAGAGAATCTGAACAGTTTATCGTAGAGTTACTAAAAGAGATTCCGGAAAAAGTAGAGTATATCATTGTAAATGAAGCAGGAGCTTCTGTATATTCGGCAAGTAAACTTGCTTCAGAAGAGTTCCCGAATTTTGATGTCGGGCAGAGAAGTGCAGCATCCATTGCAAGACGACTGCAGGATCCGCTTGCCGAGCTTGTGAAGATCGATCCGAAGTCGATCGGAGTCGGACAGTATCAGCATGACATGAACCAGAAGAAATTAAGCGAAGCACTTTCCGGTGTTGTAGAAGATTGCGTAAATAAAGTCGGTGTCGATCTGAATACAGCATCCGCACCGTTGCTTTCCTATATCTCCGGTATTTCTTCTGCGATTGCCAAAAATATCGTTGTATATCGTGAAGAAAATGGCAAATTTACAAACCGGAAACAATTATTAAAAGTAGCAAAGCTGGGACCGAAAGCATTTGAACAGTGTGCAGGTTTTATGCGTATCCAGGACGGAGATAATCCGTTAGATGCTACCAGCGTGCATCCGGAGTCCTATGCGGCAGCAGAAGAACTTTTGAAGAAGCAGGGATTTTCCGTAGATGATATCAAAGGAGGAAAACTGACAGGATTATCACTTACGATCCGTGATAGAAAACGTCTGGCAGAAGAGCTTGGAATCGGTGAGATCACACTGGAAGATATTGTAAAAGAATTGGAGAAACCGGGAAGAGATCCGCGAGATGAGATGCCAAAACCGATCCTCCGCACGGATGTTCTGGAGATGAAAGACCTGACAGAAGGCATGGTATTAAAAGGAACAGTGAGAAATGTCATCGATTTTGGAGCCTTTGTTGACATCGGTGTCCATCAGGACGGACTGGTACACATTTCAGAATTAAGCGATAAGAAATTTGTAAAACATCCACTGGAAGTAGTAAGCGTTGGTGATATCGTGGATGTCAAAGTTTTAAGTGTGGATCTTAAGAAAAAGAGAATCCAGCTGACAATGAAGGGTATTCAATAAAATAATTTAACAAAAGTAATTTAATAAAAAATACAAAAAAGCGAGAGGTGTTTAGTATGCAGAAAAATTGGGGAAAAACATTGATTACACTTGCCGGAGTATTAGTGGGGAATATCATTCTGGCATTTGCAGTTGCAGCATTTATCGTACCAACAGGTATTGTCATGGGAGGCGCAACCGGTATTGCACTTACGATCACACATTATGTGCCGATGTCCCTGTCGGTTGTATTATTAGGTGTAAACGTCATATTGTTCCTGTCAGGAGCTTTTATACTCGGAAAAAAATTTGCAGTTACAACGATTGTAAGTACATTTTTATATCCGCTTTGCCTGTCAGTTGTCCAGAAGATACCGGGAATTACAACGCTGACAGATAATCAGCTGCTGTCCGCAATTTATGCGGGAGTGCTTATGGGAATTGGAATTGGTATCATTGTAAGAGTTGGTGCTTCTACAGGTGGAACCGACATCATAGCACTGATCCTGAACAAAGTGGCACATATTCCACTGGCACCGCTTATGTATGTGGTTGATTTTATTGTGCTTTCTTCACAGATCCTCTTTTCTAATTCAGAACAGGTGATGTACGGTATTTTGAATCTGGTGCTGACAACGGTACTACTAAATAAGGTGATGCTGCTTGGAACTTCACAGATACAGTTGTTTATCATATCTGAGAAATACGAAGAGATCCGGGAAGATTTATTATCCAAGCTCGATCTTGGAACAACGATGATCTATATTGAAAATGGTTATCGTCATGAAAAACAGAAAGGTGTTATGTGCATCGTTCCGAACCGGAAACTGTATTCCACAAAAGAAATGATCCACAGCATCGACCCGTACGCATTTATTACGATTACACAGATCAATGAAGTGCGAGGTCAGGGATTTACATCCGAACGTATCCGTTATCAGGAACTTCCGGAAGACCGGAAACCGGCAGGTGACAGACAGCCTTAGATTTTTGAAAGTCAGACATAATGGATGTTTGTGTGAGATAATACTTCGGCAAAGTTTCACTTGCAATTTAAGAAGTACAGCACTATAATAAAAAACAAAGAGAAAGATTCTTCGGGGTCGGGTGAAAATCCCAACCGGCGGTATAGTCCGCGACCCGGTATGATGTGTACCGGCTGAATCGGTGTAATTCCGATACCGACAGTAAAGTCTGGATGAGAGAAGAGTTATGCATAGAAAAAGCAATATTATTACCCCGGTATTTTGTTTGATACCGGGGCTTTATTGTTGTAATTAGGAAATTGATTTTCTTACTATATAAAACTTCAGCAAGATGTAATGCATAGTTCCAGAAGTTTTCTTTCTAAATATAAGTATTATAAAGGAGACCAACATATGAGTACAAGTACAAAAACAATGGCAGCAGCACAGACAAAGAACAGGACAAAGATCCGTGTAATGGCACAGATTGGAATGTTATCCGCAATCGCATTAGTATTAATGCTTTTCGAGATTCCGCTTCCGTTTGCACCATCTTTTTACGAGATCGATTTCAGTGAAGTTCCGGTATTAGTCGGATGTTTTGCAATGGGACCACTGGCAGGAGCAATGATTGAATTCATCAAGATCATTCTGAACTTTGCGGTAAATGGAACCATGACAGCAGGGGTAGGTGAGATTGCTAACTTTCTGATCGGATGTGCATTTGTGGTACCGGCAGGTCTGATCTACAAGAAAAAACATAACCGCACAGGCGCTATCGTTGGTATGATCAGCGGAACACTATTTATGACAATCCTTGGATGTTTCCTTAATGCATACGTATTATTACCGGCTTATGCAAAAGCGTTCCAGATGCCGATGGATGCACTGGTTGGCATGGGAACAGCAGTGAACAGCCACATTACAAGCGTTACAACGCTTGTAATCTTTGCAATCGTGCCATTTAACCTGTTAAAGGGTATGCTGGTATCGCTGATCGTATTTTTGATCTATAAGAAGATTAGCCCGATATTCCATATGGGAAGATAGAAGAAAATATTAGATAATGATGAAAAAAGAAGGACACCGGGATTGCCGGTGTCCTTTTAACTTCTATCAAAATCAATTGTTTTCTGAGATAAATGTTGCCAGAATTATTATGAGGAAGCAGCATTTCCCTGATCTTTAATCTTCTGATAGAGAGACAAATATTCCTTTAATAAAAGACGTTCTTTATTATCAGCATCTTTGAAAAGTTCCAGACAGATCTGCGGGATATACTCTTGTTCTTCGTCAGAAAAATCCCGTACCAGATAATCCAGGCTGACATCAAATAAATCAGCGACATAGATAAGCTTTTCAAGTGAAAGGGAAGATAAGCCGCGTTCGACACTGCTGCAATGCTTAACTGTAATAGAAAGCTTTTCAGCTAATTGTTCCTGTGTCATGGAGTTTTCTTTTCGTAATGTAGCAATTTTCTTTCCGATTCTTTTGTACAGTTCTAACAAAGCATATCTCTCCTTTAATTTCCAATATTATCCATATTATAGATGGTAATAGAAAAATTAATAACAAGTTAATAAGTGTTGTAAAAATAAACCTAATAGGTGTATAATTATAAGCATAAAAAATGAATATGTGATGAGTAAATATTAATGGTTATATAAAAAATGAAGCTTACATCAAGACAACAGTACTATGAAAAACGAAGGTAGGAATAATGACAAGATAAGAAGAAGTGGCTATAGAAATAAGTAAAGTATGACACTTCTTTTTTGTTAGAAAAAATTAAAAAAATATAAAACCAAAGTGATAAGTTATTCGTCATATAAATATGACAAATAAATAAAGAAGTAGGAGGTACAAGAAAATGATGAGATTTTGTGCAAAATGTGGGGCTCAAATACAAGAAAATGTAAAATTCTGCCCAAAGTGTGGTGCGAAAATTCCGGAACAAAAGAAGGAGGTCGCATATGCAGATAAACAGAGAGTTTCTGTAAAAAGAAAGAAATCTAAACTAGGAGTATTAGCAGTGATTGCATTAATTATAATCCTAGGTGTTGGAGTAGCCGTTATAAAAACCAAACCTTTCAGTGGTGGGATACCAGAGTATGAACAGCCGATTAAAAAGTATGTGGAGGCAGTGAATAATGATGATGAAGAATTATTGGAAGATGCAATAGTGGATGGCTATTGGATGAATTATCAGCCTAATTTCTATGAGTATGGGAAGGAAAATCTGCAATATTCTGTAAAAAGTGTAGAAAATATTGATTTGGATGAATATGAGGATGAGGCATACTATTTCCGGAATAATGAGATTACTGATGGAAAATTGCTGACTATAGATTTTAAGGATTCAGATGGAGATTTAGGTGAGTGGAAAGTATGCGTTTTTAAAACAAACGGAAAATGGTATTTAAATGAGCCAATAAGATGTTAGGTTAAAGAGTGCTAGTAAAAGAATTGATGTTTAGAAAGCTATAAGCATTAAAACTCAATTAAAATGAAATATAAAAAAGAAAGAGAGCAAACACTATGGAAAGGTATTGTGCACAGTGTGGACAGAAATTAAAATCAGACAGCAGATTTTGCCCGCAATGTGGGGAAAGAGTAGAACAAGAAAAATCACTGATTCAAAGAGCGCAGGAAAATGATGTTCAGGCATGGGAAACAATTTATCAGAATACATATGCAAGAGCTTATTCAGTTGCAATACAAATTGTGAAAATCAGGGAAGACGCATTAGATATATTGCAGGAGGCATATATATCTGCATTTAAAAATATTAATTCATTACGGGATGAGGCAAAAATAGGGGCATGGATTAATAGCATTGTATCCAATCGATGTAAAGATTGGATACGGAAAAAGAAACCAATGTTATTTACTGATATGAATTCTGAAGAATATGATGTTGAATTTGAAGATGTGCTGATGAATGATAATCAGGAATTTATGCCGGAAGAATCCATGGATTATGAACAAACAAAAGCAATTATGCAAGAAATACTATGGAAATTGCCGGAAGATCAGCGATTATGTGTGCTTATGTATTATTATAATGAAATGTCTGTAAGTGCAATTGCTGAAACATTGGAATGTAGCGATGGAACAATAAAAAGCCGGCTGAACTATGCTCGAAAGTTTATAAAGAGGGAAGTAGAAGAGTTAGAAAAGAAAGGAACAAAACTCTACAGCATTGCACCGCTTCCATTTATTGTATGGATGTTGCGTAGCAATGAACATACGATTATGGCAGAGGCAGCAGATCGTCCATTGAAAAATGCAATCAGAGAGTTAGTAAAAAATGAGACAAAAGAAGTTGTAAAGAGTGCTATAGAGAAAGAAGCAGGGCAGACAGCAAAAGAAACAGTAGCAGAAGAAGCGGCAAAAGCAGCAAGAAAAGCAGGTGGAAAACATATTGCTAAAAAAATAATTTCAGGTATTGTTGCAGTGTCGTTGGTGGGTACAGGATCTTATGTAGCATCAAAGAAATATCATAAAAAACAGGAGACTATTAAAGTAACAGGTACAAAAGATACAGGAACGAAAAGTGATAAAAAGGGAAAAGAAACCAATAAGGCAGAAAAAAAAGAAAATGAATTAAGAGAATTAAAGCAAAAAGTAGATTATGATTATCTGGAAAGATTATGTTCATATTTTCCATCTGATACACCGTACCAAGATATGACAGATGATGATTGGAAAAGATTTTATACAACAATTATGCAGACTGCTTATGAAGATTATTATTGTCCACATGAATATGGCGAGCATTTGGATAAGAGTTTTAGAGCAAAAGACGTAGACATAATTCCGGAAGAAGAATTTGTCACCCATGATAAGAAAAACGAAGCAAGCTTTAAAAAAGATACATTAGATAAAGCGCAACAGATTTCAGGAAGTAAAGTCGATCCGCGGACAATGACAGATTCAGATGAGTATTTATCGTATGCCAAAGATAGATATAAATTGTCAGGTGAGTTATTGGATACAATGGAGAAATGTACAATTACAGGAAAGAATATAAATTATGATGAAAAGGCAATAATGGTAGACATAGAAAAATCTGTTATAAAGACTAATACGGATGAAGATTCTTATACAGATTATAAAATGGAGTATCAGTATTATACAGTGGTGTTAAAAGCAGCAAATAACAATTATGGATATAAGATTGCAGAAATCAGGAACGATTATGATACTGTCGAAAACGATCCGGATACAATTGTGGAAAATGTGAAAGAAAACCCAGAAACTGTTTTAAATCTTGCTAAGATTTTAGGCACGTATGATGTAGAAAATGCAACGTCTTCAACAGATAAAGAACAAGATCTTATGAAAAAAATATTGCACAATGCAGGAAACGCATCTTTAGTTGAGGAAGATCAGGGATATGACGAAGATGATTATCTGGATGGTGAATACTATAAGTCTAAAGATGGAGCAAGAGCATGTGAATTAGCAGGTATTTCACAGGATGTAATTAATAATTTCAGTGGTGATGACGATGACCTGGAATTTAATAGTATTGTGTACAAAATAAAAACAAGAAGTGATGCAGATTATTATAATAAGGAAAGTTTTTTCCTGAGAGCAGAGAGCGATACGAAAAAAAATCTAGTTACCTGTTATTGCTTACTACATGATAATAGTAAAGAAAATGGTAAGTTTGAAAGAGAAACTATTGTGTTAGAACCTTATTGGAATTCACTGGGATACAGAATTAAGAAAATAACAAAGCAAGACTGGGAAAATGATACATATAAAGATGAAATTCAGAATGTGCTTAAAGACGAAAAAGAAGTAGAAAAAGGTTTTGACAGTGCAATTGCATCGGAAGTAGCGGAGACGGCATCCCAACGTTCAGAACTTTGGAAGGCAAAAGCGACTTTGTTAATTCAGGACATTTGCGATAAATATCCAAAACAAAAGAAACAGATTGAAGAAGCGGATAAAAATTATTGGTCTTTACTTGATGAAAAAGTTGAGCAAGTTAATGAAAATCCGTTTTTAGAGGGAAATGGAGCTCTGGGTGCAGAAAATGGGAATACAGATAAAATGCAAATATATTATCAGGGAACAAAATCGAGAGTATATTTCCTGATCGGAAATGCGTTAATGGACAAAAAGATTAATGCGCTGTATGAGTAGTCGCAAGAATACAAAAGGAGAGCAAGAAAAATGAAGTGCGAAAAATGTGGAACAGAGATAAGACAGAAAGCAAAGTTTTGCCCAAGCTGCGGAAATCCTATCGATTGGAAAGAAAAACCTAAGAAAAAAATGTCAAAAAAAATGAAAACTTTAATAGTGCTTGTTTTCGTACTGGGAATCGGGGACATTGTATATACAAAGCTTCCTAAGACAGTAAACTTACATGATTACACAACAACATGTAAAGTGAAAGGATATAATGGATTTGGAACAGTAAGTATAGACTGTAAATGGGATAAATTTACTATTGATTTAGCAAAGTATCTTAAGCAAAAGAATAAAGATATGTCAGAGTCAGAAGTGCAGAGCCTTGTGGATAGAACCGATTGGGATATTTCTGCCAGCAAAGAAAAAGGATTATCCAATGGTGATGTTGTTAAAGTAAAATATGATTTTGATAAAAATTATTTGAAGGAGTATGGAATTGTATTTAAAGGAGCAACGCAGAAAATCAATGTTAAAAATCTTAAGAAAGTAAAAAAGGTAGATATTTTTGATGGATTAGAATTGAAGTATAGCGGCGAAGGTCCGACAATTCAAACGGATGATTATATTACGATAAAGAAAAACGGACAAAAATTTGAGTGTTCGGTTACGCCATCCAGCGATTTGCAGGTTGGGGATGAAGTGACAGTAAAGTATGAAGGAGATAAGCCGGTTAAAGGAATATATCCAAAATCTAAAACAGTGAAATTAAAAGTTCCGAAAGATTTGCCACATATAATTACGGATCCATCCGAATTGACGAAAGAGGATATGGATAAAATAAAAGAAGTAGCAAATAAGATTTTTAAATATCAGGCACCGTATACAGATATATTTGAAGCATGGGGAGATAAGTCTTTAATTTTTAATGAAGATGATAGAGAGGAAGCATATAATTCTAAATTGATCAGTCCGTCAATTTCAGATGATATGTTTTTCTTCGCCGGAGATGATATAGATAAAGGAACATTCTCAGCAGCTGCAGTGAAATGTAGTGCTAATGTAAAGATAGGTGATGAAGAAAGCTCTTTTTATAATAAACAAGTGAAGTGCGTGGTATATTGTGTAATAGGTCCGATAAAACGTGATAAAGATGGAAAAATTAAATTTGAAGTGCCAAATGATGAAAATGATATGGATATGTATGGATCAGAATTTTACAGAGATGGTGATGGATCAGATGGAAATGCAAATGCGAACGAAGCTATAAAGAGCAATTGGTCTGATGAAGCAAACTCAGGTACGATTTATAAAGTTTCTGTAAGTGGTAAAAGTAAACCAGAAGTTGTAGAACAAATCAGCGATGACGAGACATATGACACAGATGAAGAAGAGTATTAAAAGGAATTTATAAGTGTTGCTAAATTAAACCTGGTAGGTGTATAATTATTACGCATTACAGAATAATATTTATTGATTAAATGTCAATTGTTATACGACAAAGAATGGAAGCTTACATCAGGGCAGCAGCACTATTAGAGAAAAATAGCAGGGATAAAAGACGGAATATAAAAAGAGTTGGCTACATTAAAAGAGGTACGCCAGCTCTTTTTTTAAAAAATTAAAAAATATAAAACCAATAGAGGGAGTTGATCGTCATATAAGTAAACAAAAGAAAATATAAGGGAAAGAGAGGATAAGAATGAATAATTTTTGTGGAAACTGTGGCTGCAAATTACAAAGCGACGCCAGATTTTGTCCTGAGTGTGGACAAAAAATCGAACCGCCAGAAATGGAGATTCCAAAATCACAGAGTACGATGAAAATGGAGATCTCAAAATCGCAGAATACGATGAAAATAAGGAACGAAAGGAAAAAAACGAAGAACAGGAAAACAAAATGTAAAAAACATTACTCAAAAAAAGCAATAGCACTAACTACTTGTTTTGCTGTTTTATGTGTGAGCGCAGGTGCTTACACTGCATCTATACAAGATGGAGATCCATTGGCAGTAGAAAATATTACGGCAGCAGTAAGAAATACAATAGGTAAGAAAAATCTTGATAAATTAATTGAAATATATAATAAAGTTGATAAATCATATATTGCATGTGTTGCTTCTTATTTACCGGAATATGATTCGATATCTGAGATTTCATCAAGTAATATTGCAAATATTTATTCGGATGCATTTGAGTATTTTTATACGGAGAAAGCTCCATTTGGAGATGGCAATATTGCAGAGGATAATGACTGGGATGATTGTAATGACCGTATGATTATAAATGATGACCAACTCAAAAAGAAGAATGGAAATGAGTGGATATTCAAAAAGACGGCATTAGATCAGTTCAATAAGGTTACAGGAATTAAATTCGATAAGAACAATCTGGATTCTTCTTTTATAGAAGACAATGGAAAAGAATATGTTGTAAATTTTGATGGGGATATTTCGAATTCCACTCACTGCAAAGCAATAAGTTGCATAATAGATGAAAGTTCGCAAGAACTTATTGTCAATCTCGTGAAAAGTGAAGAGGATGGAGAGGCGAAGAAGGAGCATGCAATAATTGTTCCGGCAAACAATTCGTATGGATATAAAATTAAACAGATTAAAAATGGACACGTAAGAAAGAAACAAAGTGTTGATGTATTGAAAAAAATAGCAATGCGTGATGCATATCAGAAAATAGATGTTGCTGAGGCATTAAAAAATTATAATGCAGAAGGAACGCATGGCAAAAAAGATTTAGAAAAAATTGCGGTTGCAGGAACAAGATACGTTGAACAAATTTATGGACTGGATAGCAGATCAGTTGCTGAAAAAATTGAGATTGAACGAAATAAATTTGATGAATTTTGTGAATATATTGGTCTTGATAAGAAACAAAGAGAGATAGAGTTGGACACAGATTTGGTATATCTAGATTTTGATAATTACAAGGTTGAAGCAGATAAAATAAATGCCAGAACTTATACAGAACCAAGTGTTTTAAGAACTGAAGTAAAAAACAAACAGGTAATTATTCGGTTCCTTGAAAATGAATTAGGAGATGAAGGAGAATCATGTAATTATAAGAAGATATCAGTGATAATAGTGCCGGCAGAAAATATTTGGGGATATAGCATTAAAGCGATATCGACAGAAAAGTGGGATGACAAATATGCGAAAGATATCAGTAAATTAGATCAAAAAGCACATGCAAAAGATAACGCAGCGGAAAAGGAATACACTGCTGACAATAATGATGACAGCTATGATTTTTCTGATGACAATTACACAGAAGAAGACGTTAGAATACGAACGCAGAAAGAAATTGCAAGTATGTGGTATAAAAAAATATGCGAAATAAAAGAAAGTGTCGAGAAAAAATATCCAGACAAAAAAGAACTTATTAAAAAGTATGTAAAGAAATACTGCAAAGATGAAAAGCAAATGTTCAAAGGTACACCATCTTACAATGAGCTGTTAAATGATATTGCTTCTATGCGAAGTGTGGGTTACTTCCTGATTGGTAATTGCTTAATGTCCGACAACATTGAAGAACTGGAAAAGTACTTATAATTTAAAAATTAAGAAAGAAGAGGAATAGAGAAATGGGATTTTTTGACAACGTAAAAAACAGTTTATCAGAGACAAGCCAGGAGCTTACACAAAAAGCAAAGGATACAACAGAGATTTATCGTTTAAACAATCTGAATAAGGCAAAAGAAAAAGAAATTGAAAAATTGGTGTATCAGATCGGACTTACATATTACTCAAATTTCCGGGAGGAGTGTGAAGAAAAATTCGCTGATTTAACAACGCAGATTGCACAGATCCAGAAGGAAATTGCAGAAAACAAACAAATGGTTGAAAAACTTTCTACAGAAGAAGTGTGTCCTTCCTGTGGTAAAAAACTGACAGGGGGATCCAAATTCTGCATTTATTGTGGCACATCACTTGATGCTGTAAAAAGTCAGGCAAATGTAAGTGGAAAAACATGTAATTCATGTGGAAAACCATTAGATGAAGGGGCAGCTTTTTGCACATATTGTGGAACACCGGTGCCTGAGGGAAAAGAAGAGAAAGAAGATCAGGAAGTTCAGGAACAGGTAATAGAAGTGGAAGACAAAAATATTTGTAAAAACTGTGGAGCAAAAATAGAAGAAGGGAACCGTTTTTGCATTCATTGTGGAACGCCGGTAGAGGAATAAAAAGATGTATTGTGGAAAATGTGGAAAAGAAATAGAAGTAACGGAACGTTTTTGCAGACATTGCGGAGCAAAAAATGATTATTTTAAAGAAAATTTTAGTGCGGAAGATATTGTTCAGGGAATAAAAGACAGAAACGAAAAAGCGATTGAAGAGTTCTATTCGCTGACATATAAACAGGGATTTTCAGTTGCAATCCAAATTGTAAAAAATGAACAGGATGCAATGGAGCTACTGCAGGATGCATATCTATCTGCACTTACTAAAATGGAGCAACTGGAAAGTTCGGCAAAAATAAAAAGCTGGTTCAATTGTATTGTGGCAAATCGTTGCAGAGACTGGCTAAGAAAGAAAAAGGGACGTAATACGCAGCTTTTTGCAGAATTGGAAAATGACGAATATGACGAGGGAGTAGAGGATAGATTTGCTAATGAAAATATGCAGTTTTCTCCAGATGAATCAGTAGATTATGCAGAGACAAAACGATTGATGCAGGAAATTTTGGACAAGCTTCCGGAAGATCAGAGATTGTGTATCCTGATGTATTATTATGAAGAATTATCAGTAGGAGAGATAGCACAGGCATTGGAATGCTCAACCGGGACAGTAAAAAGCCGGTTAAATTATGCGCGCAAAAAAATAAAAAATGAAGTAGAAGAACTAGAAAGAAAAGGTACAAAACTGTATGGTATCGCACCGCTTCCATTTATTGTATGGATGTTGTCTTCAGGAGAAAGAACATTGGAAGTCAAAGCATCTGGCTTGGAAAAATGGAGACAATACATTGCAAATTCTGAAGCAAAGCAAATAGCTGTGAAAAATGCCAAGACAGGATCAGATCATATCACAGAAAGCGCAAAGGCAGGAGCGGGGCACATTGCAGAAAGTGCAAAAACAGGAGCAGGTCACATTGCAAAACGTGCAGTGGCAGGTATTGTCGCAGCAGCGGTGGTAGGGACAGGTGCTTATATTGGATATACAAAGTACATTGCCAAACCGGCAGATACAAAGCAGGAGCAGGTAAAGCAAGAAAACACTGCGAAGCAAGAAAACACTGCGAAGCAAGAAAAAGAAACGATACCGGAGTTTACTCTAACAGACGAGCAGAAAGAACAGATTCAGTATGCTGCAAGTATATTTATGAGAGCTGAGAGAGAAAAAGAAGGTTTATCGCAAAATGATAATTTCAATATTCAGATAAAAAAAGGAAAAGTGTCAGACCTGGTTATAGCGGAGGTAGCCAATTCGATTGTATATGAAGATGATAGCATAAAAAGTGAAGATGCTGATATTCAGGAAATGAATGAAGATGGAGCTGGTAATAAAAAGTTTTTAATGTTAGAAGAGTGCCAGAAATTTTTAGAGGATACATTTGAGTATAAAGCTGCAAATTGGGAAGAGGTGAACAAGATATTCGCCTCATCAGGGAATGCAGGAACAGATGTATTTGAAGCAGTGTATCAGGGTGAAAGTACTAAGAAATATAATAATGAAGAGCTATGTAAAGTAGTTCGATATGCACAAACAGGGAAAGACGAGTTCCATTTCTGGGCAGAAATTGAGTATGTACCATCAGATAATCCGGCAAATCAGAATGAACTTACAACACCAGGGATAATGGAGATAACTGCACATAGGAATGATAAGAGTAAAATTGGAGGATTTGTATTTGACAAGATTACATATAAACCCCATAAAAATAATCTTGTTGCTAGGAGTATAGAAAGTACAGTTACTATTTTGCCACGTGCAAGAGCTCAAAGCGGTGCTAATGCTCCTGTAGGAACTTATGAAATTGACCAATTGAAAGAAAAGGAATTTATTTTATATGCCAATATGTTTATGAATCAGTGTATAAAAGTTGATACGTTAACGAGTGATGAAGGTGTTTATGAAGGAAACGCTATTAAGTTGGAAGATTATAAAAAAATTTGTCAAAAGACACTCGGACGTAATACAAAATATAAAGTAAATGGTGTAGCGGAAAACAAGGTTATAGGAGAAAAAGTAGAATTTGATGGAGCACGCTTTGATGCGGAATATGGAATAAAGAAAATAGAGTCTGTAGAAAGCTTTGACGGTAAAATAAAAGTATCGGGAGATATAGAATCATATATAGATGGAAAAGAATATGCATTCAAAGCCCAGGGACACAGAGACAACAAGAGTCAAACAGGAGTTGTTGTCAATAAGCTTGTAATATCAAACGAGTAAAATGAAAATAAAAACTTACATGATGGAGGAAGATAAAATGGCAAGATTTTGCGCAAAATGTGGGAAACAATTAGGGGAGCAGGCAGCATTCTGCCCGGCATGCGGAGCAAAGGTCTCAAGACCAGAGAATCAGCAAATGCAGATGAATCCACAGGCACCTGTAAAAGTACATAAAAATAAAACCTCAAAGAATTTACTGGCAATAGCAATGGTAATCGTTGTATTGATAGTAGGAGTTTTTGGAATTAAATCACTGATATCCCCGGGATATATGCGTCCCATAAAATTGGTGGAAAAAGGATTTAATGATCGTGATGCGAAGGCGATATATGAAAGTCTATCACCAGAAACAAAGAAAATTTATGAGATGTCCGGCTGTAAAAATATAGTGGAGAATTTGCAAAGTGCTATTGAAGAATATGGAGATGGAAAGGATATCAATGTTAATAATATTAAAACGGACATTATAATTGGAAATAAAGAAAAGATTGATAAAGAAGAATTGTCACAGACACTTGTAGATCAATATATGGTATCGCAGGAAGAAGCAGAAAAAGCATCTGCGGCTTATATTGTAGATGGAAATATAGTTTTTAAAAGTGGTAATTCGGTAGTAAAAGAAATATCTACACAATTTGTAGTCGCAAAAATTAATATGAAATGGTATTTAGTTTATTTACAATAAATGAATTAAAAATTAAAACCGATAGGGTAGTTCAATCGTCATATAAGTATCACAAGAAAGTATAGGAGGTGCTTATATGACATGGGACGAATGGGTGCGTAAGGTCTTAAAAGATATTTTGGAAGAACAGTTTTCTTCCAGAGATATTATGCAAAAGTTGTGGAGGCGAATAAGAGAAAAAATGTTATAAGCAATACAAAGCAAGGAGATGAAAATTCATGAGAATTATGAAAAAAATTATTCTCTATCTTATCAGCGGAATATTATTATTTGGCGTTGGATATGTTGGCTATGGAATTACCACACAGTATATTATGCCAAAAACTGAAAAAACGAGTGAAAAAGAGGTGGCAAAAACAAAAGAAGACAAAAAAGAAAAGAAAACATCTAAAATAAAAGAGAAAGGAGAAGGAGAAGAAGAAGAAGAACAACAACAATCAGATGAATGGAAGGAGGCCTATGTTGAATGGATCAATAATCAAAAGGAAGGGGCCACTTTTAAATTATGCTATGTGAATGAAGATACTATTCCGGAAATTATTTGCCTGGAGGGATGTAATGCAGATGGTACAACATTTGCCACCTATGCAAATGGACAAGTTCAGGAAGAAAATGTGTGGGGTGCCGGAGTGTCTTACATAGAAGGGGAAAATGTACTGGATGATGGTAGCGGAAATATGGGGAACTACTATGATCATATTTACTCGATTCAAAATGGGAAATGGGTTCAGATTGCAAAAGGCGAATATGGAATTGGCGATAATACGGAATTGGATGCGACGGATGAATCAGATTATAGTTATACCTGGAATGGTAAGAAAATGTCCAAAGAGAATTATGAAAAGAATCTCAAAAAAATTTATGATAAAAAATCTGCAACGAATTTAGATGATAGTTATAAGTGTGTTTCAGCAGAAGAACTTATAAATGAGCTTATTGGATCTGATGAAGAGACAACATTTGATTCTGCAAAAGACAAATCAATGGAACAGATGCAAGATCAAAGTAATAGAAAATATAGTGATATTACGGAAGATTATATATTTTCAGATAGTGATAAGCGGAAACTGAAAATGTCGGAGCTAAAAGAAATGTCTAAAGATGAACTACGAATTGCGAGAAACGAAATTATGGCTCGACATGGAAGAATATTCAACGATGATGCTTTACGGAACTATTTTGAAAATAAGTCTTGGTATGACGGAACAATAGCTCCAGATGAATTCGATAAAATGAAAGAAATTCTTAATTCAACTGAAAGAGCAAATGCAAAATTAATTGAAAAGTATGAGAAAAAGATGGGGTATAGATAAAATATAACAGGGTTACCTTGTTAATATTTTAGTAGAAAGGAAATGCTTTATGGAGAAAGAAAAAAGTATTAAAAATGTTTTATTAAGAAAAATAATTTTAACGATGACTGTAGCAGTTTTGTTGGTAGCCGGTATTAATATGAAACCTTTGTATGTTAATGCTGCTTCTAAACCAGTAAGCAAAGTATATTGCTGCTTATACAAGAGTGGGAAATTAGTAATTTCCCAGAAGAAAATCAAACCACAAAAAGGAAAGAAAGTACTGGAGAATAAAAAGCTTGCAAGACCAAGCCTGCTGAAGAATCATAATAAAATTAAAATTGTATATTTCAGGGGAAAAGTAAGACCAAAGAGTTGTGAACAGTGGTTTATGGAGTGCAAAAATATAACAAAAATTTCAAATATAAAAAATTTGGATACCAGTCAGTGTACAAATACGGTAAGCATGTTTTGGGGATGCCGGAAATTAAAAAGTCTGGATGTAAGCAGATTTAATACAGCTAAAGTAAAAGATATGAGTGCTATGTTTTACAGATGTAAATCATTGAAAAAATTAGATGTAAGCAAATTTAAAACTTCAAAAGTGAAGTTCATGTATGCAATGTTCGGCGATTGTATATCATTAGAAAAATTGAATCTCAAGAGCTTTAATATGAGTGCAGTAAAAGAGACAGCGGATATGTTCGAAAATTGTTACAAATTAAAAAACTTGGATGTAAGTAAATTTAATACCAAAAATGTTGAATATATGGATGAAATGTTCCGGAATTGTAAATCACTTACAAACTTGAAGATTAAGGGATTTAAAACATCAAAAGCTATTAGTATGTATGCGATGTTTGAAGGATGTAAATCCTTGAAAGAACTCGATCTTTCAAGTTTTAATACCGCAAAAACAACGACGATGGTAAGAATGTTCCGCAATTGTGTGTCACTTCAAAAACTAAATATTAGCAAATTTAATACATCCAAAGTACGTGGGATGGGTGCGATGTTTGAAGGATGTAAAGCTTTAAAAAGCTTAAATTTAAGCAGTTTCAATACATCTAAGGTAGAAAGTATGGAATCTATGTTCAGTGAATGCCGATCTTTGAAAAGTCTGGATTTAAGCAAATTTAATACATTTAAGGTAGAAAGTATGGAATCTATGTTCAGTGAATGCCGATCTCTGGAAAATTTGAATGTAAATGGATTTAATACAACCAAAGTGACGAACATGGGAGAAATGTTCCTATGGTGTAAATCTCTTAAGAACTTGGATTTAAGTAGTTTTAATACATCTAAGGTTAACAATATGCTGGAGATGTTTGCTTTATGTAAAGGACTTGAAAAACTTGATATAAGTAATTTCACCATCAAAAATAACTGTAATCTACAATGGATGTTTGCTGAGTTTTCAGCAAATGGAGTTGTTCGAATCAATCAGAAAGCGAAAAAAGCAATTGAAAATAACGGGGGTTCTGACAGTTCATATGTAAAACATTGGGAAATTGTTGATGAAAAATAAAAAATTTAATTTTTTAAAACCGATAGCATTGTTCATTCGTCATATAAACAGAAACAAAAAATTACTATTTAGTAGAAAGAAGAGGTAAGACGAATGAACAATGTAATTTACAAGTATTTAGGAGAATTTGACAGAAAGAGATATTTACTGAGAGTTGTTGTAGGAATTTGCTTTGGTATTGTAGGCATAATCTATCAGATATCTTCGCAAATTAATGCTGATCCGGTGGAGACTTTTCTAAAATTTACTTTTATAGCAGAATGTTTCATATATGGAATTTATTTCATTTTGAAAATAAGTAAAGTTTTACGAGGTGGAATTATTGGTTTTGATATGATAGGGCTGTTAGTAATAATAGTTGCAATTATGCTTGGTTGTATTATCGGCGGTATTATCGGTGGAATATTATTTGCTATTGATACATTAAGGCTTATTATGAATCTCAGTAATAACGAACAGGAAACTAAGAAGCAAAATTCGTAACAGATGAATAGAATATTTTGATGTGTATAAGGAAAGTTAGGAGGAAGTAGCGATGAAGAAAAAAGGAAAGTTATTAAAAAGTTTGGCAGTATTACTGCTTGTAATGGTATGTGCAGTGTTGAATCCGAAAATAGCGAAAGCAGCGGGTGAAAATATAACAATGAAGAATGCGAAAACGATAAAAATAGGAGAGGAAATTGATGAAAAGTATAGTGCCAATGACATAAAACATAGCTGTAAATACTATAAATTCAAGGTGCCGACAGATATTGGAAATAAATGGATAGATTTTAAATTAAGAAACAATTCTGATATATGGTGTGCAATGAACTTGTACAATGACCATGAAGAAGAGTTGGCTACAGATCGCATAAATGGAAATTCGACAGGTAAAATACATTTATCTGTTAAAGATTCGGAACATAACGATGACGTTGTAAAATTAACTCCTGGACAAACATATTATTTGGAAGTAGGCGTATTAGAATGGGATGATGATTACAGTAGAGACTTTGAACTTTCAAGTAGCACTGTAGCTGATGACAATTGGGGAAGTATTGAAAAAGCACCAGAAATTAAATGTAATGCATGGAAAAAAGGTGTATTAGAATATGATGATGATGTTGATAGATATTTTGTAAAACTTCCGAAAGATAAAAAAGAGCATGCCTTTATAGTAAAGTCGGATAGAGATATTGTGGCAACGTTTGAAGATGTAAATGGGGTCGATAAAGATTATTTTGATATTGGTGCATATGAAACTAATAATGAGTATAGAGAAATCGGTAGAGGACAAAGAGTTTATATTAAAATTGATGGTAGTGAGTATGCAAATTATAAAATCAAAGTAACCTCTCCAACACCAAAGAAAACTATTTCAATCCTAAAAGTATCTAAGTGCAAAAAAGGCATGAAAGTGGTCAAAGGAAAGACAATCAGTAAAGCAAATGTTAAAGTCACAGTTAATGGTAAAGCATACAAGACGGTAAAATCAAATGCAAAGGGGAATTTTTCTGTAAAGACTAAGAAGTTAAAAGCAGGACAAAAAATCAAAGTTACAGTATCCAAGTCCGGATATAAGACAAGGACAAGTGGAACAATTAAAGTAAAAAAGAAATAAGAACATTTACATAAATACATATATGATTAATGTGATAAGTATAGGTGATGCAGCTGGAGAATATGCGTTTGGAGAATGTACAGATTTACCGAGCATAATCATGCCAGATAGTATAACAGATGTAGAAAAATCAGCATTCTGGAAATGTGAAAGTTTGAGCAACGTAAAGCTTTCTGCTAAATTAAAAAGTATAAAAAGTAGCGTATTCAGTGAGTGTATTGCATTATCTAACATAGAAATACCTGAAAGTGTGACCAGTATTGAAGAAGGAGCATTTAATGGGTGTGATAAGTAAAAGTAACGGTGAAATAGTAATTAAAAAGGAAAACGTTGATAAAGAAAAGAGGTACAACTTTATGAAAAAAAGATTCTTAGCCTTAACTCTGGCAGCCCTACTGGCAGTTGAGACGGGCGTGATGGGGAATGCCATTAATGTAAATGCAGGAAGTATGGACGATAAAGGAAATATTTCCCAGGATTCTGGCGAAGGAGTAGTTAAAGAAAAAGAATTGACAGTATCTGATTTCCGACTGGAACTGCCATATGGAATGAATAAAAATCATGTCGGCAAAGGTACAAATTTTGATGTTGTGATGCGCATAAAAAACCATTCTGACAAGGATATATGGGGAGAAAACATACGGATAGAATGGCAGTATACAGATGTCAATAATGAGAAAACAATTTTTGCATCAAATACAATGAAAGAAGAATTTGAAGACGGTGACTATCTTTTTAAAGCAGGTCAGGAGGTAGAAGTTCATTTTCCTGTAAAATTAAAATCAGATATGAAAAATGGCAGCCTGAAATTCTACCGTATTCAATGTGATGCCGAGTATGATAGTGAAGATAGTTGGAGAAATTGGTTTGTATTGTGTAATGGACAGATTCAGTTTTATGATAATGGATACCGCGAAGGTGCAGTAGATTATAATGGCGAGTTGGATTTCAACGTTGATGATTCAAAAACGATGGAATTTAAACCAAGTTTTCGCAGAGTAACTGTACAGATGCCATATTCGAAAGGCTGTAAACCGGATGTTGTAATTGCATGTAATTCCAGTAAAAATGCACCGGTGCTTCCAAAATCAGAATATACGGTTACATATAATAAACCAATTACCGGCGTAGGTGATTACAAAATTATAATAAAATTTAAGAATGGATACAAAGGAATCTTGACACAGAACCTTCGGGTTATCCCAATGTATCCAGATGTTACTTCCGTAAAAGCTGGCAAAAAGAAAATGGATTTAAAATGGAGCTACTATAATAAGGAAGCAGATGGATGTCAGATCCAGTATAGCCAGGACAAGAATTTAAAAAAGAATGTAAAAACAATTAAAACCAAAAAAATCACTTCGAAAAAGATTACAAAATTAAAAGTAAAGAAAAAATATTATGTAAGAATGCGTACCTACAAGAAAGTGAAAGGAAAAACATATGTTTCAAGCTGGACAAAAGTAAGAGCAGTTAAGATTAAGAAATAATTATACAAGAGCCGTTCATATCATTTTGACAGGAAGATATGAACGACTCTTACGAAAAAAGAGGAGCAAAAAGAAGAGAAACACAATCTTCAGAGTTTTACTGACACTTTGTCTGATTGTAGCACTCGTATTAATTATGCCACAGCCAGTGTATGCCGCTGGAAGCAAGCCAACCAGTATGACATTAAATATGTCTCATAAAACAATAGATTTAAACAGTACTTACCAGATCAAAGTGAAAACGGTAAAGCGACTGCGCCCATATAGTTTATCACTTAATAAGCAGGAATTGAACCTGCAGGTAGTTGATAACAAGAACCAACTGTAATGAAAGAGGTAACAGTTTATGCAAAGTACGAATGATAAAGTTCTAAAAAAATGGAAAAACATCCTAAGTATATTGTTAGCGGTCCTGTTAATGAATCAGGGAATTGTGGCAGAAGCCGCACCGGGAGCGCAGACGGCGATATCAAATATGAAGAGTTCAAGTGTGGAGATAACTCAAGACACAGAGGCTCAAGAATCCAATTTACAGAAGCCGTCTGACACAGAGATTACCAATTGTATGTCGATTACAGAAGGCAGACTGACTATATCGTGGAAAAATGTAGGCAGTGACGGCTATGAACTGGCTCTTTCCAAGAATAAAGATTTTCCGGAAGAGGAGCAACTTATTTACACATATGGAGCTGAAAGATCAAAAGCTGCGCTAAAAGATCTGGATTATGATGCCATGTATTATTTCCGGGTACGTACCTTTAATGATGCTGGTGAGGAAAAGATATATTCTCAGTGGTCAGAAGTAAGCTCCTATATAGTAAATGGACATGCATACGTTTGGTATCGGCAGAAAGTGCCAACCTGCACAGAAGAAGGCATGGAATACGAAAAGTGCAAAAGGTGTTGGGAAGAAACCGGACAGACAAGAATAATCCCGGCATTAGGGCATAAATACCATTGGGTGAATGATGGGAAAAATTTATCTTATATTTGCGAAAGATGTAATGAAGTAAAGGAAACAAAGCCGGTAATTGTAATGCCACAATCTTTCAGTTTAAATACAGGAAAACAAACGCTGGGTGTAAGAGGCACCTATAAGATTTATCCCAAAACAGTAGTACCGAAAAATGCAGACAAATCCGTTATTTATCAATCCAAAAATAATAAAATTGCAACGGTTAGCAGTAGTGGTATCATAACCGGAAAGAAACCAGGCAAAACAAAGATTGTAGTAACAGCAATGCGAAATAAAAGACTGAAAAAAATTGTCACGATCGAAGTGAAAAATTTGAAACCGACAAAACTCACACTGAATACCAGAAGTGTAAAAGTAAAGTATGGCGATAAACATCAGCTTATCGTAAAAGTAAATCCACGGACGATGCGGTGTCCGGTGATATTTTCTTCGGATAATAAAAAAGTTGCAACCATAGATAAACACGGCGTGATAAGAGGAAAGAAAGCCGGAACAGCGACGATCATCGCCCGTACAAAATACAAAAACAAAAAAGGTAAATATTTATATCAAAAATGCAAAGTAAAGGTTTCGCATAATTATAAGCTGATAAAATCAGTAAAACCAACTTGTGAAAAAGATGGTTATAAAAAATATAAATGCGGCTGCTGCAACAAAACATCCACAACGAAATACAAAAAGTTAGGACACAAGTGGAAAACGCTTGAAGAAACAAAGCCGACTTGTGAAAACACCGGGCAAAAGAAAGAAGAGTGCGTTAATTGTCATAAAGTTAGAACGACGTATTTAAAAGCAACAGGTCACGATTATGCTACGATCATCGAACAGAAAAAGCCGACTTGTCAGGAAAAGGGCTATACAGTATACGAATGTAAAAATTGTGACAAAGTCAAAAAAGTAGAAGTTCCGGTTGTAGATCATAAGTATTCTATTACGGTAGAAAAGAAAGAAGCTACGGAAGAGGAAGACGGCTATCTTATCACACAATGCCAATATTGCGGGAAAACAAAAAGACAAACTCTCACAGTAGACAGGACATACACCATAGATCTCGGTGAAGGAAAGACAACAACTGTTGTTGGACATTATGAAAGAGAAATGGAAGAAGAAATGTTTAATGCAGTAAATCAATATAGAAGAGAAAATAATATACCAGAATTAGAAAATGGTTATTATAAACTAAAAAATGCAGCAGATATTCGTAGTTATGAAATAAGTTATTATTTTGATCACTATAGACCAAATGGTGAAAGAGCACTTGTATCTTTCAATCATACAACAAATTGTTGTGGTGAAAATATTGCAAGAGGACAAAAAACAGTTGAAAAAGCTATGAATGATTTTAAAAATTCATATAAACACAATGCACTAATGTTATTAAAAAATCCAGATACTTTATCTGTTAGTGTTTTTGCAAAATATGAAGGAACAGTAAATGGTAAAAAACAATATTCTTTACATTATGTTCAATTTTATGGTTGGTATCCTTATTCTTATCAAAAATAAGCACACACATTCCGAGAAATGATTTTAGTATCAAGTAAATTATTTCTCGGAATTTATGCTAATAAAAAAAGCTAAAATTTATCCACTGAAAAGAGTAGAATGAAGACAACAGAGATAGTGAGAAAGAAAAGATTATATGTATATTTGAGTATGGCGAGTAAATGGATAATGTATTTAATTCACAAGCAGTTTATAAAGATTAAGAGGTAACAGTTTATGCAAAGTACGAATGATAAAGTTCTAAAAAAATGGAAAAACATCCTAAGTATATTGTTAGCGGTCCTGTTAATGAATCAGGGAATTGTGGCAGAAGCCGCACCGGGAGCGCAGACGGCGATATCAAATATGAAGAGTTCAAGTGTGGAGATAACTCAAGACACAGAGGCTCAAGAATCCAATTTACAGAAGCCGTCTGACACAGAGATTACCAATTGTATGTCGATTACAGAAGGCAGACTGACTATATCGTGGAAAAATGTAGGCAGTGACGGCTATGAACTGGCTCTTTCCAAGAATAAAGATTTTCCGGAAGAGGAGCAACTTATTTACACATATGGAGCTGAAAGATCAAAAGCTGCGCTAAAAGATCTGGATTATGATGCCATGTATTATTTCCGGGTACGTACCTTTAATGATGCTGGTGAGGAAAAGATATATTCTCAGTGGTCAGAAGTAAGCTCCTATATAGTAAATGGACATGCATACGTTTGGTATCGGCAGAAAGTGCCAACCTGCACAGAAGAAGGCATGGAATACGAAAAGTGCAAAAGGTGTTGGGAAGAAACCGGACAGACAAGAATAATCCCGGCATTAGGGCATAAATACCATTGGGTGAATGATGGGAAAAATTTATCTTATATTTGCGAAAGATGTAATGAAGTAAAGGAAACAAAGCCGGTAATTGTAATGCCACAATCTTTCAGTTTAAATACAGGAAAACAAACGCTGGGTGTAAGAGGCACCTATAAGATTTATCCCAAAACAGTAGTACCGAAAAATGCAGACAAATCCGTTATTTATCAATCCAAAAATAATAAAATTGCAACGGTTAGCAGTAGTGGTATCATAACCGGAAAGAAACCAGGCAAAACAAAGATTGTAGTAACAGCAATGCGAAATAAAAGACTGAAAAAAATTGTCACGATCGAAGTGAAAAATTTGAAACCGACAAAACTCACACTGAATACCAGAAGTGTAAAAGTAAAGTATGGCGATAAACATCAGCTTATCGTAAAAGTAAATCCACGGACGATGCGGTGTCCGGTGATATTTTCTTCGGATAATAAAAAAGTTGCAACCATAGATAAACACGGCGTGATAAGAGGAAAGAAAGCCGGAACAGCGACGATCATCGCCCGTACAAAATACAAAAACAAAAAAGGTAAATATTTATATCAAAAATGCAAAGTAAAGGTTTCGCATAATTATAAGCTGATAAAATCAGTAAAACCAACTTGTGAAAAAGATGGTTATAAAAAATATAAATGCGGCTGCTGCAACAAAACATCCACAACGAAATACAAAAAGTTAGGACACAAGTGGAAAACGCTTGAAGAAACAAAGCCGACTTGTGAAAACACCGGGCAAAAGAAAGAAGAGTGCGTTAATTGTCATAAAGTTAGAACGACGTATTTAAAAGCAACAGGTCACGATTATGCTACGATCATCGAACAGAAAAAGCCGACTTGTCAGGAAAAGGGCTATACAGTATACGAATGTAAAAATTGTGACAAAGTCAAAAAAGTAGAAGTTCCGGTTGTAGATCATAAGTATTCTATTACGGTAGAAAAGAAAGAAGCTACGGAAGAGGAAGACGGCTATCTTATCACACAATGCCAATATTGCGGGAAAACAAAAAGACAAACTCTCACAGTAGACAGGACATACACCATAGATCTCGGTGAAGGAAAGACAACAACTGTTGTTGGACATTATGAAAGAGAAATGGAAGAAGAAATGTTTAATGCAGTAAATCAATATAGAAGAGAGAATAATATACCAGAATTAGGAAGAGGTAGTGATAAATTAAAAACTGCTGCAGACATTCGTGGATATGAAATCAGTTATTATTTTGAACACTATCGACCAAATGGTGAAAGAGCTTTAGTTTCTTTTAGTCATATGTCTCGTTGTTGTGGTGAGAATATAGCAAGAGGACAAATTTCTGTTAAAAAAGCGATGTATGATTTTAAAAATTCTTCTAGACACAATGCGTTAATGTTACTAAATTATCCTGATGTGTTATCTGTTAGTGTATTTGCAAAATATGAAGGAACTGTAAATGGTAAAAAACAATATTCTTTACATTATGTTCAATTTTATGGTATTAAATTAGCAGCTTCACAACAATAATCAATCATACACATTTCGTGAAATTATTTCACGAAATGTGTATTTCTTTTTTGAAAAAATATCCAAAAAAACTAGAACCAGGCTTCAAAAAATCTGTGAATCTCTTGAAATATTCCCGTAACCGTGTATAATAAACTTTGTTCGGTAATTTTGAACATAAAGTATAGTAATAGAAAACTTCAGGACGAAAATATATCTCGGAGGTGATAGGGTGGATATCGGAAAGAAGTTGAAAGAACTGCGTTTGCAAAATGACTTGACGCTGAATGATCTGGCATCCAGAAGCGAGCTGTCAAAAGGCTTTCTGTCCCAGGTGGAGAGGAATCTGACAACGCCGAGTATCGCAACGCTGGAAGATATTCTGGAAGCGCTTGGAAGTAATCTGTCAGACTTTTTCCATGAGGAAGAAGAGCATCAGATTGTATTCGGACAGCAGGATTTTTTCGTGGATGAACAGGAAGGTTTTCAGATTGAGTGGATTGTGCCTAATGCACAAAAGAACCAGATGGAGCCTATTATTTTAACATTGGCGCCACATCAGAAAAGCCGGGAAGTGTCGGCGTTTCAGGGAGAAGAATTTGGCTATGTATTAAAAGGCAGCATAACAATTGTGCGTGGCAAGAAGAAATATAAAATAAAGGCGAAGGAAACGTTTTATATGGATGGTTCCAGAAGCCATTATTTATATAATCATGGGAGCGGGGAAGCAAAAGTATTGTGGATCACCAACCCGCCGATGTTTTAAACAGACGAGAACGATAAAAGGCTGAGATATTATAGCTGACAGATTATAGAAGGGAGACGTGAGATGGAAGAGAATAAGATCATTGAATTCCGCAACATTGTCAAAAGTTTTGACAGCCAGGTTGTGTTAAAAGGAATCAATCTTGACATTTATGAAAATGAATTTGTAACACTGCTCGGGCCAAGTGGCTGCGGTAAGACAACACTTCTTCGGATTTTGGGAGGATTCCTGGAAGCAGACGAAGGAAGTGTGATTTTTGATGGCGAGGAGATCAGTAATAAGCCGCCGTATGAGCGGGAACTGAACACGGTGTTTCAGAAATACGCACTCTTTCCACATCTGAGTGTTTATGAAAATATTGCATTTGGGCTTAAGATAAAAAAAGTCGGAAAAGACATCATTGACCAGAAAGTCATGAAGATGTTAAAGCTTATCGGACTGGAAGGATTTGAAGACAAGAATACAACACTGCTTTCAGGAGGCCAGCAGCAGCGTGTTGCAATTGCAAGAGCGCTTGTCAATGAGCCGAAAGTGCTGCTTCTTGATGAACCGCTTGCTGCGCTTGATCTGAAACTCAGAAAAGAGATGCAGTATGAGTTGAAACGGATCCAGCAGGAGGTCGGTATCACCTTTATTTTCGTAACACATGATCAGGAAGAAGCGCTTACGATGTCGGATAAGATTGTTGTTATGAAAAATGGTGAGATCCAGCAGATCGGTTCGCCGCAGGATATTTACAATGAACCGGCAAACCGTTTCGTAGCGAACTTTATCGGTGAAAGCAACATTTTATCAGGAACGATGATTGATGATTATAAAGTCATGTTTGATGATATTGTATTTGACTGCGTGGATTATGGATTTAAGAAGAATGAAAAAGTAGACGTTGTCATCCGTCCGGAAGATATTGATATTGTAGATGTAAAAGACGGCAAGATGACCGGAGAAGTTTTGAGTGTGCTGTTCAAAGGTGTTCATTATGAAATCATGGTGGAGACAGTTCCGGGAACCAGCGTTACGGTAAATATGCGTGTCATCCGCAACCACGAAGTGACAAGTGAAGACGGAAAAGAAAAAATCAGTGCAAACAACTTCTATGTTGATGTTGACGATGTGGAAGAAATGGATGATAAAGAGATTATCGCGTTCTCCAATGCGCAGGCATGGGAAGTAGAGACAGATGATTATATATCCATTGCAAAAGTAGAATACGAACTGGAGAAAGAAGAAGGACAGTATCCGGTTACATTTACAACCGCAGATGGAACAAGCATCGAGAGAACGATCTTTGTAGTCAACCAGCCGTTCGTTAAGAATGAAAAGGCAAATGAAGCGGTTATGGCGTTCAACTTCTTCAAAACAGTAGATGAGATCAATGATTCACAGGCATTGGATACAGATCTGAAAACATGGGCAAATGCACAGGGCTGGAAGTTAAGTGATGAAGATCAGAGTGTGGACATCAGTGTAGATTATGACTTTGAACCGGAAGAAGTGACAGAAGGTGTATATCAGATCACATTTTCAACAACCGGTCGCGAATTTAAGATCCATACAACTGATTATTCGGAGGAAGGACAGGAGGTCGGCCTGACATTCTTCCCGGAAGATATTCATGTCATGTCAAAGGTGGTGTACTAGATGAAACGTTTTCAGCAGCTTGCATGGCCGTATATCGTGTGGGCAGTGATGATGCTTGTTCTTCCGATGGCACTGATCGCACTGTATTCTGTAATGAATCAAGGCAACAGCATCATTTCTTTCTCGTTCACACTGGAACATTATGCCAAATTTTTTACCGATCCGGATTTCTTATTAATCCTCTGGCGTTCCATACTGATTGCGGTGAAGACAACCGTTTTATGTCTGCTTCTCGGCTATCCGATCGCATATTATATAGCAAGAAGCACAGAAAAAGTACAGAATATATTGATTTTATGCATTACACTGCCGATGTGGATCAACATGCTTGTGCGAACATACGCATGGATCGGACTTCTGAGCAACGGTGGTATTTTTCAGAAAATACTTGGATTTTTCGGACTTGGAAATGTAGAGCTTCTCTATACAGAGGGCGCCGTACTGCTCGGTATGGTATATAACTTCCTTCCGTTTATGATCCTGCAGATCCAGACGTCCTTAAGCAAGATGGATTATTCGCTGATCGAAGCGAGTGCGGATCTCGGGGCCAGTCCCGCACAAACTTTCCGCAGAATTACTTTGCCACTTTCCATGCCGGGAGTAATTAATGGAATTACGCTTGTATTCCTTCCGGCAGTCAGCTCGTTCTTTATTCCGAAGCTGCTTGGAGGCGGTCAGTATTTCCTTATCGGAAATATGATCGAAAACCAGTTTATCACAGTCGGAGAGTGGAATTTCGGAAGTGCGGTGTCTATGATCATGGCGATTATTATGATGCTTTTGATGATGGCTGTACGGAAAGTGGAGCAGCATAATCAGGGCGGAAAGGGGGTATAAAAGATGAAACAAAAGAAACGACGGATCGGAAAGATCTTGATGGTACTTTCAGTCATCTTTTTCTACCTTCCGATATTATATATGATTATTTTTTCATTTAACGATGGAAAATCACTGACAAGCTTTACCGGATTTTCACTGCGCTGGTACCGGCATATGCTGGATTCCAGCGATATGATGGAGGCGCTCTCTACAACATTCAGTGTGGCGGTGCTGGCTACAATTATTTCCACAATTGTAGGAACAATTTCTGCAATTGGAATAAGTAAGTCAAAAAAAGTTGTGCGCGATCTGATGGATCAGGTCAATAATCTGCCGCTTATGAACCCGGAAATTGTAACAGCGATTGGATTTATGCTGTTATTTATCACATTCCGTGTGGAAAAAGGCTATGTGACGATGCTGCTTGCGCACATTGCATTCTGTATCCCATATGTCATGCTTTCCGTGATGCCGAAGATCCGCTCACTGGATCCGAACCTGGCAGATGCGGCAATGGACCTTGGGGCAACACCGTGGCAGGCCCTGACGAAAGTTATTGTGCCACAGATTACACCGGGAATTGTGTCCGGAGCGCTGATTGCATTTACCATGTCCGTAGATGATTTTATCATTTCTTATTTCGTAACCGGACGAGGTGTAAAGAACTTAAGTATTATGGTATATACAATGAGCAAACGAGTGAATCCGAGCATTAACGCGATTTCTACGCTTGTTGTTGTGATTATTACGATCGTACTTCTGGTGATCAATATCATGCCAATGCTGGCAAGCAAAAGAAAGAAGACAGATGTAGTCAGAAGAAGGAGAATGTGGATACCGGTCACAGCCGTCTGTGCGGCGCTGGTTGCGGTCATATGTGTTGCGCAGTTCGGCGGAACACAGAACAAACGTCCGTTTGAAGGACAGACACTCAGGATATATAACTGGGGAGAATATGTCGGTGAACATATCATTCAGGACTTTGAAAAAGAAACCGGTGCGAAAGTTATGATGGAGAACTTTGATTCCAATGAACAGATGTACATCAAAGTCGCAAATAAAGAAGCGTATGATATTCTCGTTCCGAGTGATTATATGATTGAGCGTCTGATTTCCGAAGGATATTTACAAAAACTGGATAAATCAAAGCTGACCTGTATGGATAAGCTGAACAAAGCGGTCAAAGGACTGCCGTATGATCCGAAAAATGAATATTCGGTTCCGTATTTCTGGGGAACTGTCGGGATTGTCTATGACAAGACAAAGGTATCCGAAGAAGATTTGAAAAAAGAAGGATATAATATTTTCCTGGATCAGAAATACAAAGGAGATATTTACCTGTATGATTCAGAGAGAGATTCTTTCATGATGGCGTTAAAGGCACTTGGATATTCGATGAATACCAGTGATCAGGGAGAGATTGATAAGGCTTACCAGTGGCTTCTGAAATGCGTGGGAACGATGAAGCCGGAGATCGTGACGGATGAGATCATCGATAATATGGCACAGGCGAGAAAAGCGCTGGGACTTATCTATTCCGGAGATGCAACTTATGTCATGGCGGAAAATCCGAAAATGGGATACTATCTTCCAGACAGCGGAACAAACCAGTGGTCCGATGCGATGGTTATTCCGAAAAATGCCAAAAACGTTGACCTTGCGCATGCATTTATCAATTATGCAAGTGACTACGATGGTGCATATGATAATTCCAGCTATGTTGGCTATACATCTGCCAACAAAAAGGTTATGGAGGATTTACACGGCAAAGGCGGAGAATTTGAAGGAATCGACGCATATATTCCGAGAACGGATAATAAAAAAGATGAAGTCTTTGAATACAATGAGAAGACGAAGAAGATCATCAGCAATCTGTGGAGCAAAGTGAAGATTGCAGCAAGTAATAAGTAGATAGTTTTTTTGCACATCCAATATATGTAAGTATTGGCAATGGGAAAGATTGCTGCAGGTAATAAGTGAATAAAGATTCTCAGATTAAGGAATGGACTGAGAAAAGGAATAAGAGCCTGACTTCAAAGCGATAATCCATAAAATAATGGAAATAGCTTAAGAAAGTTCAGGCTCTTGTAGTATACATTATTAATATAACCTATATAACCGTTGGTAGTATGCTGAGGAATTTGAAAATTTACGTTTTAACATAGTTCATATGGTTTCGAATATATTGTTTTTTACATCATGTGAACTACATATTTTCAGAAAATATCGCCGTACTCCGCTTCAGAATTCCTTTCATATATGCAATTGCAGTTCCGTAGTTTGTGATCGGTACACCGGCATCTTCTGCACATTTCAGACGGTATTTCATTTCACGCTCATTCAGTGTGCATCCACCACAGTGAATAATTAATTGATACTTATTCACATCTGGTGGAAATTCTGTTCCGCTCTTGAAATCAAATTCCACATTTTCCCCCGTGTATTCACGAATCCAGTTCGGAAGCTTTACCGTTCCGATATCTTCACACTGACGGTGGTGTGTACAGCCCTCACAGATGAGGATACGGTCACCGTCTGAAAGTTTATCAAGTGCACTGGCACCGCGTACAACCGTATCCAGATTTCCTTTATATCTTGCAAATAAGATTGAAAAAGAAGTAAGCGGTATATCGGCAGGTGTCAGCTTGGAGACTTTTGCAAATGCCTGGCTGTCAGTGATGACAAGCGAAGGCTTTGTCCCGAGCTTTTTTAGGGTTTCTTCCAGCTCGGAATCCCTTGTAACAATTGCCGTAGCACCACAGTCTAAAATATCCCGGATTGTCTGCTGTTGTGGGAGAATCAGTCTGCCTTTTGGCGCGGCCTTATCGATCGGAACAACAAGCACAACAAAATCTCCGGGGTGGATCAGATCTGCTACGATCCGGTGGTCATTGTCATCGGACGGGGCAAGGGAAGCAATCTTTTCTTTCAACTCATAAATGTGATCCATATCAGAGGCACTGACAAAAAAAATCAGATCTTCCTGGATACCGTATTTTTCAGCAGTTTGTCTTCGAAGTGCTGTTATGGAAGTATTTGGTGCGGAAGTGATTCTGTAACCGTCTGTATTTTGAATTTGCGCATCACTGGTAAGCAGATCCGTCTTATTAAACACAAGCAGAAATGGAATCTCTTTCGCCTGGATTCGTTTTAAGATAGCCTCATCTTCCAGTGTCATACCAAGAGTGGCATCCATAACAAGAACAGCAATATCTGTTTTATTCAATATCTGATAAGCCTTCTGTACACGGAGCGCTCCAAGTTCGCCCTCGTCATCAAGCCCCGGTGTGTCAATCATGACAACCGGACCAAGCGGAAGAAGCTCCATCGCCTTTAAAACCGGATCAGTGGTCGTTCCCTTTACATCTGATACAATCGCCAGATCCTGCCCGGTCATGGCATTGATCACACTGGATTTCCCGGCATTCCTGCGTCCGAATATCCCGATGTGTACACGCTCTGCGGAAGGTGTATTGTTCATACTCATAAAGAAATCCTCCTTCTGTGGATAAATTGTGTGGATGAGTTGTGGATAAACAAAAGGTAAAAAAAGGGGACGGGGATTTTCTAGAAAAGCCCCGTCCCCTTTTTTAGAATCTAAAATCGCGGCGGTTATCTTCGCGGATAAGTTTTAAATTCTCCAGTACCGTCTTGCGTACCTGCTCATTCGGAACATTCAGCACTTCCTTATCGATCAGCTTGTCACCGATCGCTTTCGTTGCCGGTGAAGCGTAGTCCATTAAGTACTCTTCCAGTGTCATAAGTGCATTCGGGTGGCAGCAGTTCTGGATCTGTCCACTCTTACACAGAGACATGAAGCGGTCGCCGGTTCTTCCGGCACGGTAACAGGCAGTGCAGAAACTTGGGATATAATCCATCTGCATCAGCCACTGTACGACTTCGTCCAGCGTACGGTTGTCAACGACATCAAACTGTTCGGATTTTGCATCTTCCGGTTCCGGTTCACAATATCCACCAACGCTGGTCTTGGAACCACCACTGATCTGGGAAATACCAAGGTGAAGAACACGTTCACGGGTGTTCATTCCTTCACGTGTGGAAATGATCATGCCTGTGTACGGAACCGAGATGCGGATACATGCAACAATTTTTGCAAATGTATCATCATCGATTCCATTTGTAAATGAGCTGGAATCAATATCATCTGCATCACGCAGTCGCGGCACGCTGATCGTGTGCGGACCAACGCCGAATGCAGCTTCCAGATGTTCTGCATGCATCAGAAGTCCAGCAAATTCATAGCGGTATTTGTCCAGTCCGAAGAGCACACCGATACCAACATCATCTACACCGCCTTCCATGGCACGATCCATAGCTTCTGTATGATAGTTGTAATCGTGTTTCGGTCCTGTCGGATGTAACTGCAGATAACTTTCTTTGTGATAAGTCTCCTGGAAAAGAATGTAAGTACCGATTCCGGCTTCTTTTAACAGACGGTAGTTATCGACTGTCGTTGCGGCAATATTAATATTGACACGGCGGATTGCACCGTTTTTATGCTTGATATCGTAAATCGTTTTGATGGATTCCAGATAATAATCCATTGTATTGTGCACAGGATCTTCACCCGCTTCCAGTGCCAAACGTTTGTGCCCCATATCCTGCAGTGCGATAACTTCTCTGCGGATCTCTTCCTGTGTTAACTGCTTTCTGGCAATGTGTTTGTTTTTCATATGGTACGGACAGTAAGTACAGCCGTTGATACAGTAGTTGGATAAATATAACGGTGCAAAAAGTACAATACGGTTTCCGTAAAAATCTTTTTTGATCTGTTCGGCGAGCCGGAAGATTTTCTCATTCAGCTCGTCATCCTGACAGGCTAACAGAACAGAAGCTTCTTTGTGAGATAAGCCCTTTCTTAAAGAAGCTTTTTTGATCAATGATTCGATCAGTTCTTTGTTGTTTTTGTTTTCATCTGCATAAGCAAGTGTTTCTAAGATTTCCTCGTGGTTGATAAAATCATCCGCGCATTTTGAATTTACATCATACATGATATGTTCCTCCATAAAATAAGTTGTTAAATGTTCAACGAGTCACCTCTCGAAGTGACAATATTGTAACCGATAGATTTCATGCGACGTTCCAGACAGAAACGACATTCCGCGGCTTCATCTCCGGTACAGATTTTGTTATCGTACAGGGAATAATCCTTGCGGACACTCACCGGCGACAGATTTGGCATTACGACATTGGCGCCTGCCTGGATCCCCAGTTCCCGTCCCTTCGGATGGATCGTGCCAAGCGCTGTTGTGGCAGGAAGCAGCACTTTCGGGAGCATCAGTCTCAAAAGTCCCAGCATAAAAAGTGTCAGTTCCAGCGTTCCGGCTTTTTCATCGGCAAATGGCGTATCGTGGTGTGGAATAAATGGTCCGATGCCGATCATATGTGGATTCAGCTTCTTAATAAATAGAAGATCCTCAGCCAGATGTTCCGCTGTCTGATACGGCGAACCGACCATAAAACCGGTTCCCACCTGATAACCAATGTCTTTTAAATCCCACAGACATTGCTGACGGTTCGCGGCACTTAGCGAAGCAGGATGCAGCTTCGCATAATGAGCAGCATTTGCAGTCTCGTGACGGAGCAGGTAGCGGTCAGCACCTGCGTCATAATAAGCCTGATAGCTTTCACGGGATTTTTCACCGATGGAAAGCGTCAGTGCGCAGTCAGGGTATAATTCCTTGATCTGTGAAATGATGTGTACCAGCTTCTCATCTGTGTAAAATCCATCCTCACCGCCCTGCAGGACAAAGGTGCGGAAACCAAGCTCATAACCGGTCTCGCAGCAGGAGAGAATGTCCTCTTCGCTTAAACGGTACCGTTTTGCGTTAGAATTACTCTTTCGTATACCGCAGTAAAGGCAGTCGTTTTTGCAATAATTGGTAAATTCGATCAGTCCCCGGACGTATACATCGTGATCGTAATAGTGGTGCCGTTCTTCGCGTGCAAGTGCGAAGAGATATTCGGCAAGTTCGGCATTTCGCCCCTCAATCAGCTCTACCCATTCCTCTTTCGTAAGCGCCTGTTCTTTTTTCAGTTTGTCGATCAGCATTTTCAAATGTTCCATAATTTTACACTAAAAAACCTGACGCACATGGCGTCAGGCAGAGTTAGCTTAAAAAGGGGTTACAAGACTCCTTTCTTTAAACGGCATTGAAAATGCACTTACGTTCTGAACGCCTTTTTGCGCAGGGTTACTCCTTTGCAATTAGTACGAATGTATTGTGATTATACCATGAACATAAAACTTTCACAATGAAAATATAGTCACTTTCCACAAAATCTGTTATAATACCAGTCAGCATAAGTAGGAGAAAAGAAATGTTTGGATATGTAACGGCTCACGAACCAGAGCTGAAAGTAAAAGAATTTCATAAATATAAAGGGTATTACTGCGGACTCTGTCAACAATTGAAGAAAAATTATGGGCATCTCGGACAGCTTACGCTGACCTACGATATGACATTTTTGATCATTATACTGACTTCTTTGTATGAGAAAGAGCCGGATGTAACCAGAGGCAGATGCAAGGTTCATCCATTTAAAAAGCAATTATTTTTAAATAATGAATTTACTGAATATGCAGCAGATATGAATCTGATCCTGGCATATTATCACCTGGTTGATGACTGGGAGGACGAGCACAAAGCTTCTGCGTTGATCGGAAGCAAGGCATTAAAACGCCGTGTGCAAAAAGCAATTCAAAAATATCCAAGGCAGTGCCGGGTGATCAGAGAAGAATTGCAGAACTTAAACATTTATGAGAAGAACGGATCGACAATGATTGATGAGCCGGCCGGATGTTTTGGCAGGCTTATGGCAGAAATCTTTATCTATAGAGAAGATCACTGGGCAGAAAAATTAAAATGCATGGGATTTTACCTTGGTAAATATATTTATATTATGGATGCTTATGACGATCTGGATAATGATTTGAAAGAAGGCAGCTATAATCCACTGAAAAATATCTGCAGGGAGCCGGATTATGAAGAACGCTGCCGGAATATGCTTTGCATGATGCTCGGTGAAGCAAGTGTGGCATTTGAACAGCTCCCGCTGCTCGTAGACATAGACATTTTACGAAATATATTATATGATGGAGTGTGGAAGCGTTACAGAAAGCTTCAGAAGCAAAAAGAAAAGAAGACAACAGAAGACCAACAAGACAGGAAAGAATAAGAGGTTAGAAAATGAACAAAAATCCATATGACGTACTCGGTGTATCACCGGAAGCCACGGATGACGAAATAAAAAAAGCATACAGAGAACTTTCAAGAAAGTACCATCCGGATGCGAATGTAGACAATCCGCTCAAGGATCTTGCAGAAGAGAAATTCAAAGAAGTGCAGGAAGCGTATGACACGATTGTAAAAGAACGTGAAAATGGTGGCGGTTATCATTACGGATATGAGAATGCCGGAAGTTATACTACAGGAAGCGGTAGTTATGGAAATAGTGGCTATGGCGGTGCGGGCGGTACGACTAGTGTAGAGCGTCAGGCAGTTTATAATTTTATCAATAATCGTCGTTATCAGGAGGCACTGAACCTGCTGAACCGTATGGAAGATCGAAATGCAGAATGGTATTATTTGAGTGCGGCAGCGAATGCGGGTATGGGAAACAATGTCCTTGCGCAGGAGCATGCAGCAAAAGCAGTAAATATGGAACCAAATAATTTACAGTATCGTCAGCTTATGAACCAGTTAAGCTATGCCGGCAGACAGTATCAGTCAAATCCGTACGGTGGCGGTTATGGCTCTGCGGGGACTTGCAGTACCGGAAATTTTTGCTGTGATCTCTGGCTTGCGGATACTATGTGTGAATGTATGGGAGGCGATCTTTGCACATGCATGTAAGAACGCGAAAACTGGCATTTGCAGGCCTGATGCTTGCAGTGACCATTGTGTGCCTGTATCTGGGCAATATCATAGAAAGCAATACGCTGTTCCTTCTTGCCGGGGCATCGTATTTTGTTGGAATTGTATATCGGGAGGCAGGAGCGAAGATGAGTTTGGCATTTTATGTGGGCGCACTCATTCTTGGCTTTTTTGTGACACCGAATAAATTTTACATCCTTACTTACGCGGCAATGGGATTGTATATTTTATTTAACGAGTGGGCATATTTCAAAATCCGCAAAAAAGAAAATATACGCAGACAGTCAGTGGCTTTCTGGCTTGTCAAGTATCTGGTATTTAATGTTATGTATCTTCCGGGTATCTGGTTTTTTCAGAAATTATTATTTGCAAGAACGCTTCCGGTATGGATGTTTGCGGGTGTTGTGGCAGCAGGACAGATTGCGTTTTTCCTGTATGACAGAGCTTATGAATATGTACAGGGCAGCTTGTGGAATAAGATAAGAAATCGGTGGTAATAAAGCCGGGCTTTAGCAGAAAAAAGATAAGACCCCGTGGTAAATGTACGAAAGGGGAAGCAATCATGGCAGCAAAAAAAGAAACGGAATACATTACACATGCGTTTGAACCGGTATTTGACAGCCATTCAAAAATATTAATGCTTGGGACGATGCCGTCTCCAAAATCGCGGGAAAATGGATTTTATTACGGACATCCGCGCAATCGATTCTGGAAAGTCATTGCGGATGTATGTAAAGAGCCGATACCGGAGACGATCGAAGAGAAGAAAGCACTTGCGTTGAAGCACGGAATTGCCATATGGGATGTGCTGGCAGGATGCGAGATCCACGGCGCGGATGATGCCTCTATAAAAAATCCGACACCAAACGATATGCACCGGATACTGGATTATGCACCAATCGAACAGATTTATGCAACCGGAACAAAGGCAGCGCAGTTATACAGACGCTACTGTGAAGCGCAGACAGGAATGGAAATCATACAGCTTCCGTCCACCAGCCCGGCAAACTGCAGGACGAGCTATGAACAGCTGTATGAAGCATACGCCGGGATACGACTATATTTACGGAGTGATATTCATGACAAAAGAAGAAAAAGTCAGCCGTTTAATTCAATATTTAAAAAATGAAAACAGAAGCTACGATACCCTTGCAGAACCGGTGGATTCTGTGGGAAAACGCAGACTTTTAAGAAGTCTGATGAATGTCCGTTTTCCGGGACCGGCTTTAAATGGTTATATGGAATTACAGGATGAACTGCTTACAGAAGAAGCACAGGAAAAAGGCCTTGTAAAGGTCGAAGAACTGCCGACGGCGGCAGAAGAATTCGGAATCGGGCAGGTGCGTAATGCAGATCGGATGAGCCTGTGGCGCGGTGATATTACGAGACTTCAGGCAGATGCAATCGTTAATGCAGCAAACAGTCAGCTTCTCGGATGTTTTGTTCCATGTCATGGTTGCATAGATAATGCGATCCATTCGGCAGCAGGAATCCAGCTCCGTAATGCCTGTGCAGAGCTGATGGAAGAACAGGGACACGAAGAGCCGACCGGCAAAGCAAAGATCACACCGGGCTATAATCTCCCGGCGGCGCATGTCATCCATACAGTCGGACCGATCGTCGGACTCAAGGTAACAGAAAAACAAAAAGAAGAATTAAAATCCTGCTATGTAAGCTGTCTGAAACTGGCAGAAAAAGAAGGACTGAAAAATATTGTATTTTGCTGTATATCAACCGGAGAATTCCATTTTCCGAATAAACTGGCAGCAGAGATCGCAGTCGATACAGCAGACCGTTTCCTGACCGGTTCGAAGCTGGAGCGTGTTGTATTTAACGTATTCAAAGAAGAAGATTACAATATTTACAAAAAACTGTTCAAGAAGGCATTATTATAACATATAAAAGCTGCCTTTAAAGGGCTTATAATAGTTTATAAAAAGCCAGAATGAGAAGCTTTGAAAAAATCAAAAAGAAAATTTGAAAAATAAATTTGAAAAAATATCAAAAAAGTATTGACATATGAAAGCATATGCAATATAATAAATTTTGCTGTGAGACAGTAGCACAGTTACAAAACAGCAAATGTGGGCGTAGCTCAGCTGGATAGAGCGTTTGGCTACGGACCAAAAGGTCGGGGGTTCGAATCCTCTCGCCCACGTTTAAAAGCACTTCAGAGAGAAGTGCTTTTTTTATATAATAGGAAATTGCATTTCCTATTATATAAAAAGCCTCTGGCAGGATGCGCACTGCGGCGTACAATGATGATGTCGCAAGCGGTCTACGTTCCACTTCGGTCGTTGCTAAACGAGCGTCACAGGCGCTCAGCAACGCCGCAGGCGCTAGAATGTGCCAAGGCACATTCTTTGTTCTATTTCATCAGAAACATCACAGGTGGATTCTTCGCCGGTATTTCCTAAGAGTAATAAATGAACAGATACAATGGAAACGCACATTGATAATTGTATAAAGGCTTTGTGCTATGGTATAATATCACCATAGCATATATTTAAAGTACATACATCTAAGGTTCAAAGTCTTTATGGAATTAGAACTGGTATTGTAGTTGTATTAATATTGGAGAATTCTGTTAACAGCAGGAGCGGAAAATAACGAGAGGCAGAGAAGATGAGTAACGGAAAGAAATATGTCATGGCACTGGATGCGGGGACAACAAGTAACCGGTGCATTTTATTTAATGAAAAGGGCGAGATCAAGAGTCTTGCACAGAAGGAATTTACACAGTATTTTCCAAAACCGGGCTGGGTGGAGCACGATGCGAACGAGATATGGTCCACACAGCTTGGAGTTGCGGTAGAGGCAATGAGCAAGATCGGTGCCGAAGCGGAAGATATTGCAGCAATTGGAATTACGAATCAGAGAGAGACGGTTGTCGTATGGGACCGGACAACCGGAGAACCGATCTGTCCGGCAATCGTATGGCAGTGCCGAAGAACTGCTGAATATTGTGACGGATTGAAAGAACAGGGGCTGACAGATAAGATCAGAGAGAAGACAGGACTGATCATTGATGCCTATTTTTCCGGAACGAAGATTCGCTGGATCTTAGAAAATATAGAAGGAGCAAGAGAAAAAGCGGAGAATGGGGAATTGCTGTTTGGTACGATCGAGACATGGCTGATCTGGAAACTGACAAAAGGAAAAGTCCATGTAACCGATTATTCCAACGCATCCCGGACGATGTTATTTAACATCAATACATTGTCGTGGGATGAGGAAATATTACAAATACTTGATATCCCGGCATCTATGCTTCCGGAAGTGAAGCCTTCAAGCTGTGTTTACGGTTATGCGGATTCACAGTTCCTTGGTGGGAAGATCCCGATCGCAGGAGCGGCAGGTGACCAGCAGTCAGCACTTTTTGGACAGACTTGCTATCAGCCGGGAGAAGCGAAGAATACATATGGAACCGGATGTTTCCTTCTGATGAATACAGGAGAGAAACCCGTATTTTCCCAGAATGGGCTTGTTACAACAATTGCATGGGGACTGGATGGCAAAGTGAATTACGCATTAGAGGGTTCTATTTTTATCGGTGGTGCGGCAATCCAGTGGTTACGCGATGAGATGCGTCTTATTGATGCGTCCGAAGATTCCGAATATATGGCACAGAAAGTTCCGGACACAGGCGGATGTTATGTTGTACCGGCATTTACCGGACTTGGAGCGCCGCACTGGGATCAATATGCAAGAGGAACGATCGTAGGACTGACACGTGGTGTGAACAAATATCATGTGATCCGTGCCACACTGGAATCTATAGCATATCAGGTCAATGACGTATTAAAAGCGATGGAGGCAGATTCTGGTATTCATCTAAGCAAATTAAAAGTAGACGGCGGCGCAAGTGCTAATAATTTCCTTATGCAGGCAGAGGCGGATCTGACAGGAGCACCGGTAGAACGGCCGGAATGTGTGGAGACAACTGCAATGGGAGCAGCATATCTGGCAGGAATTGCGGTCGGATACTGGAAAGACAAAGAAGATGTCCGGAAAAACCGGGCAGTGGATCATACATTTACACCGGCGATTACAGAAGAAGAACGGAAGAAGAGATTAAAAGGCTGGAATAAAGCAGTCCACTACGCTTTTGACTGGGCGAGAGATGAGGAGTAGAACGAAAAGATATGGAGAAAAAAGTAGAAGTATTTCATTTTAATTGTGAGGTTTGTAAAAATCATTGCAGTCTGACTGTAGAGGCCGAGGGCGGACAGGTATTTAATGTAACGGGGAACGGTTGTCTGCGCGGATTAGCCTATGCACAGTCTCATCTGCCTGAAGGAAAGGAGAGATAAATTATGAAAGGAAATGTAATTGTAGGACAGTCGGGAGGACCGACAGCGGCAATCAACTCAAGTCTGGCGGGTGTTTACCGCACGGCAAAAGATCGTGGAGCAAAGAAAGTGTATGGAATGCTGCACGGAATTCAGGGATTAATGCAGGAAAAATACATTGATCTGTCGGATCATATCAAGACAGAGCTTGATGCGGAACTGTTAAAACGTACACCGGCAGCGTTTTTAGGATCCTGCCGCTATAAACTGCCTGCAATCCACGAAGATCAGAGCGTCTATGAGAAGATTTTTGCAATCCTGGATAAGCTTGACATAGAAGCATTTATCTATATCGGTGGAAATGATTCCATGGATACGATCAAAAAATTATCTGATTATGCGATCATTACCGGACATCCGACACGTTTCGTAGGCTGCCCGAAGACTATCGATAATGACTTGGCGCTGACGGATCATACACCGGGATTTGGAAGTGCGGCAAAATATATCGGAACGTCTATGAAAGAGATCATCCGTGACAGTTTCTGCCTGGAATACAGCAAAGGGCTGGTATCCATTGTAGAGATCATGGGAAGAAACGCAGGCTGGCTTACCGGTGCTTGTGCACTTGCGGCAGGCGAAGACTGTGAAGGACCGGATATGATCTATCTGCCGGAGCTGCCGTTTGACATTGCTGAATTTGGCAGACGTGTGCGTGAACTGCTCGAGAAGAAGCCATCCGTAGTTGTTGCTGTATCGGAAGGAATACGAACAGCAGATGGCAAATATGTATGTGAACTTGGAAACAGCGTTGATTTTGTTGATGCATTCGGTCACAAACAGTTATCCGGTACAGCTTCTTATCTTGCAAGCTATATTGCGGGTGAGATCGGATGCAAGACACGTGCCATTGAGTTAAGCACTTTGCAGAGATCTGCGTCCCACTGTTCATCCAGAGTAGATATTCTGGAAGCTTATCAGGTAGGCGGTGCAGCAGTGAAAGCAGCAGATGAAGGAGATTCCGGTAAAATGGTTGTTCTACAGCGACTTTCCGATGATCCTTATCAGTGTGGAACCGAAGTCAAAGATGTTCACAAGATTGCCAATGACGAGAAATTAGTTCCGAGAGAGTGGGTTACTGAAGACGGAACATATGTCACCGGCGAATTTATTTCTTATGTAAGACCGTTGATCCAGGGAGATGTGTCACCGGTCATGGTAGATGGTATTCCACGTCATTTGTATACACCAAAAGAACTGAGTCAACGCTAGGCATAGATGTATTCTATAAGTAATTGAATATATAAAAATAACTTATTTTATTAAATTGTATGAAAATGCTATAATACAACTAGAATGTGATTGACAATAGCACCTTCTCCAGATGTCTTCCCCGGCATTTGTGAGAAGGCGCTTTTCGTTACTATAGCATCCGGAGGAAGCTGTCGGTAGATTTATGGTTGCAAAAGAAAAAATGCTTGCATTTTAGAAATAAATCCAGTATGATAAGAATCACTCAATAAGTCTTAGAGAGTCAAAGGAAATTCTAAATAATAATTTAGTCAGATCAAAAGAATCAATCAGATCAAAAGAAACAATCAGATTAAAATCCAATACAAAACTCAACATAAAATTTCATAAAAAGGAGAACAACATGGCATATGAACAAGGATACGATGTACTCCGTCTGATCGAACACAGCGAGAGTTGTTATGTCAGTTCGGAGTATGTAAGAGGAAGAACGCTCATCCGTTATATACGGGAAGAAAAAGAGATAGAGAAAGAACAGTTATTTGCATGGATGCGTAAGATGGCAGGAACGCTTGCGTGTGTGCACAAGTGCAGGGGGGCACCTTGTTATCAGTATGTGAATCCATACAGCATGATCATAGCAGAAGATGAGGAATTGTATTTCCTTGATCTGAAGGCGGCATCCAACCAGGAGATGCTGATCCGTATGCAGAAGCGGACTATAAGAGAGCATTTCCTGCCGGAGGAAGAAGCCTACTATCAGCGTGCGAGTGTTACATTAGACTTGTACGGACTGGCACGCACGTATCAATATTTACTGGCAGAGACAGAAGTTTTGCCAGATCTTAACAAAAAGGAAATTCTGAAACTGGAAAAGATTATTTCCAGATGTCTGAACCGGCAGTCAAAGAAAGCCTGTCAGTCTGCGCAGGAAATTAAGCGCATGATTCCATCATACAAAAACGAAGAAGAAAAAGAACGATCAAAAGGAAAATATTTTCGTAAATGGCTCTATATAGCTGCAGCAGTAGTTGTAATCATACTTGGGCGAAGTATCTTTGCCGGAAATTCCCATTCTACAAATTCATATTCAGAAAAATCCCATGCTATAAATTCCGGGAACGATGTAAAAGCAGCAGAAACCAAAACAGGGATAGATGAAAAAGAGGCTGCTGCATATACAGCCGGTAAAAAAGAAACCGCAGAACAGATGCAGACTACAGAAATGGAGCTTGGCAGCCTGTATTTTTTGAAACTGGAAGATTATGAGAAGAGCAGACAGCATTTCGAGGCGGCGTGTGCCGGAACAAAGAAGACAGATAAAGAGAGTGGGATCGCCGCAGGGATGGCAGCTGTGTCTGCCTGCCTTGCAGAGAAGACACTTCCGGAGGAAGAACTAAAACAGGCTCTTGAACAGACGGCACTTCTGCTGGAAGAGAAAGAAGATGCCATTTACTACCGGTGTGTACTCAAAGGATATACCTGTCTGGATGCGAAAGAACAGCGGGAAGAATTATTGAGGCTTGGGATACAGTATCGGGCACTAGGGGAGAAAGAAGGGCAGGAAGAGGTCACGCAGTGGATGGCAATGGCATATGAACAGAATGGAAAAAAGAGTGACGCTGCAAAAATGTATGAAGAACTGCTTGCAGTGGAAGGGAAAAGGGCAGAGAGAGAAGAATTGTACCGCAAAGTGACAGAGCTTTTTCTGGCAGATAAGAAGAATGATGATGCTATGCGCAGAATCCGGGAAGGAGTGACAGAGTATCCGGATTCCGTGGAATTACAGGTATTAAAATTGCGCGTGACATGCAAAGAGAAAGAAAAAAACCGTAGAGCATGCAGGAAGGCATTAGAAAGAGCTGTGAAAAATCGAACGGACATACAGAAAAATGAAGATTTCCGGAAACTTTTACAGGAACAGGGATTTCAGATGAAAGGAGAAAAAGTATGCGAAAAAGAATAAAAACAATCGGATGTCTGATACTTGTACTCACGATGATCTATGCACAACAGGCAATGCTGTCTTATGCAGGAGACAAGGCTGTAGGAAAAATCACGATCAGAAGAGAAGGAGAGGCAATAGGTTCAGAATCGGAGCCGTCGCCAGAGCCGTCGCCAGAACCAACGCCGGAACCAGAGCCGTCGCCGGAACCAGAGCCGTCGCCGGAACCAGAGCCGACACCACCGGAGCCGATTATCAAATTTGAAAAAGAATGTTCAGAGCCGGATGGTGAAAATGGTTATTATGTGACTATTCCGAAAGTGACTCTTCATCATGTCAGTAAACGGGGGGAGACAGTCTTCCGGCTGACACAGGGGGACAAAGTACTGGGAAAAGGAAAACTCACGGAAGAAAATAAGAAATATACCATTCCGAAAGACTGGTTCCGGCAGGGAGAACAGGAACTGGACGTGTGGATGGAAGATGAAAGCGGTGAAAAACAAGAGGATTTCCAGTGGCAGAAAACATTCAGAATCGATCTGTCTGCTCCGGAACTTCAAGTATCGGCAGATGGAGGATTTGAAAGCTGGCACAGGAATGAAACGACAGTACATGTAAATGCAAAAGACGAATACAGCGGCATAAAAAACATATCATGCTATGTAAATGGAGAGAAGCAGGCAGAGATAGGAAAGGCAGGTGGAAATTTTGTGATCCGGCAGTCTTCAAGAAATGGCAAACCGGTGCGGGTTCTTTTTGAGACGCGAGATCATGCCGGTAATCAGAACAGACAGGAAAGAAATCTTTATATTGATAATCAGTCCCCAAAAGCTGAAATCAGAGGCGTGACGCCATATATGATCACAAGCAGACCGTTGACTGCTGTGTACAGGGTGCAGGAAGAGAATGTGTTGGATGAATTTCATGCAGAAGTAAAATATGAAAATACAAAGGGCAGGAAACAGTCACAGGAATTACTGGTGTGGGAAGATCATGGAGAGATGAAGAGAAGTGTTCACAGACTGCGTGAAGATGGAATTTACCGGCTGCATATTTACGCAAAAGACGCTGCAGGATACGAAGTAAAGCAGACAGCTCAGGTGATTGTAGATCAGGAGAATCCGGTGATCCGGTATGTGGATACGCTGGATCAGGCAAAACTAAAAAGCTTTGAATGGAATTACAGAAAAGAAGAACTCATACAGGATTTTACCGGTTACGATTATGAAGTAAGGCTGGATGGAAGATTATATTCGATGGGAGAACGAGTGACAAGAGAAGGACAGCACATACTGGAAGTACATGCGACAGACCGTGCCGGGAATACCTCACACGCAAAAGCAGTATTTACAATTGATCATACAGCACCGGAGATTGTGTTTGAAGGCGTAAAGGAAGGAGAAAAGTATGAAGGACATCTTACATTTAAAATTGGAGTTAAAGATGCAGAAGATATACTCCGAAAGGTGCAGATTAATGGAAAAGAACAACAGCATGTTCAAGGGAAAGCAAGGACCGGATTTTCGATTAAGAAAGCAGGTGATTATGAGGTGATAGCAGAGGCAAAAGATCAGACCGGAAATGTGGCAGTGAAAACGATTCATTTTACAGTACAAAAGAAAAAATCTGTGTTGGAGAAGCTGGTTGAGCCATTGATCCGTCCATTTATAAAAGATGATAATGACGATATCAGTTCCAGGCAGATAAAGAAAGAGCAGAAGAAAAAAGAAAGAGAGCAAGCAAAAACACTGCTCCTTCGAAAAGTCGCAGGAACAGTGCTTGGTATTCTGCTTATTGGTGGAGTAATCTACTCAACCAGTTTTTTGAAGCTGTCTAAAGACTGACCTCTTAACATACGGATACGAGGAAGTACAAGTGGATCATCTCCGACTTTGGCACGACCGTATTCGGTTGTAACCGCACATTTGAAACCGGCATCTTTTACAGCCTGGATACAACTGTCATTGTAATCACCGTACGGATAGGCAAAAGCATCGGAATTGCCACCGATGCGGATCGATTTCTGAAGATCAGCAACGGCATCATTGTGGTTCATGACAGGGAAGATTCCGCCGTGTCCGATATTACCGCCACCCCGGTGCATGTTGTAAGAATGGGACTGGAATGTCATATATTCGCTGGCATATTTCTTCACCTTCTTCTTGCCTTCCAGATTACCGATCAGGAAAGAAGTTACCGGGACCTTATATTTGTTGAAAAGCGGTACACCCAGATTTAAGAAACTGTACGCACCATCATCAAAAGTGAGTACAACGCTCTTCTTTGGAAGAAGCAGTTCGCCTTTGACATATTTTCGGACTTCTTCCCAGGTAGGAAAGTAGTAGTTATTTTCTGTCAGGTATTTCAGTTCTGCTTCGAGATCATGAACTTCGATGAAGTTGTTGTTCAACTGCTCTTTCGGTGGATTATTCTTATCATAAACGTAGTGATACATGCAGATCGACAGACCGTTTGTCTTATGATCCTGTTCGGTCGCTGTATTTTCGGCAGTCTGCACATCCTTATTAAGACGTGAGTTTTTCGCTTCTTCTGCTTTCTTTTTAGCAGCTTCCTGCGCTTTCGCTTTTTGTTCTGCAGCCTTAGCCTTTTCTTCCTCTGCTTTTTTCTCTTTGGCTTGCTTTGTGGCTGTAATTTGAGCACGTTCCTGTTTCTGTACTTTCTGTTTATAGAAGATAACAGCACCAAGAACTGCAAGCAGGATCAGAAGAATGACAGTCAGCACACAACGCAGACGCTTCTGGCGGCGCACCTGTGTAGAGACAGCTGATCTGCTATTATGGTGCCTGTGCCCTGAGCTGCTGAGTGAATAATTTTGATTGCGTTGTTTATGGGTGCTTTGCGTTTTATTGCTTTGAATTTTATTTCTCTGGTGTTTGTGTTTCATAAATTTGTCCCCTCTGTCTCCCTGTTTAACCGGAAAAACTCAGCCTGGGAGTGTGTCCACATTATACAATGCAGATATCAATTTTGCAAATGGAGGAAACACTTACCGCAGGAACATATGGATCAGCTTGTCGTGAATCTTGCGGTAAGGCTGGTAGCGCATTGGAAGATCCAACCAGGTTTTCTTATCAACAATACTCTTGTAATGCGAAAAAGTGCGGAATCCATCCAATCCATGATAGGAACCCATGCCGCTCTCACCGAAGCCGCCAAATCCCATATTACTTGTGGCAAGGTGGATGATCGTGTCGTTGATACAGCCGCCGCCGAAACCGCAGTGGGAAGTCACTTTTTTTGCGATGGCTTTATCAGATGTAAACAGATAAAGAGCCAGCGGGTGAGGCATGGAATTTATTTTTTCGATAGCCATATCAAGGTTATCGTAAGTCAGGATCGGCAGTACCGGTCCGAAGATTTCTTCTGACATGACTGCATCATCGAAAGTAACATTATCCATAAGTGTTGGTGCAATCTTTAAACGACTGCGGTCGCTCTGCCCGCCATATACGACTTTATTCTGTTCAATCAGCCCAAGAATACGGTCAAAATGTTTCTCATTAATAATCTTTCCATAATTTTTATTGGAAAGAGGATCTGATTTGTATTGTTTTTGCATTTGTTTTTTGATCTCGTGGATCAAGTCGATCTTGATGGAGCGGTCACAGTAAATATAATCCGGAGCAACACAGGTCTGTCCGCAATTTAAGAACTTTCCGAAGACAATTCGCTTTGCAGCAAGTTTCAGGTTTGCACTTTTTTCAACAATACATGGACTTTTGCCGCCGAGCTCCAGTGTGACCGGAGTCAGGTTCGCAGATGCCTGGCGCATAACTTCTTTGCCGACAGCCTGACTTCCGGTGAAGAAAATATAGTCAAAATGTTCGCCAAGAAGACAGGTGTTTTCCGCACGGCCACCGGTTACGACAGTCACAAACTGCGGATCAAAGCAGTCAGCAACCATTTTTTTAATGAGTTCGCTTGTATGCGGTGAGTAAGCACTTGGTTTTAAAACGGCAGTATTACCAGCTGCAATAGCGTCTATCAGAGGCTCGATAGTGAGCATGAATGGGTAGTTCCATGGGCTCATGATGAGAGTCACACCGTAAGGGGATGGCTTCTTGTAGCTTCTGGAATGGAACTGTGCGAGTGGAGTCAGGACACGCTTTTCTTTCGCGTAAGAGCGTGTGTGTTTCAACATGTGTGTAAGCTCGCTTAAAACCATACCGGTTTCGCACATATAACTTTCAAAAGAACTTTTCCCAAGATCAAGTGCGATCGCTTTTGCAATCTCAGATTCGTGAGACTGCACATAAGCTTTTAATTTCTTCAGTGCGTTGATGCGAAAATCAATATCTAAAGTTGCGCCGGTGTAAAAATACTCCCGCTGCGCAGTAACAATTTCATGAATCTGTGTTTCAGTCATAATTTCAGTCCTCCTCTGGCATGAGCATATAATAGAATTTTTCCAGTTCTTTTGCATTCATCAGGACCGGAACGGGATAGAGCGGATTCGCCTCTTTGTCCGCATAGTGGGCAAGTTTTGGAATATCTGTTTCCTGAATTTCGGCAACTGTATTGCCGATTCCAAAAGTCCGTTTCATTTCTTTGATCGCATCAATAAATGCAGCAGCAGCCTGCGGGGCAGGAGTCTCTTTTGTTGCAATACCGGCTGCAATGGCAAGTTTTTTCAGTTTTTTGTGAATGGATTCTCCGTATTCTTCCAGAACATGAGGAAGCAGGATCGCATTGGCAAGTCCATGCGGCACATTATACTGACCACCCAGCGAGTGAGCGACTGCATGAACGTAACCGACGTAGGATTTGGTAAATGCACAGCCGGCATAGTAAGAGGCGTGAAGCATATTTCTTCTTGCATTTACATTCTTACCATCGTGGTAAGCTGTATCCAGATTTTCAAAAATAAGCTGTACAGCCATAAGCGCATCTTTCCGTGTTGCGTAAGTAGTTGAGTTCCCGATAAATGCTTCAACCGCGTGTGTCAGCGCATCCATACCGGTTGTTGCAGTGATAAATGGCGGAAGACTCAAGGTGACTTTCGGATCAAGAACCGCATAGCGAGGAATCAGAGGAAAATCGTTGATCGCATATTTGTAACGAGTCTGCGCATCTACAATGACAGCGGCAAGCGTTGTCTCACTTCCGGTTCCGGCTGTTGTTGGAACAGCAATCAAGAGTGGGAGTTTCTTATGTACTTTCAGGATTCCTTTCATCTTCGCAAGTGACTGCTTCGGCTTTGCAATGCGGGCACCGACAGCTTTGGCGCAGTCCATACTGGAGCCACCGCCAAATCCGATCAGGGCATCACAGTTATTCTTTTTGTAGAGAGCCAGTGCTTCCTGTACGTTGGTTGTTGTTGGATTGGCAACTGTTTTGTCGTAGATTGTGTATGGAATATCTGCCGCTGTTAAGGCATTTTCCAATCTTTTCGTCAATCCGAGAGAGCGGATCCCGGCATCCGTAATAATGAGGACGCGGGAAGAGCCATTTGCCCGGATGATCTCCGGAAGTTTCTTCACACTTGGGACAATCTCCGGCGTGCGGTACGGGAGAAAGGGAAGTGCAATCTTAAATACCGTCTGAAATGTACGGCAGTAAATTTTTCTTAAAGTATGCATGAGTGTATCCTTTCTTAAAAAATAGTATTCCAGCTGCAGTTTGCTTTCTGGAAAACTTTTGATTAATAAAAATGATTCTTATTTACAGAGTTCCTGACTTAAATGCTCCAGGTTATCAGCTATGGTAAATAATGTCTTATAAAAAATCTTCCGCTGCGGTTCGGCAATATCTTTGCTTGCTTCTTCTAACGCATGGGAAATAAAGGAGCGCATTTCTCTGGCACATGCCATTCCGGCATCTGTCAGATGGGCACGGGAACGGTATCGGTGCGTTGCTCCGGTCGCTTCATAAGCAATGAAGTTCCGGTTCTCCAGATCATTTAAGATGCGGGAAATACCGGCTTTATCCTCTTTGCATAGTTCACATAATCCGGCAGCAGTTAAGCCGTCCGGATGATCAGACAGATAGTAAAGACACATGACATGGGTACTCTTAAGTCCCTGTGACTGCATATAGATCTTCTTGATTTTCTGAATACTCTTATGAATCTGCGCAACATTTGTTGTTAATTTTTCAAAACGATCATCCATAAAAACACCTCAATGTTGATTAATCAACATTGAATATAACACGAATAGAAAGGAAGGTAAAGAGATGTGTGAAAAAAAGACCAATCAATCAGAACAAAATGCAAAAGCAGGAAAGCCGCCTGCAGTCTCGAGGGATTGTGCAGACGGCTTCCTTCCTATTAAAGGAACGATCACCAGCCTTGTCATGATCGCATCCAGCCTCTGTAACTACACGATCTTAAGTGCCGCTGCGAAAATGAGTGCGACAGCCGTTATTTTAATGAATGTTGTAATCACTGTGATCGGTGTGGTTTTGGCTTTGTTTGTCAATCTGAGATATGGTAAACTATTAGCACGTACTGAAAAATAAAACAGGTAATGTGTACACGAAAGAAGCAGCAGTTATCGGAAAACAGGAGGAACAAAAAATGAATCCAGTAAAAGTAAGAAATATAACCATTGGCGAAGGAACACCAAAGATCTGTGTTCCGATTGTCGGAGTAACAAAAGAAGAGATTCTGGAAGCAGGAAAAAATATCTGCACAATCGGAGCAGACGTCATCGAGTGGCGTGTAGACTGGTATGAAAATGTCTTCGATTTCGACCAGGTAGAAGAGACTGCAAAAGAATTGAGAAATGTAATCGGAGAGACTGCACTGTTATTTACCTTCCGTACCGCAAAAGAAGGTGGAGAAAAAGCAATTGAGACAGATGTTTACGTGGCATTAAATGAAAGAGCAGTAAAGAGCGGACAGGTAGATCTTGTAGATGTAGAAGCATTTACCGGAGAGACGGCTGTAAAACAGATCATTGAAACTGCGCATGCCACAGGTGTGAAAGTAGTTGCATCCAATCATGACTTTCACAAGACACCGGCGCAGGAAGAGATTGTATCCCGTCTCTGCAAAATGCAGGAATTGGGGGCAGATATTCCGAAGATTGCAGTGATGCCGCAGAATAAAAAAGATGTACTGACACTGTTATCAGCAACAAGAGAAATGTCAGAAGAGCATGCAGATCGTCCGATCATCACCATGTCTATGGCAGGAACTGGCGTAATCAGCCGTCTCTGTGGTGAAGTGTTCGGCTCAGCACTGACATTCGGTGCAGCAGGAAAAGCATCCGCACCGGGACAGATGGGAGTAGAAGACCTGAAGACTGTACTGGAGTTACTGCACAAGAGTCTGTAATAGAACTGACAGAAGGTATGTAATTACAGCAGGGTGTCAGCTGAAAAAAGTAAATGATTAGAGTAATTAGCAGGTTTTTGAGCGTCAGTTACTGTACAAAACGATGTATTTCGATAAAAATCGAACAATTCGTTGCAGCATTCCCGCGAAGAGGAAAAGCAATGTTTAAAGTTGTCAATCATACCGTGGAACTTATCTTGTTATCCTCGGATGTATTTATACCGGTGTGGCATCCCCTACAGAGGCAGCAGTCCTCTCCGTATTTTATGCATTATTTATCAGTCTCTTCCTATATAAAAGTATTCAGATCAAAGACCTTTGGGGGATTCTGGTAGAAGGAATCCGACACCGATGAATTTTAGCGAAGTGTATATTGGATTACAGCAGAAAACAATCGATGCACAGGAAAATCCATGCGAAGTCATCGTATCCAACCGGCTGTATGAGCAACAGGACTACGTAATAGAAACAAACCATCTGCCACATCTGATCTCGTTGATCGTCAGTGAGAAATCTGCTCTTTATACATCTCACTTCCCTATTGCCACTCCACTCCGAATGCGTTATACTACCAACAGAGTAAAAAAGAGCAAACAAAGCAAATCACCAGAAGGGAGATCTTAGCAATGAAAATCACAGACGACATTATCTACGTGGGAGTGAACGACCACGACATCGACCTGTTCGAGGGTCAATACATCGTGCCAAACGGCATGGCATACAACTCATACGTGATCAAAGACGAGAAAACAGCTGTTATGGACACCGTAGACGCTAACTTTGCAGAAGAATGGCTTGGCAACATCGACACAGCACTGGGCGGCGCGGCACCAGATTACCTGATCGTGCAGCACATGGAGCCGGATCACTCCGCGAATATCGCAAAATTCACTGAGAAATATCCAGAAGCCAAAGTCGTAGCAAATGCTAAAGCATTCCAGATGATGAGCAACTTCTTCCGCGGAATGAACCTTGGAGACAAGAAAGTTGAAGTCAAGAATCAGGAGACACTGTCACTCGGTAAACATGAGCTGACATTTGTCTTCGCACCGATGGTACACTGGCCGGAAGTTATGGTCACATATGACAGTACAGATAAAGTCCTCTTTTCCGCAGACGCATTTGGTAAATTCGGCGCCCTGGACGTAGAAGAAGATTGGGACTGTGAAGCTCGCCGCTATTATTTCGGAATCGTTGGTAAATACGGCAAGCAGGCAGAGAATCTCTTAAAAGTAGCCGAAGGTCTGGATATTCAGACAATCTGTGCACTGCACGGTCCGATCCTTAAAGAGAATCTGGAGCATTACATCGGACAGTACAAGATATGGTCTTCTTACGGTGTAGAGACCGAAGGTGTCATGATCGCATACACGTCCGTATATGGAAACACAAAGAAAGCAGCCGAGACACTCGCGTCTGCACTGGAAGCCAAAGGCTGCCCGAAAGTCGTACTCTGCGATCTGGCAAGAGAAGACATGGCAGAGGCAGTCGAAGACGCATTCCGTCATGGTAAATTAGTGCTTGCAACCACAACATACAATGGAGATATCTTCCCGTTCATGAGAACATTTATCGAAGCCCTGACTGAGCGCGGTTACCAGAACCGTACGATGGGTATTATTGAAAATGGTTCTTGGGCGATTACAGCAGGTAAAGTAATCCGCGGACTTTTCGAGAAGAGCAAGGACTTAACATGGGTTGACACAACTGTCAGCATCATGTCTTCCATGAGCGAAGAGAACGAAGCACAGATTGAAGCAATGGCAGAAGAACTGTGCAAATAATATATAAAATCTATATGATATATAGATTAAATCAATGAATGAAAAAGAATACGACAGTTGACTATCATACATAAACTGTAAGGCTAATGCATAACGAAGGTATCGAAAAGTAGACTGAAATATAAGCCCTCCTCGCTAAGGTGCCAGAAAAATGCGGGGAGGGACCTTTATGTATTAGTTGCTCTTTTGAAGAAAACAGAGTACAATCTAAACGACAATGTCGGTATGAGTTATATTAACACAAGTCTTAAGCTACATCGTAAGAAATACTAGTTTACTCCATACATCAAAGAAATGATATAGGCAAGACCAAAACTACATATACGCGGATGGACTCTTTAGGGAAATAGAGTTATTTATAATTAAGGAAAAAGAAATAAAGAAATAAGTAAGAGGAATGAGTTATGTACAGGAAAGATAGTGAGGGTTGGCTGAAGCATTTTGACTTTTTAGTGTTGGACATGCTTTGCCTGCAAGTTGCATTTGTGTTGGCGTATGGAATAAGTGGGTATGGATTCTTCCCATATAATCTTTTGATTTATCGAAACATGGCAATATTTATTGAGTTTGCAGATATAGTTGTGCTTTTTGCGTGCGGAACTCTAAAAAGTGTATTGAAAAGAGGACATTACAGAGAGTTTCTGGCAACGTTCCAGAATACAATTATGTTAGGTGCAGTAGCGATATCGTATCTATTTTTATTGCAACAAGGGCAGAAGTATTCACGACTTGCACTGATTCTTAATATGATCCTTTATTTTTTCCTGACATACATAGTCAGAGAAATCCGTAAATATGCATTGTATAAAAAAATGAAAGACAGCGATAATCGTTCACTGCTGATTATTACAACAAAAGAAGCTGCGGAAAAAGTTGTTTCGAACATGGAAGAACATAATTATGCAAGATTTCACATTGCAGGATTAGCGATTATAGATGAGAATATGGTTGGGAACTCTTTTGGTGGTGTTACTGTGGTAGCAAATAGGAGTACAGCACCAGAATATGTATGTAAAGAATGGATTGACGAAGTATTCGTTGTTCTGTCGCCAAATTATGGTTACCCTAAAGAGCTGATGGAAGAACTGGGAGAGACAGGAGTAACAATTCATCTGAACCTTGCTAAAATCACCAATGAACCTGGTAAAAGACAATTTATCGAGAAAATTGGAGATTATACAGTACTTACGACAAGCTTAAATTATTCATCTGCAAAACAGCTTTGCGCAAAACGCTGTATGGATATTGCGGGGGGATTAGCAGGGTGTATACTGACAGGTGTTATTTTCTTGTTTGTAGCCCCGATAATTTATATGCAGTCACCGGGACCAATTTTCTTCTCACAGGAACGAGTAGGGAAAAATGGTAAGAAGTTTAAGATGTACAAATTCCGTAGTATGTATATGGATGCAGAAGAGCGGAAAGCAGAGCTGATGAAAGATAATAAACTGGGCGATGGAAAGATGTTTAAACTGGACTTTGATCCTCGCGTTATTGGAAATAAAGTATTGCCTGATGGAAGCCATAAGACAGGTGTAGGTGATTTTATCCGCAGGACAAGTCTGGATGAATTTCCGCAATTCTACAATGTGCTGAGAGGCGATATGTCGATTATAGGTACTCGCCCACCCCTTATTTCTGAAACAAATTTGTATGAGCTGCACCATCGTGCAAGATTGGCAATTAAGCCGGGAATAACCGGTATGTGGCAGGTCAGCGGACGTAGCGACATTACTGATTTTGAAGAAGTGGTTCGTCTTGACAAAGAGTATATCACAAACTGGAACATTGGGCTCGATATAAAAATATTGTTTAAAACGATATTGGTAGTCTTTAAGAAAGATGGCTCAATGTAAATCCTACAAGTAGCTTATTTTATAGAGGGAATAGGCTGCGAAAGGATAAATATAAAGATTGCATTTAAAAGAGGAAGTTATGAATAAAAGGAAAAATAATAATTCTCCACTTAAAATTGCAGTTCTTGGACATAAGACAATTCCGAGTCGCCAAGGTGGAATTGAAATTGTAGTTGAAGAATTAACAGTTCGTATGGCAAAACTGGGACATAAAATAACAGTATATAACCGTAGCGGACATCATGTAAGTGGTAAAGAATTTGATGGAAAGAAGTTAAAAGAATATAAAGGAATCCGAATGAAATATGTACCGACAATAGATAAAAAAGGATTAGCAGCAATGAGTGCTTCCTTTTTTGCAGCGGTGGCAGCAGCATTTGGAAAATATGATGTGGTACATTTTCATGCAGAAGGGCCGTGTGCAATGTTATGGTTGCCAAAATTATTCGGAAAGCGATGTATAGCTACGGTGCATGGATTAGATCATCAGAGAGCAAAATGGGGTAAATTAGCCAGTACATATATTATGTTGGGAGAAAAATGTGCGGTTAAATTTGCTGACGAAATTATTGTGTTAAGTGAAGGGGTTCAGGAATATTTCCTTGATACATATGGGAGAGAAACACGTTTTATACCTAATGGTGTAAACAGACCAATCATCCGAAATGCTGAAATTATTAAGAATAAATTTGGTTTAGAAAAAGATAGCTACATCCTCTTTTTGGGCAGACTGGTTCCAGAAAAAGGGCTTAGATATTTGATAAAAGCCTTTAAGCAGGTAGATACTGAGAAAAAACTGGTTATTGCTGGTGGAAGTTCAGATACAGATGAATTTACAAAAGAATTAAAAGAACTGGCAAGGGATGATTCAAGAATTATTTTTACTGGGTTTGTTCAAGGAAAAGAGTTAGATGAACTTTATAGTAATGCTTATGTATATACTTTGCCGAGTGATCTGGAAGGAATGCCGCTTAGTTTATTAGAGGCAATGAGTTACGGAAATTGCTGTTTGGTTTCCGACATTCCAGAGTGTGCAGAGGTCGTGGAAGATAAGGCGTTGATTTTCAAAAAGTCGGATGTAGAGGACTTGCAAGAAAAACTGCAAGATGCTTGTGACCATCCAGAAATGGTTATGAAAATGAAGAACCAGGCAGCTGACTTTATCTGCAAGAAATATAACTGGGATGAAGTTGTAAAGAAAACGATGAAGTTATATAGAAAATGATGAAAAAATTTGTTGATAAATATTTCTGCTATTTTTTATCTGAACAGGAGATATGAAATAAAGCAAACTCACAGAAAAGGAAGTTAGGATATGCGGATTTTACTTGTAAATAAATTTATATTTCCCAAGGGTGGAGCGGAAACGTATACATTCGATGTAGGAAAAATGTTAGAAGAACATGGGCACGAAGTCCAGTACTTTGGTCTTGAAAATGAAAAAAATACAGTAGGAAATCGAATCGGTTCATATGTAACGAATATGGATTTTTCTCAAGGAATAAAGGCAAATTTAAATGCACCTTTTCGCATTATCTATTCAAGAGAAGCACGTAAAAAAATTCGTGCAGTTTTAGATGATTTTCAGCCAGATGTAGTGCATCTCAATAATATACAGTATCATCTGACCCCTTCTATTATTCTGGAAATTAACAAATGGCGCAAAGAAACAAAGAAAGAATGTAAGATTGTTTACACGACACATGACTATCAGCTCGTTTGCCCCAGCCATGGAATGTTTGATGTAAACATGAAGCCTTGTGAATTATGTTTGGATGGTCATTATATTCATTGCTTTCAAACTAAATGTCTAAAAAATTCCAGAGCAAAGAGTTTGCTCGGAACGTTGGATGGATATATGTGGAAATATAGTAAGGCATACTCGTATGTAGATGCCTATATTTGCTGCAGCTTTTTCCTTAAATCAAAGTTGGACACGCAGAAAAGATTCCGTGATAAAACCATCGGGTTGCATAATTTCAAAAAAGAGATGCCGCACTTGGATAACATTCAAAAAAAGGGTTATGTATTAGAGTTTGGCCATCTTTCGCGAGACAAAGGAACGGATACTTTGCTTGAAGTAGCCAAGAAGATGCACAATACCGAATTTGTGTTTATTGGCTATGGTCCGTCGGCTGATAAAATGAAGGATATTCCAAATGTGAAGTATCTGGGATTTAAGACAGGAGAAGAACTTTATCGCATTATTGCTGAGGCTGCAATCAGTGTCTGCCCGTCTGAGTGGTATGAGAACTGCCCGTACTCCGTTATGGAGTCTGTACTTTTGGGTACGCCTGTTGTTGGATCTAAAATGGGAGGCATCCCCGAATTGATTGAGCCGGGTAAAACCGGAGAATTGTTTGAAGCAGGTAATGTGGAAGATCTGATGAAGGCGATAAAGAAAGTTCTTCAAACACAAGACGTATTGGAAAGATATACAAAGAATTGTAGTCAGGTGAAATATGAAACGACAGAGAGCTACTATATAAAACTGATGAAAATTTATCGAGGAGAAAAGAATGTGGAACAAATTTCTTCGTAACCCACTTCATATTGTCAAGGATTATGAGCTGAGAAAACTGCTTTGGCAATCGGGGGGGGCACAGCGGTTTGCAAAAAATATTTGAGGTTCAGAGATACCGTTCCTGAAAAGCTGACATTCCCAGAAAACCAAGTGGATGAGCCTATTTGGTTATTTTGGAATACAGGGTTGGAGCAGGCGCCTGAGATAGTGAAGACTTGCTATCAATCTATAAAAAAATATGCCGGCAGACAAGTTGTTTTGCTTACGGAAAAAAATGTGCAGAACTATATAAATATGCCGGATTATCTGAATGAGAAATTAAAAAGCGGAGTCCTTCCATTGGCGATTTATACAGATTTGATGCGTGTAGCATTATTGGAGCATTATGGTGGGACATGGATGGATGCAACAATACTGCTAACAGATGAAATCCCACAGGAAATATTAAATAGTGATTTTTTTGTGTTTCATAATTCACTCGGCGAAATTGATAATCCCGTATTGTATCCGGTCTGGTTTATTCACGCTAAGCGACATAATAGAACGATTTGTGAGATTCGTAATGTTCTATTTGCCTACTGGGAACGAAATAATCATGTACCAGAATATCTCTTTTCAAATATTGTAATCACACAAATAATGAGGTCATCACCAGAGGTTGAGAGAAAGATGCCTTATTTGAATAGTGACTACAGCGAATATCTGGTTAGAGTATTAGGAGATAAATTTACAGAGGAAGAGTTTAATTGGATTAAGCGGCTTACTGGGATACATAAACTAACCTATAAATTAGAACCATCAATTGATAAGGAGGAAACAGTTTACCATTATCTGGTGCGGAATCTATGAGCTTTTTGAATAGTAGTTTCTGCAAGATAAAGGGAGACAATTAAATTATTATGCTGAATGACTACTATCAAAATATTGGCATGAAAGGCTTTATTCAAAGATATGGAATTGTGAATGCCGTCAAACGAGGGGCATTTATGTTTGTAAAACTGCATTTCGTAAAGGATTATGAGGTGCGGAAGGTATTGTGGCAGGAACATGCTTCATCCAAGATAAAACCATATTTAAAGTATAAAGACACAGATGTTCAGGGGCTTAGCTTTCCCAAAAATGATGTGGAGAATCCGATCTGGATTTATTGGAACAAAGGTATTGAACAGGCACCGATCATTGTTCAGAAATGCTATGAATCTGTATGTAAACGTTCCAATCAAAAAATCATTTTGCTGAACGATCAAAATCTTGCAGATTACATTCGATTGCCAGATTACATTGAAAAGAAAAAGGATGCTGGCCAGATTCCGATGGCTGGATATGCGGATCTGATGAGATTTGCATTATTGGAGCATTATGGTGGAACATGGATTGATTCAACGGTATATCTTACAGATCCGATTCCAGATATGATTTTAAATAGCGACTTTTTTGCAGTTCGAAATTCGTTGTTGCTGATAGATAACCCTGTGCTATATCCTGCATGGTTTCTTCATGCAAAAAAGGGAAACAAAACAATTCGAGAGATAAGAAATGTTGCTTTCGCATATTGGCTCAAAAACGAACATGTAATTGAGTATCTGCTGCCGAATTTGATTATCACTTTGGTGGTGAAGAGCAATCCGGAAGTTGAGAAAGCAATTCCATATATGAACAGTGATTATAGCGAGTATCTTGTTAAGGTTTTAGCCGATGATTATTCAGAAGAGAAATGGAATTGGATCAAAAAACTTACAGGTATTCATAAGTTGACATATAAATTAGATGCTGATATTAAACACGGACATAACTTTTATGATTATTTAATTACATCAAGTGACGAGAAGAATACAAAATAATTATTTGATACCAGAATCAAATTAAAAAGAAGAATATGATGATATTAAAAGAAACTAGAATTTGTGATAGTGGATGGGGAATGATGAATGAGACCAAAAATTAGTGTAATTGTACCAATATATAATGCGGAACTTTATCTGGAGCAATGTATTGAGTCCGTATTGAATCAAACGCTGCGAGATATTGAACTATTATTAATCGATGATGGTTCAACAGATAATTCTTTTCTGATATGTGAAAAATATAAAAAAAGAGATAATAGGATTCAATTATATACTAATAAAAATGTGGGGCAAGGTTTAGAAAGAAATTTTGGTATAAAAAAATCTACAGGTGAATATATTGCATTCTTAGATTCGGATGATCAGTATAAGGAGAATATGCTTGAAAAACTGTATCAAAGAGCGATTGAAACAAATGCAGATATGGTTTCTTGTAGAATAGTTGATATGCATGATGGAAAGATCATAAAGGAACATCCACTAAATGATAAAGTTTTAATTGGCTGCAAAGAGATTAAGGCTGCAATGGCTGATATGATTTCTTACGAAGAGAAAGATGGATACTCTGGATGTATTGCGATATGGGATAGCATTTTCAAAAGAGATATAATTGAAAATGAGGGTATACAATTTTTTTCCGAACGAGATGTTTATTCTGAAGATTTGTTATTTAAGCTGATGTTTATGACACATGCTAAAAAAATAGCCTTTTGCACTGAAGCTGTATATTTATACCGTGTTAATGACACTTCGTTTACGCATCGAATTGATGTATCCGTCTTAAAAAGAATTGTAAATTTATATAATGAAGTTTGCATACTGTTTGGAGATGTTTTGAAAGACTATAATTTGAAACGAAGAATAATTAATCGGACTTTTTTTACCTTGAGATTCAATATAAATAAGATTTCTAAAACGAGAAATGCTAAAGACTTTTATAGAATACTTTTGAATGATCAGGAGATAATGAGTGTTATTGACTTATATCAGCCGACAAATTTGAAAAATATTGTTGTATATTATTCGCTTAAATGGAAATTGATACGAGTTTTTGAGATACTATCTAAAATAAATTGATTTATAGAGGGATATTTATGAGAATAGGAATTATTACGTTTCACAGAGCAATTAATTATGGGGCAGTTTTGCAAACATATGCATTACAGAAATTTTTAAATGTTTCTAACTATGATGCAGAGGTTATAGATTATCGATGTGAACATATGGAAAATTTTTATAAAACATTCACAATAAAGGACAAGTCTGTAAAACAGATTATTAGAGGAATGTTGAATTTAAAAAACACATATAAGAAAAAAAGAGAATTTTACAGATTTTTGGATCAAAATGTCCGAATAAGTACAGAAGTTTATGATAAGGTTAATATAGATAAGGCGAATCTTCGCTACGATAAGTTTATAACAGGAAGCGATCAGGTTTTCAATTTTGCATGTACAGATTTCGATAAAACATATTTTTTACAATTTGTAAAAAATTGTGATAACAAACTTTCCTATGCTGCTTCGTTTGGCATGAAGGAGATTCCAGACAGCTATGTAAATGATTATAAAAGTTTGCTATCAACTTTTTCTGAATTATCTATCCGTGAAAATGCAGGACAACAGATTGTAAAAAAACTAACCGGAAAAGATTCGGAATTATCTGTGGATCCAGTCTTTTTATTGACCGCAGAAGAATGGGAAAAACTTGCAAAGAAACCTAAACTTAAGAATTATATATTAATTTACAAATTGAATACTTCGAATTTGATTTTTGACTTTGCAAGAAAATTATCTAAATTAACGGGCAGAAAAATTGTGGCGTTGAATTTTGATGTAGTAGATCAAATGAAAACTCCGGATATAAAAGGAGTGTATTCGGCATCAGTAGAAGAGTTTTTGGGATATATAAAATATGCTGACTATGTTGTGACTAATTCATTCCATGGAACAGCCTTCTCTGTTATTTTTCATAAAGATTTTTATGTGGAAGCATTACAAAAAGATTTTAAGCCTAATGATAGAGTCGAATCTTTGTTATGTTTAACAGGGTTAGATGAATGTAAGGTGAAAACATTAGAGGATTGTAGATTAAATGTTAGTAGAGATTTTAATTTTGCCGATGATCAGATCAGAAAACAATATATAAAAACAAATCAGTATTTTGAGAGGGTTTTGAATGAAGATGGAAGGTCATTCTAATTTAACTGGTACTAAAACATTAGAAATAATAATTGCTTTACTTATTAATCTGGTTATTTTTTCTACCAATAACAAGTTGATGATGTACACAAAACACCTATCGCTCTTCATAATCGTTTTGTGTTTTGTGTTGTTCGTTTCAAAAAAAGATTATACAGTAAAAATGAATAAGTTTATAGGTCTATATGTTGCATTTGTTTTAATTCTACTTCTCGGTTGCATTTGGTTTTCTAGCTCTGATGGATCTATAGATTATAGTATATACTTTATTTCGGGCATAAGTATTGTCCTTTTTAGGTTTTCAGAAATATTTTATCGCTATTTATTGAAAATCTTCAGGGCTTTATTTTGGATATTTATTTTTTCTATGTTTTTAGAAGCGGCATCGCCGGATATTTTTCATAGATTGTTTAGATTTGCGTCATTCGGAGATGAAACTATGCGTGCGCTTACATCAGGCGGAGCAATCGCAGGTCTCGCTTTTGAAAAGGCATATGCGGCATTTATCTGCAATTTAGGACTAGGGATGATTTTTGCAGAATATATCTGTCATAAATCACATAAATATATTATTCAGAGTCTTATTGTAATGGTAGCGCTAATGATGACGGGAAAAAGGACGCTTTTTATTATACCAATAGCAGTTTTGCTAATTTATGTTATACTTTTTTCCAAAAACAATAAATTTATAAAATTGGCAGGTGTTGGTTTAGGAATTACAATATTCATTATAGGTGCATATGTACTGGTTCCTGGTGCGTCTTTAATCATCAATCGCATTGTGAATAGTGAAGGAGACGTACTTTCGGGTAGAGAAGTGTTTTGGAATTATGCAATGGAAATGTTTCGGCAAAACCCATTGTTTGGAAAAGGATTTGTATCGTTTAATGATTATGCCTTTTATCGAGGATTTCGATATTATGGAGAACGTTGGAATTATCAGGCACACAATGTATACATTCAGCTTTTGGCAGAAACTGGAATCGTTGGTTTTCTATTAATGACATTACTTATTATCTTGATGCTGTTTAAGATAATATCTGCAGTTAAAGAAAAGCCTGTTTTTTGGAATATACTTTTGATTTATTGGATTATTTTGTTTGGAGTTTATAGTTTTACTGGAAATACATTATATTATCCATGCCAGCTAATTGTTTTGATTATTATTATCCTGTTGGTTTCAAATATAAAAGTAGCGGATTCTTCTTATATGGTCAGTAAAAGAACTATTAAATGGAAGTTTTAGATTTGAGTGGAGGTGTTAAAGTGGAACCGTTAGTGAGTATTATTACTCCGTCATATAATTCTGAAAAATATTTAGATGCATTTTTTATCTCAATTTTGGAACAGGATTATGAAAATTATGAAGTGATTTTTATTAATGATGGCTCAACTGATAGAACTGAAAATATTGTCTATAAGTATAAGGAGAAATTCGAAGAAAGAAACATTCGTTTTGTGTATTTAAAGCAGGAGAATGGTGGACAAGCAAAGGCTATGAATTTGGGCTTTCCATATATTCAAGGAAAATACTTTATTTGGCCAGATTCAGATGACGAATTGTATCGAAACAATATTAGCGAAAAGGTGAAATACATGGAACAACATCCAGATATTCCATTGGCAATGTCTTGGGCTGATTATGTAGATGAGAGTGGAAATGTTATAAAGCGTTTACAAAGAATTAAACCTGAAAAAGATAATTTTTTTGAAGATTTATTATTCAGTAAAAATGTTGTATTTTGTCCGGGTATCTATATTATGAGAACAGATATATTTTTTAAGTATGTGCCAAGTAGACATATAAATGAGAGCCGAATTGGGCAGAATTATCAGATTTTATTGCCAGTAGCATATCACGAAAAAAAATTTGGATACATTGATAAAACATTATATAAGTATATTCTACATAAAAACAGTCATTCTAATAAAGATAATAATAATTATGAAAAAACAATCCGAAGATTTCAAGAACATGAAAATACATTATATGATCTTGTAAAGAATATATGTGATGTCAATGATCAGAATATATACACTCGAAAAGTATTTGTACACTTTAATCGTTTTTATCTCCGATTGGCAAATGAATACGGAATGAAAAGTGAAGTAAAGGTTTATTATAACAAATTAAAAGTAGTTGGGGAAAACGGAATTAAACAAAAAATATACTATATTATGGGAATGTTAGGAATAAAGGCAAGGTAAAATATGGGACGCTCAAAAAAATTTATATTGAATTCGGTTACGACAGCATTATTACAGGTCGTAACAATGATTGCAGGGTTTATAACGCCTAGATTTATGTTGACAGCATATGGATCTGAAATTAATGGCTTGATATCATCTATTCTACAGTTTATTAGTTACTTCAATCTAGTAGAGGCTGGTTTGTCAAGTGCAGCGGTTTATTCTTTGTACAAACCTATCGCAGAGAAAGACTACAATAGGATCAACCGGATAATAGTTGCTGCGAAGCACTTTTATGTGAAATCAGGATTCATTTTTGTAGGTCTGGTTGTAATCTTGGCTATATGTTATCCTTTTATTACAGATTCAACTGTTTTAGATCAAACTAGTATTTTCGCTTTAGTTCTTGTGTTGGGAGTTAATGGCTCGTTAGAATTTTTTACTTTGGCAAAATACAGAGCATTGCTTACTGCTGATCAAAGGACATATGTAATTTCATTGGCTTCGATTGTGTATACAGTTTTAAATACTATCATTGTCGTGGCCTTATCAATAATGCATATTAATATTGTCTTGTTGAGAATTATTGCATTGTTATCAATATTTGTGAGAACATTAATATTGTATGTGTATGTTAAAACTAATTACCACTTTATATGTTATGACGTGGAACCTGATTATGGTGCGATGGATAAGAGATGGAGTGCGTTATATTTACAGATAGTTCAAACTGTACAAAATGCATCTCCAGCAGTTATGACAACCATTTTTTCATCTCTTAAAATGGTAAGTGTTTATTCAGTTTATAATATGGTGATGGCTGGGATTAATGGAGTAATGTCTGTATTTTCTACGGGTGTCTCAGCAGGTTTTGGGGAATTAATTGTTAAGAAAGATAAGACAGCATTTCAAAAGGCATATAGTGATTTCGAATATCTTTATTATTTTATGGTTAGCGTTATATATTCTATTACATTAGTTACAATCCTACCGTTTGTAGGGGTCTATACAAGTGGAGTTAATGATATTCAATATACAAATCTTACACTTGCTATTTTATTTGTAGCTAATGGAATCTTATACAATCTAAAAACACCTCAAGGAATGTTGGTGATAGCGGCGGGGTTATATAAGGAAACAAGAGTTCAAAGTACGGTTCAAGCAGCTATTTTATTGATAGGAGGTATTTGCTTTGGAATAAAATGGGGATTAGCTGGAATCATGTTAGCTTCCTGCTTATCTAATTTATATCGTTGTATTGATTTGTACTTTTTTATACCCAAAATGGTAACACATATGACTAGAAAAAGTACTTTGTTAAATATTTGTACTGCAATTTTAATGATTATAGTAATATATGTTACGGCACCAATGCTAATAAAGTTTACGCCAACAAGTCTTATTACATGGCTTTTTTACGCAATCTGTGTTGGAACTTATAGTTTAGTTTTTATTTGTATTTTTCATATTATATTTGCAAGAGACAATTTTAGAACGATACTTATAAGATTGAGAAATATGAAAGGAAAATAAGATGGAAAAGTTATATATAAATAAAGAGGACTGTTGTGGATGTTCAGCATGTTTGAATATTTGTCCTAAACATGCAATTTATATGAAACATGATGAAAAGGGATATTTGTATCCTGAAATTAGAAAAGATTCATGCGTTAATTGCGGATTATGCGAAAAGGTTTGTCCATTAAAAGATAAAGAAAAGAATAAGAAGTTTGAAAAAATAGCTTATGGAGTAAAAAATAAAGATGAGCATGAACGAGCAAAAAGTAGTTCAGGTGGAGTATTTGCAGAAGTTGCAAAATATATTTTGAACAATGATGGCGTTGTGTATGGCGTGGAGATGAACAATGATTTTCAAGTAAAACATGGAAGAGCGACAACGATTGAAGATGCTCGGAAATTTCAAGGCTCTAAATATGTACAAAGTGATAAACATTCGATTTTTTGTATGGTACAGAAAGATCTGAAGGAAGGAAAAGAGGTGTTGTTTACAGGTACGCCATGTGAGGTAGCTGGTTTGAAGAAATATTTGAGAAAAGAATATGATAATTTATATACGTTGGATTTAATTTGTCATGGTGTACCAAGTAGTGAATTATTAAACGCATTTTTAAAGGGAAAAGAAAAGCTGTATTCTTCTCAAATAATAGAACTTAAATTTCGAGAGAAAGTGTATGGGTGGAGAAATCAAGAAATATATATTAAATTTAAAAATGGACGAATATACCATGCTCCTATATGGGTGGATAATTTTTATCGTTTATTTACCAATAATTATATATTAAGAGATTCTTGTTATGCATGTAGATTCTCAAGTATGGAACGACAAGGAGACATAACAATTGGAGATTTTTGGAATCTGAAAAATGTAAATGAGGCATTTGAGGATAAATTGGGCGTATCATCTGTTATTATAAATTCCGAAAAGGGGGAAAAAGTATTTGAAACACTAAAAAACAAATTTGATATCATAGAGTGTTCGTTAAATGAAATTAATCAGAAGAATTTGAATAGTCCTTCACCTAAACCATATCACTACGAAGAATTCCAAAGGATGATTGAAAAAAAAGGATTCGAGTACTGTTTAAAAAAATACGGATCAATGAAGATGCTTGAAAAAATAAGAAGAGTTTTGTCACCTGTGAAACAAAGATTAAAAGCAATGTTAAGGCATTAAAAGTGGCTGGGAGAAAAAGAAAGTCTATAGTTTAGATAATAAAGGAGGAAAAGTGATGAACACAACATTACTTATTATGGCTGCCGGTATCGGTAGCCGTTTTGGAACAGGAATCAAACAGTTGGAGCCAGTGGATG